>Ga0172378_10005076_pt1 | contig 12292 bp, 9 predicted proteins | sample GrowelOW332metaG_FD_119755 | JGI IMG/M metagenome (GOLD analysis project Ga0172378, IMG submission 119755) | Groundwater microbial communities from an aquifer near a municipal landfill in Southern Ontario, Canada - Pumphouse #3_1 metaG | ecosystem: Environmental > Aquatic > Deep subsurface >...
GCTTATTGAAAGATATGGAGTTGATTCCTTACGTTATTATCTGGTCAGAGAGATTCAGTTCACTACCGATGGTAATTTCACCCCAATGCAGTTTGTTGACCGCTTAAACGCCGATTTAGCTAATAATTACGGCAATCTAGTCAACAGAACCCTTTCCATGATCAATCGTTACTTCGAAGGTGTCATTCCAACTGCTGACTTATACAATCCTAAGTCTGAACTCACCAAGAAACTTCTTGAAGATGTGAAGGCGAAGATTGTTGCCTATGAAGCCTATATGGATAAGTTTGATATCACCGGCGGTATCGGTGCTGCCATGGATTTGGTTGACTTAGGAAACAAGTACTTTGATGCCATTGCCCCCTGGACTCAGGCCAAGAACGGAAATATGGATCTTCTCAGTGAATCCTTATATGCAGCCAGTGAACTGATCAGAATCGGATCAATTCTCCTCTGCCCAGCCATTCCTAACAAGTCTAAGGAAGCCTTAGATCAGGAGAATGTCCCGGAAGAGATGAGAACCTATGAATCCATTTCCACTTACAATTCCCTCTGCTCACGTCATATCAATGAACTCACCGCTCTGTTCCCACGTTTAAAGAAAGAAGAAGAAGTTAAATTCCTGACTGAACTGATTGACGGTCCAGCCAAATAAACAGACAAAAGAAAAACCCGTCCTGATTACTTCAAGACGGGTTTTATTGTTAGCTGATATTTGAAGCGAAATAGAAGATATAGTTCTTATCGAGAGTGAACGAAGTCTTGAAGGTCTTTCCACTATCAAGCGAGAATCCCTGAGTAGTAATCTGAACTCTGGCTCCGGTAACATGATCATAGAGGACAGCTGTCTCACTGCCGATGATAGTTCTAAGTGTCTTAGAATTACCGTCCTTATCTTTGAAGATTTCATCATCTAAGGTAAGAATGTTGTCGTCAAGAAGGTTAGCCCTATACTTATAATCAGCATGATTGACAAACGATTGATACGGGGAAGTAAGCTTGCCGGTAGGATTTTCATCGAAGATTTCCATGAAGAAGCCGTTGACCTTAGCAGCTGAGATTTTAATTGAGTTAATGAGACCAGCAGTGAAACCGACTTTGATTCTGATTTTGTAGACACCAACTTCGGTTATCTCCAGAATAGGTAAGGCTTCACCCGGTGAAGCAGTGTTTCCGGTAAGTTTTAATCCGTTAGTTGAATAATAGATTGTTTTACCATCATCATCTTTATAAGCATCTTTATTGCCGTCATAAACAATATCTTCATCACCCTGACCATCAGCAGACTCATCAAGACTCAGCATAGAAGCATTATAAACTTCACCATAATTGATAGTGAAACGGGAATGAGAAGCATTACTGAAGGTCATCGGAACAGTCTCATATGTAGTAACATGATTAGACTGACTCTGATAAGGGAAGTGAGTGACTGATTCACTGTAGTTGAAGCTACCGGTGATATCACCAGTGATCTTTGGCTCATAGACTCTTTCAATATACATCTTGATATAGCCATAAGCATCCGATCTCATAACGTTGAAATCTTTATTAAGAACCTTGGAATAGACAATATTCTTATCTGCAAAAACATTCTCCATAGTTGGATTTTCTAAATCATCTTTATTATATCTTTGATTGAAATAGAAATAGAAATTATAAAGATATCCGGAAGTAAGATGACTATTGATTTCAGCTGACTGATCAGCTGAAAGCGTGAATTTGTTCAATTCCGTATCACCCATGTTGACTTCTTTTTCTTTTTCACCGAATCCGAAGATACCAACAGTATAATTGGTGTCTTTTGACCAGCCTTTCTGATCCGGAACCTTATTTTTGGTATCACCGACATAAACAGAGTAATTAGCATAATACCAAGGAATATCGACATTACCGAAAGAGTCAGAATCTTTAAAACTCTTGCTGGTGATGCTCTTAGCTTCATATCCAGCAGCATTATCAGCAGCATAATAACTGTATTCGGAAGGAGCATAGATTTCCTGATAAAGATACTTAGGCGGCTGAGATAAGTTACTTGTAGTAGTACGTAAAGATGGCAAAGCCATATCTGAATAATCCTTACCATTAGAATAGATGGCATAAAGATAGATTTTTCCATCACCGTCAGTATCATATGAAGATAACGGTTTAGAAAGATCAAAATAATTAGTAAACGGCATAGAGAAGCTGTATCCGGTATTGGCAGTTGAAGAATTATAAACAAAGTTCTTTCTGGCTATGACAGCAGAATCAGTGAATCCCGCAAAATAACCATACCAACCAGTTCCATCCTTATTATCTTTTCTGGTACAGAAAAGATTTCCTAAGGTCTGATATTCGGAAATAGTTAATTGATTTCTGACATTTTTAAAGACTTTATAGCCATATGCACCATCAGAACTGGTTTCATCATAAACAGCTTCACCATCTACATTTCCGTCAGCAGCTTCTTTCATGGTTCCCCAGAAGCCTTTTTTGTCATCCTTATAAAAAGGAGTAGCTACATTTTTGTTGGAATCATAATAAGTAACAGGATCCGAATAATCCTCAGTAGCATTGATATAGACCATTGAATCATGTCCGGCTGATAAATCCAGATGGTATTCGGTACCATCCTTTTTAGCAATAAAGCCGTCAGTATAAAAAGAATACAGATGACTAGTTGAACCAGTTGTTCCCTGAATATATTGAGAGGTGTCATTACAGTTAATATAGGTGAAATCAACTTCCGTTTCGTCTTTGTTCTTAACAATTTGGTCTTTGCCATATTTTGTATAATCAATATTTTTGTTTTTCTTAGATGTATTATTTGTTGTGGGTTTAGCATCGGATTTCCAATACAAATATATTTTGTTAAGCGTACTATAAGTCATTGTATGGCCTGGTCCACCAAATCCAAAATAGACTTCGTCAGGTGATGGCCATCCATAGTCCCATATTAAAGTTCCGGCTGCATCCTTTATATACATTGACTTTTCTGAGTCGTAAGTGTAAGTTCCTTGTCCACTTCCGGCATAAGCCTTTATATAGACTGTGCTTCCAAACATAGCGGACTGTTCAATATCGATAACACGATTATATTTAGCAGCTTCCGGAGATGGGAAGAAATAAACATCATATAATGATTTATCATTTGCCTGAGAAGCAAAATAATAATTTTCAGCGATATCATCAGTCTTTATTTTTGATTCATCCTGAATCTTCTGAGATTCAGTAGAAAAATACCACACACCAAATCCGGCGGAAACACAAGTTGCGATTCCAGCTAAAGCACATGCGATTGTAAGAAATAATCTCTTAAAGCTGAACATGTGATTTCCTTTACTATTCTATTCCGGTAACCGAATTGACAGTGAATGTTAAAGCGATAGTTGTATTATCAAGAACATTGATAATATTGTCGACATCTTCCATAGTTGTAATTTCCTGAATGAAGTTGAAAAGAGGAGTAATATAGTATTTCTTGTCAGTAGCAGTAGAAATATCAGTGACATCAATAGTAGCGATTTTAACTGACTGACTTCTGTCAGTAGCAAAAATCTGATGATTGCCATCTAAAGTATAGATTTCATTTTCAGAGAAAGCAACATTTGTTGCCTCAATATAGTCGCCAATATAGCCTTTAGAGGCATCAGTAGCTTCCATTTCGACCTTAACATCGAAAGAAGCATTGCATTTTGAATAAATATTATCTTCATCAGTTAAGATAGTAGAAAAATCAACAGATGCGACAATTCCGCTTAGATAAGTTCTCGATAAATCGATGGTTAAATCCTTTGATTCGAACTCAGCATTCAGTGCACCAAAGCATAAAGCCTGGGTCTGTTTAATAGCAACATCTGCTTCTTGTGAATAATTTGCAGTCTGAAAATAGAAAAAAGCATAGCCACTGCCAACAATGGCAGTGAACATTGCTAATGATGAGCCTAAAAAAGTGAGGCGTTTAAATTTCATAGCTCTTCCTTATGATTGATAGATCGACTACATAGCTGTTGTTTGATATAAAGCGATTTTAAGCATGTTAAGGAGACAGGGATTTCCTTAATTTGACGCACTAACGTCAAAGACTGCATTTAAATCAAAGTTATTCTACAACTAAAACTACAGGATGTAAAGGAAAATGTAATTTTTTATGATTACCAAAAAACCTCAAAATTCATAAAAAAAGAGCTGTTTCCAGCTCTTTTTCCCCTGTTATAACGGATATTTAAGCAATTTATTGCTTAATGAAGAAAATATAATTTTTATCTAATGTGAATCTATCTGACCAAGTAACACCGCCATCACGAGAGAATCCCTTTGTAGGATCAATCTGAATAAGTGACTTAGTAACATGGTCATAGAGAACGGCTCCACTAGGAATTATTTCACTAAGTGTCTTTGACTCTGTATTGTCAACATTATGAAAAATAGCTTCTGTAACTTTATTACCATCATCCCCAATATATCCGTCAAGAGTAATGGTATTGTTATTGAATCTATCAGTTCTCCACTGATACAAGTCAGTATGCTTAATAAAGGAAGAATAAGCAGCTTCTGAATAATATTCAGTAGGATTGCTTTCAAACACTTCTAAGAAGAAGCCTTTGACACGTCCGGCTGATATATAAATTGAAGTAGGAACACCATTACTATATGTAACTTTGATTCTGAACTTATAGACACCGGTATTCTTTACTGTAACAATCGGAAGTTTGTGATTGCTGTTGTTTTCAGCAATATCAGCCTCTTCAGCAGTTTTAACGGAAAGAATATCGTACTGATAATAAACGTATTTTCCGTCAGGATCTTGGTACTGCTGACTAGAGTCCGAATTAAGAACCGCATAGGGATTCTTCAAATCTGATGTAGAAAGTTTAGTACTAGTATAATATGCGCTAGAATCAATTTGAAGAAGTGATGATTCATAATGTGATCCAAAGTCGACAGCGAAATTAGTATTTGACTGAGAAGAGAAGATGACTTCATTTGTTTCATAGATAGCTTCAGTTGCAGTCTCGCTTGTTAAGGAGAAGTTTGTCAGTGAATCAGAATAGTCATAACTTCCGACAATATCTCCAGTAATCTTATAGTTATAGACTTTTTCGATATATAATTTAGTGTAGCAATAATTAGGATTCAGATCTGTTGTAAAATCATAGGTGAAAACGATATTCTTTTTAGAAAAGCAGTTTGCTTCAAGCAAATCTTTGTTTCCTTTACTGCTTGAACCATTGCGTTCATTGAAATAAACATAGAAATTATAATAACATCCATCATCAAGAAGATTATTTAAGTTACTGCCATTGCTTGAAGTAAGCTTATTGGTCAATTGTCCAATATCTAACTGAGAAGCAGCCCAGGCACCAGACCATCCCCAGCCATCCCAATCAATCAAGGCATCAGTCTGAACATTATATTTCTTATTCTTGTAATAAGTATTGAAATTATTATCAGTATCAGAAGATTCATTTTTTACTAAAACATTGCTGAGCGTGTAATACCAAGAACAATCCTGGGTATAAGGATTAAGCGAGTCATTAATTAATGTTGGTGTTCCATTGGGATATGTAGAATCATAACGGGTATCTGAACGGTTAAAAGCCCACTGGAAAGCATATGGCTGACCAGCTGCTGTCTGATCAATAAATCTGACAGCTGGCTGAGAGACATACCTATAATCTTTAGAATTTGAATATAAGGCATAAAGATAGATGTTGTGATCACCATCTGTATCGTATTTAGCTAATGCTTTGTTCAAATCAAATATTTCACATGATGGAACAGTAAAAGTGCCAGAGGTGCCAAAGTTTTCCTTAGCTGCAGTCTCATCAGTTGTAAATCCGGCAAAATAACCATACCATCCATGTCCGTCTTTTCTACCACAGGCTAAATCACCTAAAGTTGAATAATCATCTAAAGTTAGCTGCTTATAGACACTGGTAAATGATTTATATCCGTATTCAGTACTATCAGAGGTACTGTTAGTATCCGAAATTTTGGTTCCATAATCATAACTTGTATCTTTATCAATAGAGGTGAGACTTCCACTAGCCTTATATTTTCCCCAGAAACCGGAATCATCCTTATGATAGGCTCTATCACTAGAAATAGAATGTTCTGTGACTTGGTCATCATATAAAGCAACTGGTGAGGTGTAGGTTTTAGAAGAATAAGTAATAGTAGTAGTAACTGTCTTAGACCAATTTTCGGGATTAGTCCAAGAAGATACAGAAACATCACTAGGATTAAAATATATGGTAGTTGTCACTTCAGTGGTTTTATTGCCTTCATCAGAAGTTGAATAGGTAGTAGACTCATAACGGGAATTATTATATGTGAAAGAGATTGTCTTTTCCATTCAGTTATCTTTATAATTGATAGAAATCTCAGGAGTAGGACTCGAAGAGGAATATTGCCATCTACTTTTATTGTTAGAATAAATAAAAGTGTAAACATTAAGAGGGCTAAAAGTATCATGGGTCAGAAAATTTGACGAATTATAAAAATAATACTCACCACTTAAACCAAAACAATAAAGTGTTGACTTATTTTTTATTGGACTAGGATAATAGCAATAACAAGATGGTCTATCATTTACATTATTCCACCTATCATACCACCAATCATAATAGTAGAAAACATTCTCAGGCACTCTTCCGTATGTCAAATTATATGTCAAATTATTATCCTTGTATTTAATAACAGGCGAATTAGCTTCAGTAAATCCTGTACTTGTTGTTGTAGTAGTTGTACTACCTTCCGGAGTATAAGAAGAATCCTTGTAGTTTGCGGCTTCCGGTGATGGGAAAAAGTAAACATTATAATACTGATTAGAAACAGTCTGAGCAGCAAAATAATAGTTTTCAGCAATATCATCAACAGCTAAAGGATCATCCTGATCCTGCTGACCCGGAGTGGCTGGATCGATTTTTAAATCAGTTCCTTCAGAATTAGTATTAAAATACCAAATACCATAACCAGTTCCACAGATCATAGCAATAGAACAGAAAGCAATCACAATAGAGGCAATAAACGATTTAAATCTTTTCATTTTAATTTACCTCCTATATCTTTCCGTTTACAGAAATAACATTGAAATTGAAGCCAAGAGAAGTGTTGGAGACCACTTCCTGTAAAGCTAAAACATCATTAACAGAAGTAACAGACTTAGCAAAAGAGAACAACGGAGTAACATAAACCTTTCCGCTGGTATTAATTGAAATATCGGAAATAGTTAACGGAACATAGCCATTAGTCTTATCAAGAGAGAAGGATTTATAATTGCTATCGCTAGTGTACTCAGCAGTGCTGGAAATAACGGCCGCACTCATTTTTAAATAAGTAGTAAGATTAGCCTTAGTTGAATCACCAACACTGAATGAACTAGTAAGAGAAAAAGTCAGATCATAGGAATTAAAAACAGTAGTACCGGTAGAACCGGCAATTTCTGAGAAAGTATCCTCAGTATAAGACGCTGAAAAAACAATACCGGAAACATTGGAATGGGAAATATCAATTGCCATTCTTCCAAGGACAATTTCAGGATTGAGCGATCCAGATACGACAGCGTTAGTCTGAGCTAAAGCCATTGTAGCTGAAGGACTATGTTGGTTGCCAAAATACCACAGGGCAAAACCTGATCCCACAATACTTGTTAAAATGCTCAGAGATGCCAACGTAAATGTCAGGCGTCTAAATTTCATATAAATCCTCTAAAAAAGTGATAGATCGACTACATAGCAAGTGTAATTATGCTTAATTCTTTTTTATTAATAGTTATACAGGGGGACTATTAATATGTGAAATATTACAGGGGGCTTCACTATTAAGCAGTTAATTATAACCGAAAAACGCTTTTTTGTAAAGGATTTTCAATATATTAATATATTCTAACATATACAATTTAACAAAAAATATAGGCACATCAGCCTATATTTCAAAATTTAAGTTTTTATAGTTTTTTTACGTATTTCAAAAATTACTTATTTCTGAGCAGCAATAAGGAAAGGATTTGTCTTCTTTTCTTCATTCAGACGGCAGAAAGTTCCATGTCCTGGATAGCAGACTAACCATTCATTAAGTGATAAAAGCTTCTTTAATGAAGGCATGACTAAATTAGGATCGGAAGTAGCACAGTCAGTTCTTCCAATTGAACCCTTAAAAAGCGTATCTCCGGTGAATAAGGAGTTATCATCTTCCATAAGATAGCAGACTGAACCCATAGTATGGAAAGGAGTAGCAATAACTTTGATCTTATAGTCTTTGATGGTGATGACATCACCATCCTTGACCGGAATAGGATCAATATTTACTTTGACTGATTCACCAGTCATGTGAGAAGAATTGATATTGGGATTAGAAAGAAGCTCAACATCTTCCTTGGCTAAATAAATAGGAATATTCCTATTCTTATAATGTCTGAGAAGTCCAGGGATTCCTCGGATATGATCAAAATGAGCATGGGTGAGTAAAATGCCTCCGATACTTTCGTAGTGGGAGTCAATATAATCCAAAACCCGTTTGTCAGTGGCACCCAAGTCAATAATCAGACAGGTTCCTCCGATTTTACCGACTACATAGGTATTTGAGCTGAATTCCTTTTGATTCTCATCAAACTGAAAAATCTTTACCATTTCTATTCTCCATCTTTCCTAAAAGATTATAGCAAGAAAAACTTAATCTAAGAATAGATATTTTTATTTTCCTGATTGCTATCAATAATTATTGGTCTAATAAGATAAGATTATCCAAAAAACGAAGAATATTTGCTTAACCAGCAAATATCAGAAGAAATAATTAAAGAGACGATTCAATATCTTTCTTTTTTGATATAATTAGATAGTATAAAATAACGGAGAAAAATAACATGGCTAATGAAGAATATGTCGTCGAAGACAAAAAGAAGCCTGTGGATGGCATTCTTGTACTCATTCTGGTCTTTTTAGGTTGGTTAGGCATTGATAAGTTCTATTACGCCAAGTCTTTTAAGAAGGCCTGGAAATATGCTTTGATCAAACTTCTCTATAACATCATCCTTATCGGAGCTATCTGGAACATCTTTGACATTGTCAGAGCCCTGATGGGAACCTATGAATTCGATTTCCGTGATTATTTTGCCTAAAATTAAATTTTTTTAAGCTTACTTTATGTCCTCTTCTTTAGAATGTCAGTGCAAAGGAGATTACCACCATGGGAATATTTGACAATATTGGCAGCTACTTCAAGAAAAAAGGAGAAAGCATCGCCAAGAAAACCGAATCGAAGATTGAAAGCAAAATCGATAAATCAATCGATGATGCTGTCGATAACACCACCAAGGCTGTTGAAAAGAAAGTTGATGATAAAGTTGATTCCGTCAAAGAATCAGCATCCAACAAAATTCAGATGGCTGCCAAGTTCGATAAACTTACCTTTAAGATTGGTGATAAGGAAATAGCTTCCAAAGGCTGTATCGACAAGGAAATCATCTATATTGTCTCGACTAAGGACTGTGCTTTCTTAAGATTCAATGATGAAGTTACGCTTAATAAGAAAACCTACATTCTTGATGAAAAGAAGGATAATGAGACTCTGACTGTCGGTACGAACAAGGTTGAATGCCTGAAATTCACTTTCAAGGCCAAAGCCGAGAAATAAAATCACTAGCCGCTTTCTGAGGAAAGCGGCTTTTCTGATTCATGATTGAATTCACTTGAAACGAAAACAGGAGTATAATTAAGATAGCTGATTGTCTCAGAGCATTATTCAGCCAACGAATCAACCAATCTGATACAATAAAAGCATAAGGAGGATATCCAGATATGGATGTTAAATTCTACAAAGACAAAACCACCAAAGAAGTCAGTATGTCACTCACCAACAAGTTTGATGACAATCTTCTTTTACTGAAAGCCAATAGCACTGATGCCGCCACTGAGAAGCACGTGCCTTGCGTAACCATGAAGGGAAACACCATTCATGTCGTTATCGGAAGCACCGTCCACCCGATGACTGCTGAACATCACATTGAATTCATCGTCTTAGTCACCGATAAGAAAGCAATCCTTACCCGTCTTGATCCGACCGAGAAGCCAGAAACTGACTTCATCGTTGATCCGACTGACCGACCAGTTGCCGTCTATGAATATTGCAATCTCCATGGTCTCTGGGTCAAAGAATTCTAACAGATTAATTCCTCAGACTGAAAAAGCGTGTCTCTTGAAAGGGGCACGCTTTTATTTTTACTGATTTCCGGTCTTTTTAAGTGAGTTTATTCCAAAAAGATCGTCAATCGACTCTTTTTCCATAATAACCTGATTCAGAATTATCGGAATCAGAATAACATTAAGATAATCCTTCATAAAAGGCTTAAGAACCGTAAAGACCTTCTCATAATAGATTGGATTAACAAACGTATCCGGAAGAATAGCGATAGAAATATCTTTATCGCCTTTCTTCTTCAGTCCTAAAGGGAACAAAGAAGAAGTAGTGACCAATTCATACCCGTATTCCGAAACCTTCTTAGAAAGATAATCTTCAATAACCGGAGGAAGCGTATTCTCTCTCAGTTTATTAAGATAGAGACTTTCCAATGAAAGAATCTTTTCCGGATAGCCTTTCAGACGGTTATCAGATTCCGAAACAGAATTCACAAAGATAGCTTTCTGAGAGAGTGACATTGCTGAAAGCAAAGCCACACTAGAGAAACGGGATGAGGAAATAACCATAGTCTGATCAAAAACCGCTTCCGGTCTTGATCCGCATTCAGCACTAGTCATCAGAATAATCGGATAGGACTTAGCATAAAGCTGATAACTCAGAAGATTCATCCTAATATCAAAAGATTTTTGTGAAAGCCTGTGAATCAGAGAATTGAAAGAATCAACATATTCCGGTTCAGTAATGGCCTCATTGACGGACTTAGCCATTTCATCCTCCTGGAAAAGATCGTTCAATCCTTTAAGCTGAGGCTTAAGCCTTTCATATTCATCAATAGCTTCCTTCTGCTCATCCAGAATAATCGGAAGTGAGGAGCACTGTTTCTGGTACATAAGCGAAATAACTGAAAGCAGATAGGTTTCCTTGAACTTCAGAAGATTCGTTTCTTCCTGAGTCAGACTTCGGACAGTCATCTGCAGAAGAATTGAGGTGCATTCCAGATTGCTCTTGAAATCAGCATACTGACTATACTCCTCATAGGTTCCTGAATTTCTGAACTGCAGCTGAGAAATGAATTCATCAAAAGAAATAGACAGATAGTTCTTCCGGTCATCCAGAAAATAGCCAATGTAATGATTGATTAAGACATTCAGCCGACGATAGCTGGTAAGAGCAATTTCGTAGCTCTTAAAAAGAGACTGACGTTTACTGTCATCTGCCAGAAGCTGATGAATAGCCGGATTATCCAACTTAAAAGCAGGATTATATTTTCCGCGCATATTGAACTTATGAATATAACGGAAATCAGATTCAATCTCAGCCAATCCATTCATGGATGAGACACCCTCTCCATAACGTTTCTTATATTCCGGAAGTATATCGTTTATCTCCTTATTACTCTGAATATAGGAATCAAGAATTCTGACCAGAGTATCAACATCCGGATGTTTTTTGATTTTCAGGAAAGAAATAAGCTTACGTTTAGCCAAGTATTTGTTAATAAATCGGCTATTCTTATAGTTTTCAGTCAATTTTGAGATATCCTGCTGATATATTGACTGATCACAGAGATTATCGGCTAAAAGCGTTGTAGAAGAGAGTGCCTGATAAAGCTTTTTCAGCTGACTTAAAGGAAAATTAGGATCCTCAGTGACCTGAGATTCCAGCATATCCAGTGGAAATCCGCTATACTGAGCAATGATATCTAAATCCAAACCAAAATCAGTGAAATCTTTGAAACAGGTGATTTCCTGACCATTGATTTTACTGATTCCGTTTGCTTTCAGTAACGAAGAAAAGTCAAAAATACCTTGGATGACCTGTTCTATATTGGTTTTCAGCTTATCATAGTTTTCTTTTTTGGAAGAATAGATAAGCCCGTAGAAAGGATTAGCAGTCAAAGGCTTTGAGATAACAGTCGGAAAAGAATCAAGCTTCTCACAGAAGCCTAAATCATTATGATAATCTTCATCCGAATAGCCCTCAATATCTAGTTTATAGTATTCATCCTTAGTCACCGAAGAAGAAAAAAGCTGAGTAAAAAGAGGTTCCTCAACTAAAGTAAGGGAAAGCTTACTATGATATATTCCATATAAGGAAGCCAATTCTTTCTGAGTATCCTTAGCCTTTTCATAAAGACTGAGCTGTTCATCACTCAAAAGACTCTTTTTCAGGA
>Ga0172378_10005077_pt1 | contig 12292 bp, 22 predicted proteins | sample GrowelOW332metaG_FD_119755 | JGI IMG/M metagenome (GOLD analysis project Ga0172378, IMG submission 119755) | Groundwater microbial communities from an aquifer near a municipal landfill in Southern Ontario, Canada - Pumphouse #3_1 metaG | ecosystem: Environmental > Aquatic > Deep subsurface >...
ACCTGATCTCACCTATTTACCGAGTGACGAGACTTATGAAGCACACCGTATAATGTAGGAAGAGTGCGCTGAAGCTCAGAGAAGATATGATAAACAGTTGGAGATGGGAGGAAGACCTGAAGATGCCAGATCGGTTATACCTCAAGCTGCGACTACCAACCTAATTCTTAGTTGCAATTTGAGAGCGCTCTTGGACTTTTGCGGCAAACGTGATGCGGCGAAGGGGGCTCAAGATGAGATAGCGGAATTGGCGAAGAAGATGATGGAGTTGGTTGTGGAAGCTGAACCTTGGATAGGAAGAATAACGATTAAGGGATAGGAGAAGAGGGACTCTTTGGAAGCTCTGATGGTTGTGTAGTAGGGAATTTTAGTAGGGGACTCTAGTAAGGAGATGCTAGTAGGATAGCAGATTTAGAAATTTGGTAGATGTTTTTTCAACTAGAACATTGGGGTTTCCGCAATTCAAAAAATTTTGAAAAATATTACACCCCCCCACTTTATGGACCAATGAGAATATTTTAATAGTCCACCCCTAATTATACGGCTTTTTAAAGCCGTTTTTTTATTCTCATGATAATTTTGTAATAATTCTTGCTTTAGTCCTGTCTAAGTGGTAGTATATAAGTAGTTAAGAAAGACATCACTTACTTAACTAATAAAGGGGCTATCTTAAGATAGTAAAGGTATTTAAAATATGAAAAAAGTTTCTAAAAAGTTCGCAACTTATAGCGAGTTCTCAGCGCACATTTCTGCCGATATTCAGCGTCTTATTGCGATAGGTAGCAAGCAACGGCTATGCGATGCCCGTATTAAAGCCGACTTACTAGCGTTATTTAATGAAAATGCTGACAAAAACGGTATTTTTCCTTATCTTGAAACCGCTAGCGGTAACATTAGAGAAGATTACATTATTAACGCTATCACTTACCGCTATAAAAATGTTCACATTTTCGCTACTAATCCGCCATATATCGCACAATACGAAAATAGCGAGTATACCATATATGTGGTGCTTAAGCGCACAAAACAAGGCATATATAGGGTGCCTACAAAGAATATTATTGATAAACGCTTGAGCCTTAACACCTTAATGAGTATCAAAGGTATCAAAAAGTTTAAAAAACTTCAAAATGCGTTGGGGTTGGTGGACTATGAATAGGAAAGCCACCCTAACACGCCTAGAGATATACAACTATCTAGTTAAACGGGCTAAGGGGTTGAATAGAAACAAGCGCAAAAGCCTATTGTTGCTAGCAAACGAGGTTAAGCGTCATAGAGATATAGAGTACAATATATGCGCCACTAAATACGGCTATAACCTAGGAGACATAGCCGAATGTCTACTATTAGATATGTTAGGGCTTAAAATTGAAGATAACGACCACGAGATTAAGAGTTTCATACTCAATCATTGGAATACTTTGATAGACAGCCATAGACAAACTTGTTACATACTTAATACTTATAGCAAGCATACGGGTATTTACAAATGCAATGCTGAGTTGATAAGGAATAAAGTTATAAGTAATAAGAAGTCGCTTGAAAGACTACTAGAAAAATGCACTTTAATAAAAGCGTTATAGAAAGAGAGAAAAATAAAATGTTAGATTTAGATAAAATAAAATTGATGTATAATGTAAAAAGAATTAGTAAGACCGCCAAAAAAGTTCTAATAACCTTCCATAAGGAAATAGAAGAAGAAGATGCGAGTTATTCCGCTACTAAATTATCTTTGGGGGAATACTGCTACCGCTATTTTCTAGGAAATAGTCAAAAAGCCCTAAAATACTTTGTTGAAGTAGATATCAAAAATTTTAATATCGTTGATAGAAGGTATACTAAAACAACAATCATAGCATACTTACTATTGTATACCGAAATATGCGACATACTTGAAGAAATATGGACTGACACAAAAGAAAAAGACTAGTAGTCAAGAGGGGGCAACCCCTCTTTTTTAATGCTGTTGTCCTGCCGACTTTCAAAGCCGACGAAAAGAAGACAGGACAAAAAGTTGCGGCGAAGGGCGTCCTGTCGAAGTTTCTTTTGGTCCTGTCGAAGTTTCTTTTAGTCCTGTCTAAAGTTCTCTTGACATAGTAGGCGTAATATGGTATACTATAATAGTAATAAGGGGGTATACAATTATGAATACTTTAAAAGAAATAAAAAAAATAGTAAAAGAGAATGGCGGAGTAACCTTAGATAGTAATAGGGATATTGTCAGTTTTAACAAGGGTTATATTGTTTCTACAAAAGACAACAATTTTAATACTACTAATTTACGCAATATAACCGCTAAAAAATTACAAGAATATTGCGAAAAAGCCAAAAAAATGGGCGGTGTTCTCGGTATTTACACTAGACAAGATAAAAGTTACGATATTGATATAAATAAAAATTTTGACAATTTACAACAAGCACTAAAATTCGGCATTGAAAACAATCAAGAAGCAATTTACGATAGCGCTAAGCAAGATGTGATATTTTGCTGATTTTGCGGCACATTGTGCCCAAGCAGTCCTGTCTAGTAGTGGGCAGGACCGCACATTTTAGCGCAGTAGTCCTGTCGAGATATTTTTTCGTCCTGTCTAAACTTGCTCTTGTATTGTGTGCGTATTTGTAGTATTATATAAGAGTAAGGAAAGAGAGACATAAAAATTATGGAAACAAAAATAGAGAAAACAAATAGACTAACAAAAGAGTTAACTGATATTGGTGCTGAAACTTGGGGTATTATAAGTCCGAGTGGAGATGAAAGTTTTGATGAATTATGTGATGAAATAGAAACGGCGTCCGAAGAGGTTATAGATAGTTTTGATATGGGTATGGAATACTTATCTCAAAGAAATGAAGATATAACAAATGCGATAATGGAAGGTTATAAAAGAATAGTTGATATTGCAATTTACTATTTAGAACAAGAATTAAGAGACTTTGCAATTAAGTACATACAAAGTTAAAAAAGAAATTGAGGGTAGTGCGAGATAATTCTCCGCTATCTTTCTTGTCCTGTCCACTTTTATGGTCGTCCTGTCGACTTTCAATTATCGTCCTGTCGAAAGAAGTATTTGACATATTTTTGCTATTATGGTATTATATAAGAGTAAGGAAAGGGGTATAAAATTATGAAAAACAATACTAATGATTATGTAAATGACATTACAAATATGTTAGGAAACGACCTTAGTAAAACTTACAATTTAAAGTATTTGGGGCATACTGAATATAAAAGCGGTCAACTCTCACTAGAGTTCGCTACCTCGACTAAACAATTTTTAGTGCCATTTGAGATAGTTCAAATAGGTGGTAAATTTTGGACTTATGATGAGTTTGAACTCGCTAGTAGACTTAGAAAAATTTTAGAAAATAAAGGGGAATAAAAAATGAAAACACAACAAGACAAAGAACAAGAATGTAAAGAAAATGAGAGAATGATTAGAGCATTGTTACGCTATGTATTAAAACAAGATAGTGAAAAGAGCGCAAGAGAAAGAGAAAAATAAAAAGGAAAAATAAAATGGAAAAGAAAGATATACAAAAAATTTTTGGTGTAAGAATAGGCGAAAAGTTTGATATTGCGGAAAATAGTGAAAAGTGGTCTAATTGTTATTTCAACGAAAGGGGTAATCTAGTTACTCAAGATAGTATTGAATACTCTTGTAGCGTTGAAAACAAAAGTATTAAATTGAAAAAAATAGAACAAAAATAAAATTGTTGAACCCATTCGGGTTCAATACTGTCCTGTCTACTTATTGATGGTAGTCCTGCCCACTATTTTTTTGAGGTGGACGAAAGGTGGACAGGACAGATGGTGCGGAAAAGTTGTCCTGTCGAAAAAGTAGTCCTGTCTAAAGTCACTCTTGTATTATATGCCTATTTGTAGTATTATATAAGAGTAAGGAAAGGGGTACAAAATATGTACAAAATTATATATACTATAAAAGAAAAGAATGAGAATGAATGGAAAGTTAAAAGTGAAACAACTCAAGAAACGGGTGGTTTAATAAAGTCACTTTTTAAATTTCGAGCGTTGATAAAACAAGCAAAAGAAAAAGAAATAGCAAAAATACCATTTAATAAAAAATGTCGTATAATGTTAGTAAATTGTAGAACCAACATATATATGAGTATCATATTAAAGTCGCCACTCTCAGAAATTTGAAATTGCGCTAAGTCTTCACGAAAGTGGGGCTTAGGGTTAGTCCTGTCTACTACGCTACCCGTTGCGCCCTTTTCCAAGAGCCGAAAAAGTAGACAGGATAGATAGTGCGGAAAAGTTGTCCTGTCCACTTTTATGGTGCGGTCGTCCTGTCTACTTTTCTTTTTGTCCTGTCGAAACTTCTTTTGACAAAAGTTAAAGAATGTAGTATAATATAGATAGTAAAGAAAGAAGGAAATAAATATGAAAATATTCGGTTTAAAAGAATTCAATGAGAAGTTTAACAAACAAGGTGCCTGCGTACAATTAACACCTGAAGAAGAAAGACAAATCTTCTTAAAAGTACAAAAAGAGTGTCATAGAGAAGACGTTGAATGTGCCGTTAAAAACTTTATTGATTACAATAGCGGTGAAGAGTGCGATTTAAAAAGAAATGTAATTTTAGAGAACAGTATTGATAGGATACTTAATATTGCGGAAAATATTTACGATAACAATGGCGATTTAACATTTGGAGATTGTGCCGATTTTGCTCTAACTGATTTCTTAGCGATAATAGAAAAAGAAGGAGAAGGGGAATAGAAATATTCCCTTACGGTCGTCCTGTCTAAAAAGAAAACTGGACAGGACGAAAGCTTTGCGGTCCTGTCTAAAAATTTTGGTCCTGTCTAAAGATGTTTTGACAAAATTATTAATATGTGTTATACTATAAGAGTAATAAGAGAGAAGGAAACAAAATGAAATTTGCGATAGAAACATATGAAAAAGTTAGAAGGTTGAAAGTTGTCGAAATAAATAAAGAATTTTATGATTTATTAAAAGAACGTTTATCCATAAAAATTTTTCATAATCAAATGAATTATGGTATATCGTTTGATGGTATTAATGATAAAAAAATTAAAGAAGTTTTAAAGCATTTTAATCACATAAGTAAATACGATATAAATGGTAGTTTAATTCACGAAGCCGTTGAAGAAATAATTCAACAATTGTGTGAAGAAAAAAATACTGCTCTTGTTACGGATAAGGGTATTGAAGAACTACCTGAAGAAGATTACGATTTTATGGAAATATATGAGTATACGGAATAGAAATATTCCGTTTGGGTGGTCCTGTCTATTACTGAGACTGGACAGGACGAAAGTTGCGGCGGAGGTCGTCCTGTCGAAATTTCTTTTGCGTCCTGTCGAAATTTCTTTTAGTCCTGTCTAAAGTTATTCTTGTATTGTGTGCTTATTAGTGCTATTATATAAGAGTAAGGAAAGGGAAAACAAAAAAGAGAAAACAAAAGAAAAAAAGTTTAACAAAACTCTTGACAAACTACTCAAAATATGATATTATATAAGGGTAAGAAAGGTTAAGAAAGAGAAAAAACAAAAGAAAAAAAGTTTAACAAAACTCTTGACATTCTACTCAAAATATAGTAATATATAAGAGTAAGGAAAAGAGAGAAAATAAAAAAGAAAAAATTCTTTCAAAAAACTCTTGACAAACTACTCAAAATATAGTAATATATAAGAGTAAGGAAAAACCAAAACCTTACAATAAAAAAGAAAGGGGATATAAATATGTCCACAATTAATGTTTCAGTCTACAATTCAAAAAAGACAGGGGTTTCTAACGAAGTTAGAACGGCTCTTGCCAAACAGGTCGCACCTTTGTTAGAAGGCTTCGAGCGTATCGGCGATAAAGCCGTATTCTTTAAGGAATACACCGATAAAGACGGTGTAAAGTTTTACACTTCCGTCAAGGTTACCACTTCGCTTAAAGACCCTAGAGAGTTAAAAGAGAATATCTCTCACCCTAGAGTTGCAAAGGCTAAGGCTGAAAAGCCCGCACCTAAAAAAGTCGAAATCATAGTAGACTAAGGTAAAGTGTTAGGTGGCTCACTCTAAAAGCCACCACATATTATAAAGGGGTATAATTATGAATGATTTAAAGAATTTAATACACGAAATAGCGGTTTCAGACTACAAACACTCTGACACTAAAATTGAACAAAAAACTAGAAATATGTTGCGAACCAAACTTTTGATTGCCTTAAAAGAAACTTTGGAACAAGAAATTAACGCTCAAGATTGTGAAATTTTGTTGACTGAAAAAGGGCTGACTTTTGTAATAAACAATAGCGGTAAAATAGGTATGATACCTATTGAGTTGACACCCGTTTTTAAAAATTTAGACTATGACCCATATGCTTCGGCTGAAGCCAAAGCGATTTCGGTTGAACGTGCTCTAGCACGTGAAAACAAAAGAAAAGAACAAGCAAAAATAAATTTTAAAAAACAAGAACTCGCTAGAAAAAGACACGCTAAAATTACTGAAAAAGCGAAAGAGAGAAAATAAAAAAAATATATGGTTGGTTGATTAATTAAAAATGTCGACAGGACATCAGTCCTACAAGAGAATAGATACAACCCCTTTATTATCTATTCTCTTGTAGGGTTGATGTCTTTTTGGGTAGTCCTGTCTATTTTTCGTCCCTGAATGTCAATTTCCCATCAAAAATATTATAAAACAATATTATGTGTGGAAAATTAACAATTTGTCCTGTCTAAACAAAAGTTTGACATAAAAGAAAGAAAATGATATACTATTAATAGAAAGAAAGAGAGAATAAAAATATGACAATAAATGATTTAATTGGTAAAAAAGTGTTGGCTTGTAAAATTTACTTTGGTAGTGAACGTTATTTTGATAGTATGGAAATTGTAGAGGTGAATAATGATAATGTAGCAATTATAGGCATTGAAAGTTCTTGGCTGGGCGACATTGATATTACAAATGGCGACAAAGAATTGGTGGAAAGTTTCGCAAAAGATGGGGGTAGTTATTGGCAAAAATTGGAAAAATTTGAATGGAATTCTACTCCAAATAAAGAAATTAGTTTGTATAATAAAAAAGAAATTCTAGATATACTAAAGCAAAAGAAACAAGTTGTAAAATACGATAATAAATATTGGGTTGATAGCGATAACAATAAATGGTCGTGTCAACTATATTCTCAAGAAGAAGCCGAATATTTTTCAAAAACTTCCGCCGATTGTAAAGATTGTACTAATTGCGTAAATTGTAGCAGTTGTGTGGACTGCGATAATTGTAGCGATTGTATAAAATGCCTTTATTGTACAAATTGTACCGATAGCACAGATTGTATTAGTTGCGATAGTTGTAAAAATTGTGAGAATTATGAAAATTGCGTAAAATGTAATAATGGTACTGATAGCACAGATTGTATTAGTTGCGATAATTGCGAAAATTGTAATCATTGTAATAAATGTATACAATGTGAAAAATGTAATAATTGTACTAAATGTATAAATTGCCGTTCATGTGATTTTTGTGATAATTGTACTTTTTATTACAAAGGTTGTAAAGATAAAAATTATAAAGGGGCGAGTGGAAAGTAATTTAATTTACTTTCCTTAATGTGCCGTCCTGTCGATTTTTCGTCTCCCTCACAATTTTTCGGCACATTGTCCTGTGCACTTTCTTTTGGTCCTGTCGAAGTTTCTTTTAGTCCTGTCTACTATATTTTTGTTGTCCTGTCTAAAAAAGATTTGACATAAAACACTAAAATATAGTATAATTATATTAGTAAGAAAGAGAGAATAAAAATAAAAATGGAAAAAGAAAAATTTAACTTAATAATAGATACCGAAACCATCTCACTCAATAAACCTTTTGTTTATGATATAGGTGGAGTAATTACAAACTCTAAGGGTAATATAGTAGATAGTTTTAGTTTTTGTGTTGAACAAATTTGGCACAACACCAATTTGTTTTCTACCGCTTACTATTCCGTAAAGCGACCACTTTATGTAAGTGCATTGCGTGGTCGCAAAATTAAATTAACTAAGTTGGGTAACGCCATGCGAACCATTAAAGCCATTACCAAAAAATATGGTATTGATAGAGTGTATGCTTACAATAGCGACTTTGATAAAAGAGCGCTAGAATTTACGTGTGCGAACACGGGGCGCACTGCTACACCAAATGCTTTTGCTGATTTACCATTCTATGATATACGCAAAATTATTGCGCCACTCTTTACGACACAAGAGTATGAAAGTTTTTGTAAAGAGAAAAATAGGTTAACCGATACGGGTAGGGTAAGCACCACGGTCGAGACAATTATTAGTTTTTTAAATGGTGGCGATTATGTAGAGAACCATACCGCACTAGCGGATAGCATTGATGAAAGTAGAATACTTACTACTTTCGGCTATCTTAATGACGCACAAGAGTTTGTACAATTAAAACCTATAATTAATTCTACACTTAAAATAGTAGATAAAGATAAAAAATTGCACGAGTTCGAATACTCTACAAAAAGAAAGAAGGGGGATACTTTATATTTAAACTTGTAATTGGTTGATTTATATGGTATACTATTAATAGAAAGAAAGAAAGGTAAACAAATTATGGAATATGAAAATGGCTATTGGGTAGACGACCTTAATAATAAGTGGTCGTGTAATGAATATAATCAAGAAGTTGCTGAATATTTGGCGAATACTTGTACTAATTGCACGGATTGTACTAACTGCAAAAATTGCTTTAATTGCAATAATTGTAAAAATGCCAATAATTGTGGGGAATGTGCTAATTGCAATAACATTATCTCTTGTTATATGTGTACTAGTTGCAATTTTTGTGTAAGTTGTAAATATTGTGGGGATTGTGATTTTGTTGTAAATTCTCACGCTGGCGATAGATGTACTAGTTGTAATAAATGCAATACTTGTACTAATTGTAAGGAGTGTGTTGATTGTAGGGATTGTACGAATTGCAAAAGTTGTTATTCTTGTGGTGATTGTGAGAATTGCAACTATTGTAGTGACCGCAAAAAATGTTCTTCAAAAAAGTGTCTTTAAAGCGACTCAGGTCGCTTTTTCGGCATATTGTCCTGTGCACTTTTCGTCCACCGCCATTTTGAGTACGCCGTCCTGTCTACTTTTCTTTTTGTCCTGTCTACTTTTCTTTTTGTCCTGTCTAAACAAAAGTTTGACATAAAAAGTAATAAGTGGTATACTTATATTAGTAAGAAAGAGAGAACAAAATTATGGAAATAAAAGATTTAATTAATAAGAAAGTGATTGCAACTACTACCGATATAGTTATTGGTTCTCATTTTGAAAAAGGTCTTATTGTAGAAATAGACAACAAACACGTAGGGGCTTTATACTATGAAGGAACTATTTCGGGATATATTGAACCCTGTATCCAAAATATTAGTAAAGAATTTATTGAAGAGTTTATAAAAGATTGGAGTGCATATTGGTGCGAAAAAGATGAAAAATTTGAGGATAACTACAATGAATTTGGGCGGTGGTGTTTAGATAGTGAAATTACTATATATGATAAAGCCGAAATATTAGACTTAATAAAACAACAACAGAAAGCGGTTTAGACCGCTTTTTCTTTTACAAGAGGTCCTGCCTACCTCGACAGGATGGATAGCTTTGTCCTGCCTACCTCGACAGGATGAGTCGGAAGAGGAGAGGGGTGATTGTTAGGGTCCTGCCTACTTTTAAGGCGGCAAGGGAGGGCGAAAATCGACTCTTACGCAACATCGTATAGTTACGCAAGATTACGCAAAAACACGCAGGGACAACACGCAAGGGGTCCTGTCTATCACGACAGGACGTGTTAATAATCAAAAAATTGCGATTTTTCTTACTTTTTGCTATAATATAGGTATAGAAAGTGAGAAAAAGCATAAAAATGACATATACAAACACAAATTTATCCATTGCTATTGAAAACAACTATGATGGCTCTGAAATTAAAGAAAAACAAGGGGAAGTAGAGCTATTAGAAAACAACCGACTACTAGCAGTAGTGCAACCAGGTTCAACAGTAGAAATAGATAAAAGGGGCACTATTTTTGCTAGATACGAGTCTACCGTACGTAGTTATAACTATGCTCGAATAATCGCCCAAGACAATGCAACTGTAGAAGCATACGATAAAAGTGCTGTCACTGCTCTTGATGAAAGCACTGTTATTGGTAATGATAATAGTAATATAGAAGGAAGAGATAACTCCTCTATTAGCGCTTTTAACAACTGTATAGTTAATGCTTACTATAAGACAAGTGTTAGAGTCTATGATTATTCGACGGTATATTGTTTCGATAATAGTGTGGTTGAAGTTTATAGCGCTAAAGAATTGCACTGTGAAGATAACGCAAAAGTTGTATTGCATTGTAATCTTTTAAAATATGAAATTCAGAATATAAAAAAAGAAGGGGAAGAGTAGAAATGAACTATTATAATAAAGAATTAAATATTACCATTGACAACGACAGCACTTTAAAGATTAGAAAAATGAACTATTATAATAAAGAATTAAATATCACCATCATTAACTGTCCTTTCATCATGAAAGAGTATGATTATTGTGTTATAGGATACGAAAAAAATTCTTTTAACATCAGACTCAAAGTTTGCGGCAATTCCGAATTAACAATAGATAGTAACGGAGATGTATACATGATGAAGGGAGCGGCGCAAATCCGAACCAACACATTTGTAAGGTGCGACGAAAATACAAAAGTCGATGTCTTCGGCACATCAAAAGTTAAAGCCACTAATAACAGTAGAGTTAGAGCGTTTGATAATGTTGCGGTCGAGGCTCGCGATTTCACCTTCATCGAGGCGCATGATAGCGCAAAAGTTGAGGCTTATGATAGCGCCACGGTTATTGGTTTAGATAATTCTATAATCAAGGCTTGCGGCACATCGATAGTAGATGCTTATTATAACTCCACTATTGAAGCTCGTGAGTTTTCAACAATTTACGTAAAATCAGAAGATGCTGATATTAAAGCAAACAACCATTTTGGCGCCGTAATAGGTCAAGTATTTAGAACCAAAAGCAAAATGAAAGTGTACCAAAAATTGGCTGGCAATTTGATAGCTACCTTGGAGCTTGAGAAAGGACAAACCTTCATATCTGAAAATCATAGCTTGTGTTATACTAATAAGGCGCTAGTGGTTGCCATTAAGGATATGCGGACTAACGTATCCTATACTTTAGGCACCCCTTTTAAAGACCCCGATATGGTTTATGAAGTGGGCAGAACGGTAACCGTCGATTTGAGAGAGCAACCCGGCATTTACTTTCATTTAAGTCTTAAAGATGCGGAAGAGTGGTAGAATGGCGATTTGTTATAGTCTTCGTAAAGGGGGCTATTTTTTATAGCTTTTGGTCCTGTCTACTTGGACAGGACGCAATCTAAGTATGAAATTTGCGGCGCATCTTAATTTCTGCTATAATATATATAGAAAGTAAAAGATAGGAAATAATGGGCTGTAAAGGAGAACAAAAGTAAAATGAAAAAAATCACTTATTGGGTAGATAACAATGGTAATAAATGGAACTCCAATTTTTTCTCTAAGGAAGAAGCCGAAAAATGGTCAGCAACTTGTATGGAGTGCAAAGATTGCGTAAATTGCGTAAATTGCGAAAAGTGTTCTAACTGCGTTTCTTGTGAATATTGTAGTGATTGCAAAAATTGTAGCCACTGTGATAATTGTAGGAGTTGTAACGATTGTGAAAATTGTTGGAGTTGCAATTATTCAACAAATTGCGAAGATTGTGGCTTTTGTGTAGAGTGCAACGCTTGCTTTCATTGTACACACTGTTGCACTTGTGGTAATTGTAGAAATTGCACCAACTATAAAGATGTTAGCTATTTAGTGGGGAATGAGCCGAAAGGAGAACAAGAGTAAAATGATAGAGGTTAGTTATTGGGTAGACTTCAATAATAATAAATGGGACAAAAAACATTTTTCTGAAGAAGAAGCCGAGAGGTTGTCGGCACATTGCGCAACTTGTGAAAGTTGTACAAACTGCGATAATTGCGACCACTGCATTGGTTGTAGTGACTGTAATGGTTGCAAAGATTGCATTGCTTGTGAGTATTGTTCTCAGTGCGTCAGCTGCAAAGACGGTTGGTGCCAAACGGGAATGAAGGGTAAAACAAAAGTAAAATGAAAGAAGCCAACCCATTATTTTAAGGAAGAAATAGAAGTTGAATTGAACGGCAAGTCTATCAAAGCGATGGTTTACATTATGAATCCTAAGATTAGAAAGGTTATGCCACCAGATGTGTTTTATTTAAGG
>Ga0172378_10005078_pt1 | contig 12287 bp, 10 predicted proteins | sample GrowelOW332metaG_FD_119755 | JGI IMG/M metagenome (GOLD analysis project Ga0172378, IMG submission 119755) | Groundwater microbial communities from an aquifer near a municipal landfill in Southern Ontario, Canada - Pumphouse #3_1 metaG | ecosystem: Environmental > Aquatic > Deep subsurface >...
CAAAAAAGCAATATTGAGGACTTCCAGTTCTTCTTGCAGCCACCAGCCAAAAGCTGTGACAAAACCGACCATCAAAAGACTCAGGCACAAATGATTATAAGCAAGCCCTGCCTGCCCATTTCTATTTTTTTGCTTCGCTTCAGGCTGTACTTCCTTCGTCCCCGGAATCACATAAACATTGATATTTCCGCAGCGACGAATGATCTTATCCACAAGAGAACCACCAAAGAGATAGCTGATTTTTCGATGATTTGGTTTACCAACAACAATTGCCGTAATATTTTGCTTACGAGCCACCAGCAGCATTTCATCAACAATATTTGCACCAACAACTGTCAATGTTTTTGCTCCCAAATCTTCTGCCAAACGCATATTTTGTGCCAAACAATCCCGTTCCTTATCCCCCATAGGAAAGTCCATTTTTTCCGCTTCAATGTGTACTGCCAATAGTTCAGATCGCAAACCTGTTGCCAAACGATTTGCAGCCCGAATCAGCTGCGCTGAAAACGGGCTGCCACTCAGACAGACCATGACCCGGCCGGCTGCCGGCCAAGGGCCTTCAATATTATGATCATTCATGTATTCGCTTAAATCTTTATCAACCCGCTGTGCTGTAAAGCGCAGTGAGAGCTCACGCAATGCACTAATATTGCCTTGGCGAAAAAACTGCTGCAAAGCTTTTCGTGCTTGCTCCGGAATATAGATTTTACCATCACGTAGTCTCTGAATTAATTTTTCCGGATCAATATCAATCAATTGAACCGCATCTGCCTTTTCAATCACATAATCCGGCACAGTTTCTCTAACCGTAATGCCCGTAATTTGAGCTACAATATCATTTAAACTTTCAATATGCTGCACATTGACGGTTGTATAAACATGAATGCCTGCGGCCAGAAGCTCTTCCACATCCTGATATCTCCTTACATGTCTGGAACCAGGAATATTAGTATGAGCCAATTCATCTACAAGAACAATTTCCGGCCGCAGCGCCAGTATAGCATCGATATCCATCTCCAACAACTTGTTATCATGATAGCAAAGCGGCAAAGGATCTACTCGAGGCAGACCCTTTACCAAATTTTCTGTTTCAACCCGGCCATGTGTTTCAATCCAGCCAATGATGATATTCTTTCCTTCTGCCAGCTGTTCATGAGCTGTTTTTAACATGGCAAACGTTTTACCAACACCGGCAATTGCCCCTAAAAAAACCGTCAATTTACCACGATTTTCTTTTTGTATTTTTTTCAACAAGGCTTCTGGATCGGGTCGGTCAGTCTTCTGTTTTCCCTCCATGATTCAAGGCCCCCTCCATTTTATCAAATCACCTCGTCTAAAGCTAAATTCAAGCGCAATACGTTGATTCTTCTTTCTCCTAAAAAACCAAACTGCGGATTTTCTATATTCTCTTTGACAATATTCTGCACTATATTTGCCTTGATTCCTCTGGCTGCAGCCACTCTGTCTACTTGTATTTGTGCAGCAGCCAACGTTATATGCGGATCGAGACCGCTGCCAGAAGCTGTAACTAAATCACTGGGAATCATAGCCTTATCACCCAAATGATTTTCCTGACGAATCTGTTCGGCCCGTTTTCCAATGACTCCCATCAATTTCTGGCTGGTCGGGCCTAAATTCGAAGCTCCCGAAGCCGCCCCGTCATAACCTGCGTTACCGGCAAGTGAAGGCCGTCCATGAAAATATTTTTCGCTGGAAAAATCTTGTCCAATAAGATCTGAACCAACAACCTCACCATTTTTTGATACAAGCGAACCATTGGCCTGTTCCGCAAAAAGTAATTGAGCTCCACCTGTCATTATCAAAGGATACGCTAAACCAAGTACAACGATCATAAGAAAAAGCATACGAATTGCTCTACTAATTTCTTTCAACATTTATCTGTCAACTCCTTTTTATCAACCAACAATATGCAATGTCACTAAAATTATATCAATGATCTTAATTCCTATAAACGGCGCAATCAAACCTCCCAGACCATAAATCAACAAATTCTGTTTTAAAATCATAGCAGCACCAATTGGTCTATATTTTACGCCTTTTAAAGACAGAGGAATTAAGCCTATGATAATCAACGCATTGAAAATTACGGCACTTAGAATAGCACTATCCGGAGTGGCTAAATGCATAATATTAAACAATCCTAACGCAGGATAGGTACCGGCAAAGATCGCTGGTATAATCGCAAAATACTTGGCAATATCATTAGCAATACTAAACGTCGTCAAAGAACCACGTGTCATCAGCAGCTGCTTGCCTATTTCCACAATTTCAATCAGCTTTGTTGGATTAGAATCGAGATCCACCATATTTCCAGCTTCTTTTGCTGCCTGCGTACCACTGTTCATGGCTACGCCAACATCAGCCTGCGCTAATGCTGGTGCATCATTCGTGCCATCACCAGTCATCGCTACCAGCATGCCGCTTTCCTGATATTTGCGAATCATCTGCAGCTTCGCTTCCGGAGTAGCTTCCGCCAAAAAATCGTCAACCCCGGCTTCTGCTGCAATAGCAGCTGCAGTCAGCGGATTATCTCCCGTAATCATTACCGTTTTTATGCCCATCTGCCTAAGTTCACGGAACCGTTCCTTTATCCCGCCTTTTACAATATCTTTTAAATGAATCGTACCGATAATTTTTTTGCCTTTTGCTACGACCAGAGGCGTACCGCCGCTTTTGGCAATATGTTCACTTGCCTGCCTGACATCGTCCGGCATACTACCGCCTTTTTCTTTAATATAACGCTCCATTGCTTCCACTGAGCCTTTGCGTATCTCGATCTTATTTATGTTTACGCCACTCATGCGTGTCTGGGCCGTAAATGGCACAAACTCCGCCTGCAGGGCATTTAAATCCCGTTCTCTTAAGCCATAGCGTTCTTTGGCCAGTACCACAATACTGCGGCCTTCCGGGGTTTCATCCGCCAGAGAAGAAAGTTGAGCAATATCCGCCATTTCGGCTTCACTACTGTCAGAGGCCGGAATTAATTCCGTAGCCATACGGTTTCCGATCGTAATTGTTCCTGTTTTGTCGAGCAGCAATACATTGACGTCTCCTGCCGCCTCAACAGCCCGCCCCGACATTGCCAACACATTTCGTTTAAGCAAACGATCCATCCCGGCAATACCAATAGAACTGAGCAATCCGCCAATCGTCGTCGGAATCAGACAGACCAACAGCGCTACAAGTGTTGCCGGCGAAATTACGGTTCCGGAATATATAGCAAAAGGTTCAATCGTAACTACAGCCGCCAAAAAAACAAGGGACAGACTGACCAATAATATTGTCAGGGCAATTTCATTCGGTGTTTTTTGGCGTTTTGCTCCTTCTACTAAGTTAATCATTCGATCTAAAAAGGTTTCTCCCGGATTTGCTGTCACTTTGATCTTGATCCAATCCGACAAAACTTTAGTTCCTCCTGTTACTGAAGATTTATCGCCGCCCGATTCACGAATAACCGGAGCCGATTCCCCAGTAACTGCACTTTCGTCAACTGTTGCCATGCCTTCGATGATTTCACCATCGCTCGGAATCAACTGTCCTGCTTCAACCAATAGCATATCACCTTTTCGCAGCGTATCAGCATTGACAAGCTGCCACTCTTCACCCTGCATTTTTTTTGCCTGAACATTACTGCGGGTGTTTCGCAACGATTGTGCCTGAGCTTTACCGCGCCCTTCGGCAATTGCTTCGGCAAAGTTAGCAAACAATATAGTAAACCAAAGCCATAGGCTAATCTGACTTTCCAGAAAAACAGATGTTCCTCCGATTATGGCATCCCTCACTGCTACATACGTAGTAAACAAAGCTCCAACGTAGACAATAAACATTACCGGACTTTTTATTTGTATAGCTGGATGAAGTTTTTGCAGCGCACTGCGTATTGCCATCATTATAATTTTTGCATCCAAACTGTTCTTTTGCACATTCATAATATTTCACATGCTCCTTTAAAATGTTATTCCCTGCATCATTACTATTTGTTCAACAATCGGTCCTAGCGATAATGCCGGCAAAAATGTTAACGCACCAACAACCAGAATAATCCCTACCAGCAAAAGCATAAAAGTCAGACTCGTCGTTGCAAATGTCCCTAATCCGACAGGAGCGGTCTTTTTCCCAGCCATGCTCCCAGCTACAGCCAGCAGTGGAATAATAATTCCAAAACGGCCAAGCAGCATAGCCAATCCGCTCAACAAATCATAAAACAGAGTATTTGCCGTTATTCCGGCAAAAGCACTGCCATTATTAGCCGCTGCCGACGTAAATGTATAAAGGATTTCGCTGAGCCCATGCGGACCATTATTATTTAAAGCAGATGTCCCAGCGTCCGTAACCGACGCAATGGCACTGAACAACAAAATTGTCAAAGAAGGCACAAGTAAAGCCAGCATGACCAACTTCATTTCTTTAGCTTCAATCTTCTTCCCTAAGTATTCCGGTGTTCGACCGACCATCAACCCAACAATAAATACTGCAATCAAGACATATACCATTATGCCGTAAAAGCCTGCACCTACACCACCAAAAACAACTTCACCAAGCATCATTTGCAGCAATGGAACCAATCCGCCAAGCGGCGTTAAGCTATCATGCATATTATTTACCGCGCCACAGGAAGCTGCCGTTGTCACAGTTGTAAATAAAGATGAGCTTCCCAACCCAAAGCGGACTTCCTTACCTTCAAAAGAAGTTGGTCCGCTTATGTTCATTTGTGCCACTAGCGGATTTCCATTGACTTCACTGTAATAATTTGTTCCTAACATAACAACAAATAAAAGCAGCATTGCGCCGGCAATAGCAAAGCCTTGTTTTTTATTTCCAGTCACAATGCCAAACATAAAGACAAGCGCCAGCGGTACTAAAAAAATTGCCAGCATCTGAACAAAATTTGTCAGTGGCGTCGGATTTTCAAACGGATGGGCTGAATTTGCATTAAAAAAACCGCCACCATTGGTCCCAAGCATTTTAATTGCTTCTTGCGAGGCCACCGGGCCCATAGCAATTGTTTGTTGGGTTCCTTCAACCGTTTGCACAGTCTTATAAGGATCCAGGTTTTGCGGAACCCCCTGAGTAACAAAAAAAACAGTAAGCACCAAAGAAATCGGCAGCAATATCCGCACAATACAACGAACCAAATCCGACCAAAAGTTTCCGATAAAATTCGTTGTACGCCTTGTAAGCCCTCGAATAAACGCGACTGCTACAGCACAGCCGGTTGCTGCTGATAAAAAATTTTGTACGGTAAGACCTGCCATCTGTGTAAAATAGCTTAGCGTAGATTCCCCACTATACGCCTGCCAATTGGTATTCGTCACAAAGCTAATCGCTGTGTTCAAAGCCAAATGCCAACTTTCAACCGCCCCAAAATTCTGAGGATTAAACGGCAGGCCCGGTTGCATCAATTGAATGATAAAAAGAATACCTATACCTAAGGCATTAAAGACTAAAAGTGCGGTTGCATATTGCCGCCAATTCATTTCTGTTGTGGCATCAACACCAGCCAGCCGGTAAACACCTTTTTCCAGAGGCAAAAAGAATCTCCCAACTAATTTGTTTTCACCATAAAATACATCTGCCATATAAGTTCCTAACGGTAAAGCCATCGTAATGAGCACAAGGATAAAAATGACAAATAACACTATATCACTGAACATATTAAAACTCCTCCGGTTTCATCAAGACATAAATTAAATAAATACAGATCCCTCCAGCCAAAACAGCGGCCAACCATAAATCATCCACACTACTCGCTCCCCTTCCTCTTGCTTGATTCCATTATAAATCTACTCTCAGTAAAAATGTCGTCAAGAATTATGCCATACATGTAAAGAAATTGTAAAAATAGATTTACATGTATGGTGATAGAGCTGTTGTTAAGCATTGTTACTATACTATATTTCCAATAATGATTCTGCAAAAAGCATTATGGCTTTCTTTTAAGTATTTTTTATCTTGCAACAAAAAAGCAAAAATGTTTTGCTGAGAATACACTCAGCTAAAACACCTTTGCTCTTTGATCGTATTGTATCACACAGCAATAAGTTTTAAGGGACAAGCTCTACTATTCCCCCCAACAAGCCGGCAATAATTATTAAACTATTTTTTATAGGTATTTTTCTCACAAATACTTCATCTATAATTTTTTATATTTGTTTAGCAACCCGCATACGATTCACCTCAGAAAATAAAAAAACCATACGCTCCAACAAATCCGCTTTACGCGAAACTGCTAAAACAGTATGGTTCCTATTTTATCTGACTGTTTCTTCCTGCATTTTCAAAGCTCCGGTTGCAAGTGAAGTTTGTACCACATCAGCGGTATTCGCTTTTCGACCTTCGAGTGTTGCATCATACTGCGTACGCGTGATTTTCCCCTTCGTGAGCAGTGTCTTCAGTTCCGTCTCTGTATACTGTGAAAGATTTGTCGTATCTTCTGTTGAAGATGTTGACGTTGTTTCTGTATCTTTTGTCGACAAACTATCCGTTACAGCAGCTGCATCTGTTTTCTGTGAGGTCTTTAATTCTGTATCTTTTGTTGATAAACTATCTGTTGCAGCATCCGGCTTCAATTTCTGTGAAGCTTCTAACCCTGTACTTGTAATCTCCGCTGTGTCTCCCTGAGAAGATGTTACTACCAATCCCGTTGCTGTATTACCCTTATCCTGTGCTGTCGTAATTACAGCCGCTGTTTCCGTCTTATCTTCCTGGGATTTTTTGAGCGCCTCTGCACTCAGTTCAACGATTGTACTGTCGCTGCCTTTGTCTGTCGTTATCGGACTTGTTACTGCCTTTGTCGTGTCTTTTACCTGAACATTTTGTGTCTGCTGCGTTTTTTGAAGAGTTGTTGCATTCCCTTGTACTGATTGAATCATCATACTATATCCCTCCCTGCCTTATTATATATTACCTATATAAATGCAATTCCTTTTATATAACCAATTCCCCATAGAAACTTATTGTTATACTATATATTATACTTTCCCTCAAAAAAAATCAACCAGCAAACATAAATATTTTTATCCAATTCTATTCTCTTTATAAAAAAACCAGCAAATCGGTACTTTACCGATTTGCTGGTTTTTTATTTACTCTTATCCAAATGATCGAGCACTTTATAAAGAAGCTTATATAGCAGCTTTGCCTCTTCCTCCGACAAGTCAACACAGCTTCCCATCTTCAGCGGAACTTCCCGTGCTTGTTCCTTTAGAAGTTCTCCCGCTTTTGTAATACTTACCACAAGATTTCGCTCATCCTCTGCCGAGCGTTCACGCCGAACATAAGACTTACTCTCAAGCTTTTTTAAAAGCGGGGTCAGCGTACCCGAATCGAGTCGCAGGCATTCCCCCAGATTCTTAACTGTAATATTTTTTTCTTCCCAAAGCACCATCATAACAATATACTGTGTGTACGTAAGATCAAGTTTGTCCAAATAAGGCTTATAGGCCTTAATGATTTCCCGTGCACAAGCATATAAGGGGAAGCAGAGTTGCTTCTTCAATTTTAATCGATCATCATTCACAATAACTTTTCAATATCTCCTGCCATACTTGCTGGCAATGTTGTCGGCTCATATCGTCCGTTAACTTCGCCCTGACGATCGATGAGGAACTTCGTGAAATTCCATTTAATAGAATCGCCTTCAAGATATTCCGGAAAATTACTCTTCAATGCTTCCATGAGCGGCTTTGCTACAGGATGCGTTTCATCAAAGCCATCAAACTTTTTTGCTGCCGTCAGATACTGAAAAAGAGGCTGTGCCTTTTCGCCACGAACATCTCCTTTAGCAAAAAGCGGAAACGTTACGCCATAGTTAACTTTACAGAACTGTTGTACTTCTTCATTCGAACCTGGTTCCTGTTCAGCAAACTGATTGCTCGGAAAACCAAGAATTGTAAGCCCCTGATCCTTGTACTTCATATACAGTTCCTGCAGCTCTTTATATTGCGGTGTAAAACCGCATTTGCTTGCTGTATTTACAATAAGCATAACGTTCCCTTTATAGTCAGCGAGTGACTTTTCTTCACCACGAATTGTCTTTACCTTAAAATTATAAACTCCCATTATTATTTTCTTCTTTCTAAATTATACTATTATTTTATAAGCCAAGTAAAGCATCAAGCTTTGCTTTATCAAAGCTGAGCACATAGTTTTTTCCATCAATTGTTGTAACTGGTACAGTAAGATCTCCTGATATTTTATAAAGCTCATCGCGATCTGCATCATTTTCCTCTACATTATGTTCTTCAAATTCAATATTATTTACTTTTAAATATTTTTTTACTTTGGTACACCACGGACAATTTGAAATCGAATATACTTTTACCATTTAATTTTCCTCCCTTATGTCTTGTAAATATTTTTCCGCCATAATCGCAGCAACAGTTCCATCTGCCGCTGCTGTAGTTAGCTGACGGACTAGCTTTGTCCTTACGTCACCAGCGACAAACACACCGTTTAAATTTGTATGGCAGTCTTCCCCTGCAATAATACGACCTGCTTTATCAAGCGTAATCGTTTCAGCAAACATTGCTGTATTCGGCATTACACCAATATTAACAAACACACCATCCACTGCCAAATCATAGCTTCGATCGCCAGCCTTATCATAAAGTTGGAGAGCTTCCAATACTTTATTACCCTTCAATCCACGAATTTCTGTACTAAGCAGCACCTCAGCCATTGGAATTTTCCGCAGTCTTTCCTGTGAAATCAAATCCGCCACGAGTGCTGCAGAACGTTGAATTACATAGATTTTTTTTGCATATTTCGTAAGAAAATTGGCTGCATCCAATGCAGCATTCCCTCCACCAATAACAGCAATTGTTTTATCCTGGTACATATGACCATCACATAGCTCACAATAATGAATCCCTTTACCAAGATAACGTTCTTCTTCTGCCAGCATCAGCTTTCGTCTTGTCATCCCTGAAGCTATAATAACTACTCCAGGCTCATAAATCATACTCTCTGTCTCAACAATTTTTTCCGTACCCGTGAGCTTTACTGCAACAATCTTATCAAACTCATCAACTACCGCACCAAACGACTCTGCCTGCTGTTGAATTTTTGCCACGAGTTCATCGCCTCGGATTGAGGCAAATCCCGGATAGTTTTCAATACCATGCGCATTAACGATTTGTCCACCAATAAGCTCAGACTCAAGAACAAGCGTTGTAAGTTTCATCCGACCAGTATAGAGTGCCGCTGTGAGTCCGGCTATTCCCCCACCAATGATAATGATATCAATTGCTTTATGCTTTTTTCCCATAAACATACCGCCTTTCTTATATTGCTTTTCTAAAATTCCGTATAACTTATCTTTGTATTTTATTGTGTACAATTAAATTGTGTACAATATATTTGTTAACTTTATTGTACACATTTCAATTACAGATGTCAATAATTTTATCAATAAATTATTTGTAACAAAAAATGCATCTGTGGATAGAACTTATCTTCATTTGTCTAATCGTAGTGTAAAATAACTTTATTTTGCAAAGTAATAAAAAATGTTGCAGCTTCGATTTCTCAAAACTACAACATTTATCATAGAACTAAGCTAAGTTGTCAATCAACACAAAGTCACCTGTACGCTTATTTCAGAATCAATAAGTTTTATTGATCTACAGTAACTCTGTTCATTCGGGATCTCATTAAACTTTTAAACTCACTTTCAACTTCGATGGATTTAACTTTATCTTCAGAAAAAGTAAGTATCTTTCTCCCATAAGTCCAGACTGTACCATTATCTTCTGTAAAGTTTGGTTTTCCCCAACTCAAAAGGACTTGATCTTTTGTCATACCTTCTACAACATTGGCTTTGTCAACGTTTTCCCAAACAGAACGAGACCAGCCTAAATGTTTTCTAGGGTTCTTCAGAAATAAAGATTCCTTCCAAGCAGCCGTATTTGACCAGCTTGCTGCTGGAAGATTTGTCCAACTATAAGCGATAGGAAGAACCGCCTGTTCTCCATTTACTTTCACAATTAAAGAAATAGGTGTTTGGGCATTCGTTCCCGCAATTACATCAACTACATCTACCGGACTGCCAATTAAAATAGGTGTTTTTACTGCACTGTTAAGCCCAATCAACCCACGAACTTTTGGATAAACGGTTTTGCCCAAAAACTTTTCTTTTGCTTTTGCTAAATCATCGCTTAGCACAAGACTTGCTAATTGGCCATTTCTCGTTGGTTCAGCCAATTTTTCGCCAGTGTCATTTACTGTCATATATACTAAATATTCTTTCTGTTCCGGAACCCATACCGTTTTAGTTACCGTTACCTCTTTGCCAACATGTCCCGAAAAATCACTTGGATATGAACGATCCCATGCTTCTGCCTGTTTTACTGTAAAAATTTCATACCCGACAGTTTTCTGATCCGATGGTAAATTAAGAAATGTAAAATCATTTCCGGAAAATTGTTCTATGGTCAGATTCACAGGATCATTATCACTAGCATTTTGTGCAAAAGCACTAGCAGCGCCTGTACCTATGATTAACGACAGCATTAGTAAAATACGTAAGCCAAATTGTTTCATTCTTTTTCTCTCCTCTTTCGTACCTTTTATAGCAAGCAATGCGCTAGGTCTGTATTTTATTACCAATGCTTTAGAAAATGAAATCGATATCTATTTCATTAAAACCCACTGATAAAATGAGCAGATATATGAACCTGCTGGTAATACAGATCAACGCATATTATTGATGATCTATATTGGGTTAATTGATTTTTAGACAACAAAAAAACCCCCAACGATGGGCATCGTATTCGCAAGAGAATTACGACCATAGTAAAAAAGGGTTTAAATAAATTTCTATTGAGTTATCTCTGCTTATAGTATAACACAATTGATAACAATTGTCTAATAATTCGCGATTTTTATTTATACTAATTCTAAAATAACATATTTTATACATAAAAGCATAAATATCCCAATTGCTGCAAATTATTTTGCAAGCAATTGGGACAAAGTAAGCTGTACCCGCATCATCTTTATTCTTTTTTAGCCGATGAACTAAAGCCCTGACATAACTCAAGTGCTTCTTCCTCAGAAATCGGCTTACTAAAGACGTACCCCTGAATATAGTCACAACGGCAATTGACCAGATGTTCCAACTGCTCTTTTGTTTCCACTCCTTCAGCGACAATTTCCATTTCCAACGTATGTCCAAGATTAATAATAGACTCAACAAATCGCATCTGCATTTGATCAAAAGCGATTCCATCAATAAAAGATTTATCGATTTTCAGGCAATTCACTGGCAATGTTCGCAAGTAAGTCAAAGAAGAAAAACCTGTCCCGAAATCATCAAGTGCAAGATTAACTCCATCCTTCTGAAGTTCTCTAAGTTTAGGGACACCGTCATCTAAATTTTCCATCAGCACAGTTTCCGTAACTTCAAGTTCAATTTGCTCTGGCAAAATACCACTGGCTTCAATAACTGCACGAACACGACTGACAAAATCATCATCTTTAATTTGCCGCGGCGATATATTGACTGCCACACGAAGATTGCTCTTACCCCTATCTGCAAGCTTTTTTGCAAAACAACAAGCTTGCACAAAAACCCATTGTCCAATTTCAACAATAAGTCTGCTTCTCTCTGCCAATGGAATAAAACGCGCCGGAGACACAAAACCATGCTCGGGGCTATTCCAACGCAGCAGTGCTTCCAAGCCAACCAAAGTTCTACCGTCTGCTGTCATTTGGGGCTTATACTGTAGGAAAAATTCATTTCGCGGCAGTGCCCGCCGTAAACTATTGATTAACAGCGTATCTTCAGCGGTTTTTTTCAACAACTCCGGTTCAAAAAACCGCCAGCAATTTCTGCCAGCCGCTTTGGCAACATACATAGCTGCATCCGCTTTTTTCAAAAGATCTTCTGGCATATCACCATGCTGTGGATACAAAACCACGCCAATACTTGCAGACAGCTGTATTTGTTTTTCCACCACATCATATTCCCGGCAAAGTTTTGCCAACGCCCGCCTAGCTAATTGAGTTGCTTTTTCTATCGTTGCGTTTCCTGAAACGATAACGATAAACTCATCACCACTGATATGGGAAACAAACGCTCCCTCATCAAAAGCTTTCTTAAGGCATTGGGCAGCAGCAACAATCACCTTATCACCTGCTGAATGTCCAAATGTGTCATTTACAGTCTTAAAATCATCCATATCAATAAAAAGCAAAACCCCTTCAGCCTCACCGAGTCGAGCCTTTTCCAACTCATCAGCCAGACGCATGTTCAAGCTGACACG
>Ga0172378_10005080_pt1 | contig 12286 bp, 12 predicted proteins | sample GrowelOW332metaG_FD_119755 | JGI IMG/M metagenome (GOLD analysis project Ga0172378, IMG submission 119755) | Groundwater microbial communities from an aquifer near a municipal landfill in Southern Ontario, Canada - Pumphouse #3_1 metaG | ecosystem: Environmental > Aquatic > Deep subsurface >...
AATAATCAGATGATGAAAAAGTTTTAAAACTTTTTGGATTTTCAGTACTTGAAATTGCTGTTGTACAAACTTTGTTAGTTGGATTAATCAATTTCAAGTGATTTTCAGAAAAAGATATTAATTCTTTTGCTATATTTTTTCCTCTACAATCTGGATGAACTATAATACCTCCAATTGAAAACCTCTTTGTATTTTTATCAATGCCTAATAATTGTTCCTGCTCATTTGGAATATAATAATCTTTACCAACTTCTTTATCATCATTATTTAATTCTTTAACGATTATTTGAGCTAATAATTTGTCATTATCAATATATCCAACCATAAAGGAATTTGCGGAATTTAGAATACCTAAAAAATCTTCTCTATTTCTTTTATATAAAAATTTTTCTTGTCCCTCTTTATTAAGGCTGCTAAAAGCTATATTCTGTAATTTTAATACATTGTTTATATCTCTAGTATTTAATAAACATAATTTATTCTCGGGTTTAATCTCTTGAATGGCAAAATTATTTGTTAATTGCTTTATAATTTGACTTTGTACTTTTAAAAATGGTTGAATTTCTTCATAATTATAATTTATTTCTGCAAACATATTAACCTCTAAAACATATTAGTAATTAAAATATCAATTAAAATTTAATTGAATTATATAAAAATTATTTAAATCAAATTAATTTCCTAAATTTGAAAATTTCTAAACCCAAGAACTCGCAAATTTTTCTTAGATTTGAGTAAATAAAAAAACTATTAACAAACATTAAAAATTTAATTTTCATTTTTTACATAAATTTTAAAAACAAAATCAATTGTACTATTAAAATATTAAATTGTCAAATTATTTTAAAATTTATATATATAATTTTCAGAAATGATATTAATGAACTTTTATTTATCAATAAGTAACTTTTAAAGTTTATATAAAAATTTTTAAATAATATATAATTTAAACATTAATATTTTTTAATTTTATTTTCATTGGGAGTAAAAGTTGAGGAAGTAAAATTAGATAAATATAAGTGATTCTGAATATAAAATTTACAGGTTATTATTAATTTAATAAATGAACTTTAAAATAAATCCTTTTATAGTGCTTAATAAAATAAATGTTTACTTTTAAATAAATTATTATAGCATATACATGTCTTGCTGTGTTTTGAGATGGCAAGTTTTATATTTTATTAATTTTATTTACTCAAAAATATGATGGAAAAAAACAAAAAAAGTGAACTCATTAAGGAGTTCGGAAATAAAGGAAATGACACTGGATCTGTAGAAGTTCAGACAGCTGTTTTGACTGAAAGAATTAAAAGTATTACAGAACATTGTAAAACTCATTTAAAAGATTTCTCTGCAAGAAGAGGGCTTTTAATGTTAGTTGCTAGAAGAAAAAGACTATTAGCATATTTAAAGAAAAAATCTGCTGAAAGATATTCTAATTTGATAAAAAAATTAGGTTTAAAAGATAATAATTAAGGATTTTAATGTTTAATATTACAAAAAAAGAGATGGAGTGGGGTGGCAAGACATTAAGTCTTGAAACTGGTAAAATTGGAAGGCAAGCAAGTACAGTTATAGTAAGATATGGAAACACTGTTTTAATGTGTAACGTTACTGTAGCGAAAAAAGAAACAACAGGAATTGATTTTGTTCCATTAACGGTTTCTTATGTCGAGAAATTTTATTCAGCTGGTGAGATTCCTGGCGGATTTTTAAAAAGAGAAACAAAACCTTCTGATTCCGAGACTCTAACAGCAAGAGCTATTGATAGACCACTAAGGCCGTTATTCCCTTCTGATTACAGATTTGAAACTGATGTATATTGTACATTAATCGCTTATGATAAAAAATGCCCGGTTGATGTTTTGGCAACTATTGGAGCGTCTGCTGCTTTATCAATATCTCCAGCTTTGCTTGAAGATGTAATTGCTGCTGCAAAAGTAAGCTATAAAAATGGTGAGTATATACTAAATGACCAGAATCCTTTTTCAGATGATGGAAAATTAGATTTAACGGTTGCTGGAACTAAAGATTCAATTTTAATGGTTGAGTCTGAAGCTAAGGAGTTAAGTGAAATAGAAATGTTAAAAGCTTTAGCTTTTGGACATAAGGAACTTGGAAAAGTTGTTGATCTTATCAAAGATTTTGTTTCTAATTGTAATGTTAAAAAATTGGTTATTAATAAAGCTGATTTTTCAAAATTAGAAAGTGATATTAAAGATTTTGCTACGAAAGATTTAGAGAGTGCTTTCAATGTTATAAATAAACAAGAAAGAGTAACTAAACTTGATGAAATTGTTGCTAAAATAAGAGAAAAGTTTGTTGGAGAAAGCGATGATGAAGCTTTATCAAATAAAGTTGATGAAATAATTAATAATATAGAAAGAACTGTAGTTAGAACAATGATTCTTAAAGAAGGAAGAAGAATCGATGGTAGAAAGACAATTGAAGTTAGGCCTATTAAGGCTGAAATTGATATTTTACCGATAGTTCATGGTTCTGCTCTATTTACTAGAGGTGAAACTCAAGCATTAGTTGTTACAACTTTAGGATCCGAAGGAGATGAGCAATTAATAGATAATATTTCAAGCCCAAAGGATTCCGAGAATTTCATATTACATTATAATTTTCCTCCATACGCAGTTGGTGAAACTGGTGCATTAAGATCTCCTGGAAGAAGGGAAATTGGACATGGAAGATTAGCGTGGAAGGCAATCCATAATATTGTTAATAAGGAAAATTTCCCTTACACAATAAGAGTTGTTTCCGAAATTACTGAATCAAATGGTTCTTCCTCAATGGCTACAGTTTGTGGCACATCAATGTCATTAATGGCTAGTGGTGTTCCTATGAAATCTCCAGTATCTGGAATAGCTATGGGTTTAATTAAAGAAGAAAATAGTTTTACAGTATTGAGTGATATTATGGGTGATGAAGATCATTTAGGTGATATGGACTTTAAAGTAGCTGGAACGAAAGATGGTATAACAGCTTTGCAGATGGATATTAAATGCAAAGGTGTCAGCGAAGAAATTATGAGCATTGCTTTAAATCAAGCTAAAGATGGTAGGTTCCATATTCTTGAAAAAATGTCAGAAGCAATAAGTGAATCGAGAAAAGAAATTTCTGAGACAGCTCCTAGATTTGTAACATTTAAAATTAAGCCTAATAAAATAAAAGATGTTATAGGTTCAAAGGGTAAGGTTATAAAAGAGATAATAGAAAAAACTAAAACCACTATTGATATTAATGATGATGGTAATGTAACTATTATGTCAACTGATAAATCAGCTACCGATGAAGCTAGGAAAATGATTGAAGAAATAGTTGGTGATTTAGAAATAGGTAAGGTCTATGAAGGTAAAGTTCTAAAAGTTTTAGATTCTGGAGCTTTTGTTGGATTACCAGGTAAAGATGACGGTTTTGTTCATATTAGTCAGTTAGCTAATTACAGAGTTGAGTTTGTTAGAGACATCTTAAATGAAGGCGATATGATAAAAGTTAAGTTGGTTGGTTTTGATAAAAATAATAAACCAAAATTGAGTTATAAAGCCGTAGATCAAAAAACCGGTGAGGATTTAGAAAAGTAATATTTTAACCAAAAATAAATATTAATTTATTTTTGGTTTTTGTTTTTATTTTTGTGTACATCAATAATTAATGAGGAATATGATGAGTGAAAATATAAATAATAATGATTTAAGAAACGATAGAAAAAAATTTAAAATTAATAGAGGTGAATTTAATCCAAATATTGAAGTTGGGAAAATTTATAATGGTAAAGTTGTAAAAATTTTAACTTCTGGAGCTTTTATTGAATTTCCTGAAAGTCCAAAAAAAGACGGTTTTGTTCATATTAGTCAGTTAGCTAACCAGAGAGTTGAAAAAGTTGAAGATGTTTTAAAACTTGGAGAAACTTATAAATTTAAATTGATAGGATTTGATTTTAGTAGAAAGCCTAAGTTGAGTTTTAAAGCAGTTGATCAATCCACTGGCAATGACGTTGAAAATAATTCGAAAGAATAATTGATTACCTTTTAAAGAGTTTCAATTAAATTTTTTGAGGACGTATTTTAGAGATTTAATATTTGTATTAAATCTCTAACGGCTCTTTATAAAAACAGTTAGAACTATGTTTGTCTGTTTTGTTGTTGATAATTTTAAAATCTCGAAGTTTTTTGAAGCAAAAATTCATTTTGTGGAGAACGCGATTAGGTTTGTTATATAAAATATGATTTAGTTTTTTGAAAAATTATAACACTAAATTTGATGCAAATTTAATTATTATTTAATGGTTTGTCCATTGCAAGTTTATTATTTTATTCTATACTATCTAAGTTTATTAATTATATAGTATATAAGTATCATGGAAAGTTTGCAGAAAAATGATTTATCAAATTCGTCAAAAGATGAAAGAATTTTTCCGATGTGCTCAAAAATATTAAATGAATTTTTAAAAAATAAAAATGTTGATAACCAGCAAATAAAATCAATGCTAATTAGATTAATACTGGTCAATGAAATAAAAATGAACCCGTATTCTGTATTAGAGATATGGAGATTTGAAAATCCCTACGTTTTTGAACAACAATTACAAGAAAACAATAATGGAATAAGATTATTAAAAGAAGAAGAAATAAATATTGTTTCGAAATTTGATTGGCAAATACCATTTAAGTTAAAAATCACTCAAAATGAATTTTTTATAATTTTAAATAATGGGTCAGAAATCTTTAATGATATATTGAAAGAAATAGAAATGGAAGAGTTTAATAAATTAAATAGAAGTTCAAAAATTTTGGAAGAATTGGCAAAAAATAAGAATATAACATTAGAGAAAGTAATAGAAGAAGAAAAAAAACAAATAAAAGATTCAATTGAATATTTAAAAGAAAACGGAATTAATTTACTTTTTTCAACAAAAGGAAGTTTTAAACAATGTTCCGAAATTATTATAGGAACGGAATTTACACCAAATAAAAAGGAAAATGAGGCAAGAGATTTTGATTTAGAAACTGGTTACGGATTTATTCTTAATAAATTAATCGTTCCGGCATTAAACCAATTGGCCTATAATGCCTATGTTGGTAATTATTCTCCAGAAATGTTATTGAAATTTATAAGAGGTGATTTTAATTCAATAATTAATTATGGGGTATCAAAATTATTGAACTATTCGTTGAATAATAGACGTTCAATTCCTAAATTTACTTTAGAAAATTTGCTTGGTAAAGAAATAGTTACAATATTTAAAAAAAATTTTAATGTAGTTGAAGTAACAGAAATAGCAAAGAATACAGAAAATTTTATTGTTTTAAAAGAAATAGCAAATCAAAATAGATTTAATTCAAATATCAATATAGTTGAAGCGATATTTAATAGTAAAATATTAGATTCACAAATTTTTCATATATTCAGAATTGTTTTAAAAGCAAACCAGAATAATATTAATGTAATTAATATTTATATTAATAGTTTAAATAGAATAACAAGCAATGAAAAATCAAATTCAGATGTATTGTTAAAATGTGTTCATGAATATAGAGAGATTGCAAAATTAAATGCAAATAATCCTTTTATAGCTAATGAATGTATTAATGGTTTAAATAAAATAATAAATAATCCGAGATCAGATTTAAATATATTATCAGAATGCGCTTGTGCGTTTGGAGAAATTGCAAGATTAAATATAAATAATTCCAATATTGTTGATTTATGTTTTAAAGTTATTGAAATAATAGGAAATAATCCTAAATCAAATGAGAAATTATTATTAAATTGCGCTGATAGTTTTATTAATATTATAAAGCCAGATTTAATTAATGTTGATGTATTAAACAAACATCTTGATTCTATATTTAATATAATTGAGAAGATTAAAATTAGTTACCATAACATTTGCCAATATATGGAATTTTATTTTGAAATATTAAAAATTAATTCAAATAATTCTTCAATTATAAAAAGATGCTTTGCCAATTTAAATGAGATGATTTTTAAAAAAATAGAATATGAAAATCCGCTAAGTATATTTTTAGTATATTTTAGAGGCTTTTTAAATAAATGTGAAAATAATATTTTACTTGCAAATGAGTGTTTTAATTTTGCTAATAAAATAATAGATTATAATAAATTATCTTCAGATGATTTGTCTATGTGCTCAGATTGTTTTGGAGCGATTGCATGTATAAATTCTGAAAATTCAACTATTGCCAGTAAATGTATTGATATTCTAAAGAAGATTTCAAGTGATAAAAATTCTAAAGCTAATATTTTAAAAAGTTGTGCGAGAAATTTTGGTAAAGTAGTAACTAAGAATATTAATGTTTCTAAAATCTGTTTTGATTCTTTAGTTGCAATAGTTAATGATAAAAGATCTAAACCAAATACTATGTATTCATGTGTAGAAAGTTTTGCAGAAATAGCAAAAATGAATGTTGGTGATATTAATTTATTTAATAGTTGTTTAAATATTTTGGATAAAATTTATAATAAAGATTCATCAGATTTTAGTGGAAAAAATAGCAAACAATTCAAAAATTTATGTGCTAAAAGTATTAATGAGTTAAAACAGCTGTTAAATAATAAAGAATGTCAGAATACGGAATATAAAGCAATTTTACCGCAATATCCAAAAAGTAATAATATATGCAAAAATAGTGAAAAAGAAATACAGGGACTAGCTCCGCAAATTTCGACAAATGATAAAAAACATTTAATTTCTGGCATTGAGGATGATGGTTTTGTTTCTAAAAAACAAGATGTTGATAAAAATAAAAATGAACATATACAATTAATTAAAAAAAATAATAAGAGAGAAAATCCTATACATGATATTACTAATAGTGATAAATCCAAGGAAAATACAACTAAAGGTAGGCTTATATAAAAAGTTAAATGTACTTTTATTAATGATAATTAATATTTTTAAAATTACTTTATTTTTAAAAAATAATGTCTATAATATTAATTGTATTAACTAAGTTGTATTTTATGACTGACATAAACGATTTATCATTTGATGAAGCAATGGCACAGTTGGAGGAAAAGATATCTTTACTTGAAAAAGAGGAAAATTATAACAATCAAAAGTTATATGAGGAAGCCGTTGCTTTAAAAGAGCACTGTGCTAGTTTATTGAATAAGGAAAGAGAAGATATAAAGAAAGTTGCTAAAGAGAATAATATATCTTTGAGCGATATTGGTTTAAGTGAAGATGATGAAGGCGCCAAAGAGTCAAGCTCTGCTTCAGATGTAGTTTTATAAAATTAATTATTTAAAGGAATTTATGGTTTTAGAAGTAACTGATAATAATTTTGAAAGTACGATATCTAAGGGTGTTATCTTAGTCGACTTTTGGGCTTCTTGGTGTGGTCCTTGTAGAATGCTGTCTCCGGTTATAGATGAGTTAGCAGAAGAGATGAAAGATAAAATCGTTGTTATGAAATGCAATGTTGATGATAATAAGGAAATTCCATCAAAATTTGGTATAATGGGTATTCCTACATTGATTATATTTAAAGATGGTAAATTGCAAGCACAGAGATCTGGAATGGCATCAAAGAAAATTATTCAAGATTGGATAAACGCAAATATATAATTATTGTAAGTTATTTATGTGGATTTTAGTTGAAATTAAAAGATTCTTCATTTTTTTTTATGAAGAATTTTTTTTATTTAAGATTAAAAATTTAAAGACCAGGTCTGATGTTACCAATAGAACTAAATTGTTATATAAAAAAAATAAGATTATTAGGCATAATCCATTGTTAAATATAGAATTAGATAAAAAATTTTACAATTTTTATGATATCGAGATACATAAAAATAAACCGTTGTATACTAATTCTATATTATTTTATTTAATTAAAAAGAATAAAACCGAAATATTTAAAAATTTAGTAGTTATTTTTAATAAAATGTATAATTTTCAATTAAAAATAGGTTTGGAATTAGAATTTTATATTATTGATAATAAAAATAATATTAATATTTTGGACGGTTTAAAAAATGTCTTAGGTGATTTAATTTATAATATTGATTATGAAAAGGGAAATAATCAGTTTGAAATTAAGGTTGTTCCTTACTACGATATAATAAAGCTCAATGAAGATTATGAAAAAATATTAAAATTAACAAAAAATTTTTGTAATAAGAATTGTTTAAAACTTCTAATGGGCGGCTTGCCATTTGATAATGATTGTGGAAATGCCCTTCAAATAAATTTATCTCTTGAAAAAAATGGGGATAATTTATTTTCTAGAAAAATAGTTGGTAAGAGTTTTATTGAATCTGATATAATGTTAAATTGCGTGGCTGGATTGTTAAAAAATATTAATAATGAACTTTTATTATATATTAAAGGTGAGTTGTGCTTGAAAAGATTTGATTTAGATAAAAATGTAAAATTAAAAAATAATAAGAAATATCCAGCACCGACATTTATATGTTGGGGAATTAATAATAGGAGTACTGCTATTAGAATTCCAACGCCGCCAGTTATTGATTTAAGAAATTATAATGAATTAAATGATAAAAATAGAAGAATAGAATTTAGAATTCCTTCAGCAGATGCAAATTTAGAACTTGTATTAATTGGTGTAATTACATCAATTATTGAAGGAATTGAAAACAATTTATATCCATATGTCGAAAAAACTTCGTTTGATGTTCTTGAGAAAAATTCTGAATTTGAGAAAATTGAGACAAATTTTAATAAATTAAATGAAATATTCATGATAAATAGTGATATTTTATTCTTTTAATAATTATCTATCCTAATTTTAGCAATTAACTTGCTTTTTTCAATTAAATATATTACTGTCTATAAAGTTTATTATTTTTAGAAAATATGATTATTTGGGCTTTGGTTGATGACAGAACTGGTAGCAATAACCAGTCGATTGCTGTAGCTGAAAAGCTATCAACTTATTATATTATAAAAAAAATAGTTTATAATAAATTAGTTGTGTTGCCTAATTTTATTAGAAATGATTCTCTAATTGGTATAGACTTAGTAAATAGTAGCGATATCGCTTATGATTTACCAGATGTTGTTATTTGCGCCGGAAGAAGGTTATCGCCAGTTGCATTAAATATTAAAAAAAGAAGTAAAGGTAAAACATTTGTAATTAATATTATGGATCCTGATTTCAATTTTGATAAATTTGATGTTATTCTACTTCCTGAACACGATAATTTATCTAAAAGAAGATTGAAAAATAAAAATATTATAACAACAGTTGGGAGTTTAAATAGAGTAAATTTAAATAAAGTTGCCGAAGAAGCAAAAAAATGGAATGAATTTTTTGTTGATTATAATAGACCATTAGTTTCTTTAATTATTGGTGGAGATACTAAAGATCGTAGTTATAATCCAAAAGAATTTGGCCTCATGATAAATAATCTATCAAAGCTTGTTAATAAAATTTCAGGTACTCTCTTATTAACTACCAGCAGAAGAACAAGCGACGCCTGTAATGAAGAAATTAGGAAAAACATAAATTGTGATTATTACTTATATGATTGGAAATGGGAAAATGATAAGAGAAATATTAAAAAAAATTCTTTAGGAAATCCATATTATGCAATGTTGGGGGTGAGTGATTTTTTGATTGTTACTGCTGACTCTATGTCTATGATTTCTGAATGTTGTTCAACAGGTAGGCCTACATATATTTATATGCCAAGAAATTCTGTTGGAAAAAAACATTTAAGATTTTGTGATTATTTACTAAAAAATAATTATGTAAAAGAGTTTAATAAGAGTACGAATGATTTGGCAAAATATTCATATGAACCATTAAATGAGTTAGAAAGAGTTATAAAAATAATAATTGAAAAGATAGAGGAAAAAAGATGATATTAGGAATATACAGAGTTTTAACAATAATATTATCACCATTTATAGATATATTTTTGTTGCTGAGATTGTATTTTAAGAAAGAGGAGAAAAATAGATTCCTTGAAAGACTTGGTTTTCCTGGTGCTAAAAGACCTGATGGTGATTTGATTTGGTTTCAATGTGCAAGTGTTGGTGAGGGCAATTCAATTATGTCACTAGTAGATCAGATACTAAAATTATATAATAATAAAGTACATATATTAATAACAAGTGGTACAGTTAGTAGTGCAAATGTTATATGCAAAAAAATTAAAAACAAAGAAAATATAATACATCAATATACTCCCGTTGATAAATATTTCACTGTAAAAAGATTTTTAAAATTTTGGAAACCAAAAGTACTTATTACTGTAGAATCTGAAATATGGCCAAATTTAATAACTCTGTCACATAAATTTTGTGAAAAGGTGATGATCGTTAATGCTAAAATGTCGGAAAAATCGTTTAGCAGGTGGAAAAAATTTAAAAATCTAAAAGAAACAATTTTCGATTCAATTGATATATGCTATCCTCAATCAGAGGAAGACCAGTATAGATTTATAAATTTGGGAATTCAAAATACAATATTTTTAGGAAATTTGAAATTTGATATTCCAAAATTAGAGATTCATGAGGATTATCTAAAAGTTTTACAAAATTCAATACATAATAGAAAAGTTTTATTTTGCGCTTCATTGCATTTAGAAGAAATTGAAGTTCTTAAAAATATATGCAATAATTTAAAAAGTAAGTATCGAGATATATTATTTATAATTGCTTTGAGACACCCAAATGATAATACTAAAGTTTGTGAATATTTTGGAAAAGATGGTTCTGTAATTATGCTTAAAAGTAAAAGTGAACAAATAACAGATGGTACAAATTTTTACATTTATGACGAAATTGGTGGTATGGGTACATTGTTTGAATTATGTGATATTGTTTTAATGTGTGGTTCATTAGTTGAAGATATTGGAGGGCATACGCCAATTGAAGCAGCTAAGCAAAATTGCGCTATTTTAACTGGGCCTTATATGAAAAATAATTTTTCATTGTATAGAGAATTAGAAAAGAGTGATGCGTGTATCATTTGCAAAAATACTAAGAAAATTAGTGAAGAAATCTCAAATAGTGTTTCTGAATTATTTGAAGATATTGAAAAACAAAATAGAATAAGAGACAATGCAAAAGCTGTTTGTGAAAGATTTTCAAACGTTGCAAAAAATGTTGCATTAAATATTATTGAAAATCTTGATTAATATATAAATTATTTTCTTGAACTTAAAAATCGTGTATATAATAATTAACTCATTGATTTAATTATTGATTATTATAATGAGAGTAGAAGATATTTCGATAGGTAAAAATGTTCCGAATGAAGTTAATGTTTTAGTTGAAAATTCAGCAAATGCATTACCAGTAAAATATGAACTTGACAAAAAAAGTGGTGCATTATTTGTAGACAGATTTTTGGCAACTTCAATGCATTATCCTTGCAATTACGGTTTTGTTCCAAACACATTGTCAGAAGATGGAGATCCAATTGATATTTTAGTTCTTAGCGAATTTCCTTTAGTTCCAGGATCGGTTATTCCTTCAAAATTAATAGGAGTTTTAGTTATGGAAGATGAAAAAGGTATGGACGAAAAGTTATTAGCAGTTCCAACTGTGAAGATGTATTCTGAATATTCACACTATAATGAACTAATAGATGTTCCAGAAGTTTTATTAAATAAAATTAGACATTTTTTTGAGCATTACAAAGAATTAGAAAAAGGTAAATGGGTTAAAGTTACTGGATATAAAGATTCCAAAGAAGCCAAAAAAATTATGAATGAAGCTATTGAAAGAGCTAAAAATAAAAAATAATATTTTTAAATGTGGAATATATGGTTATTATTTATTAATTTAATAAATTTTTTCTTGACAAAAAATTATTTAATGATATACATAACCATATGCTGTTTCTCAAAATGAATAGAATTATTAATATAGATTGTAGAAAAAATGTTTGCAATAATAGAAACTGGTGGTAACCAGTATAGAGTATTACCTGGAAGTAAAATAAGTGCTGAAAAGATTGAAGGTGCAGAGGGTTCTAAAATTATGTTGGACAAAGTTTTGTTTGTTCAAAATGATGACGGTTCTTCTTTGATTGGTAAGCCTTTGTTGTCGAATGTAAAAATTGAGGCAGAAATTGTTAAGACTTATAAAGATGAAAAGGTTATAGATTTTGTTAAAAGAAGAAGAAAAAATTCTAGAAGAAAGAATGGTCATAGACAAATTAGAACTGAATTAAAAATTATAGATATTAAAATAGATTAATAAAGAGGGTTAAAATGGCACATAAAAAAGGTGGTGGTGCGGTTGGTACGCACGTAGATTCTGAAGGAAGAAGATTAG
>Ga0172378_10005082_pt1 | contig 12282 bp, 9 predicted proteins | sample GrowelOW332metaG_FD_119755 | JGI IMG/M metagenome (GOLD analysis project Ga0172378, IMG submission 119755) | Groundwater microbial communities from an aquifer near a municipal landfill in Southern Ontario, Canada - Pumphouse #3_1 metaG | ecosystem: Environmental > Aquatic > Deep subsurface >...
AGAGTTTTTCTTTCTCTAAGGGCTTCAATGGCAACCTTAACTTTGAAGGTTGAGCTAAATTTACGACGTGTTTTTTTCATGTTTTCCATGGGTTTAATTTACAAATTTTTCAATTAAGCTCCTGATCCAATTTTTCAAGGGTATTATACATTGACATTTTCTTTAGAATATGTAATTTTCATCAGCGTTGATGTTTATTCACCTAAATTGATGAAAACATTTTAATCGACAAAGTCCTGTAACCATTATTTTTACAGGGCTTGTCGATTTTTTCACTTTTTTTCGCTGCGGATTTAAGGATAAATATTTTCACCTAACTTAGAATTTATCCTCCCAATGGGACAAAAATCTCCTGTAAATAATATAGAAATCATAAGTTTTTATTTAATAAATTTTCTATCATCCAATTTTGGGGTATAAATTTTTCTTGGTGATATTGTAATTTTTCATCCCAATAGCCAGGACAAGGATCATATCCATGTGTTGAAAAGCCATAACTTATTTCTACTATCATTGGTACATTTTGTTCATTAAAAACCCAATCATAAGCGACACATTGAGCTTTTGATTTTTTCGTTATTATAAAAGACTGTTCTATACATCTTTTATCAATTATTCCTTTTTCATATAAAATTGTACCACTACCAGAAGCTCTAAAGTCTTTTTCTCTACACATTCGTTTTATCGCAAAGGCTTTATCTCCTATAACAATAACTCTTATATCAAATTTATTATTAGGGATAAAGTCCTGAAAATACACATATCCTTTTTCAGGAGAGTGCATTTTAGCAAACTCAGTATTTATAAATAGTCTACCAATTCCTTTGCAAATACCAAGTAAAGTATCTTTTCCTTTGCAATATTTATTAAATCGTTCTTTAAGGTAATTCCATTTATTAAATTGATTGAAACCTTTACCGAAAGCTGTTTTTACTAATTTTTTAGCTTGTTGTTTAGTATGTATTAATTTTACATTAGCTGCACCAGCACCTCCTCTTAGTTTAAATACTTTTGGAAAAATAGTTTGTTCTATCCAATCTAAAGCATCTTTTTTCGTATAAAACACATAGGATGGCACTAAAGGAGCATCTATTGCTTCAAGCATATATTTCTGTCCTACTTTATCGTCAAAATGCCAGCCCGTATAAAAATCAGGAAAGACTTTTTTGCCATCCATTTGAAGAGAATATAGTAGTTGTTTAGCAAACAATGTGTCCTTATAATTAGCATGATGATGATGCCACATAAAAGCATCACAATCTTTTACCTGCTGAATAATGTCAGTATCGTAGGCATTAACTATTCTGTAAGAAATATTTTTCTCTTTACAATAATCTATCCAACGATCACTGAAAGAACCAGGTGAATTGTGTATTGCTATTTTCATTTTTTATATTAACTTTATAAGTTTTCCCAATACCAATTAACTGCTTCTTTTAAACCATCTTTCATACTGAACTTTGGACTATATTTAAGGAGTGATTTAGCTTTATCTATACAGGCTAAAGAATGAGGAATATCACCTATTCTATTTGGTCCATGTATAGGTTCTATCTTACTAATTTCTTTATCTTTCTGACTTAAGTATATTTTTAAGTATTCTACTAATTGATTTAGAGTAGTTCTTTCTCCATAAGCTGTATTATAAATTTGATTTACAGCACTTTTATTATCTGTGGTTAAAGCAAGATAATTCATTAATACTACGTTATCTATATATGTAAAGTCACGACTATATTCTCCATCACCATTAATTAACGGAGCTTCATGATTCATAAATTTCTTAACAAATAGAGGAATTACTGCAGCATATGCACCATTTGGGTCTTGGTGACGACCGAATACATTAAAATATCTTAAACCTATATATTCTATACCATAAGTTTTTGCAAAAACATCAGCATATAACTCATCTACATATTTCGTAACCGCATAAGGTGAAAGTGGTTTTCCTATTACATCTTCAACTTTAGGGAGTGATTTACTATCACCATAAGTAGAAGAACTAGCTGCAAACATAAAACGTTTTATTCCAGAGTTTCTAGAGGCTACTAGCATATTCATGAATCCGCCTATATTTACTTCATTAGTCGTTATAGGGTCTTTTATACTACGAGGTACACTTCCTAGTGCAGCTTCATGTAATACATATTCCATGCCTTCAACAGCTTTTTTACAATCGTCTAGATTACGTATATCTCCAACTTGTAAAGTGAACGTCTTAGGATATTTTTCTATTAAGGGTAATAGATTTTCTATATGACCTGTTGCAAAATTATCTAAACATTTTACTATGTGTCCTTCTTTTAATAAAAAATCACATAAATTAGAGCCTATAAAACCTGCTCCGCCAGTTACTAATATTTTCATTCTATATTTTTTTTAATCCTTTACTTATTACTATTCTCCTCAACTGAAAATTAACGATAATTATTAGTATTTAAGAGATCATAAAATATTTTTTCATTCTCTTTACTTGAAAATTGGCATCAAAATATTTCGATGCATTTTTTTACCTTCTCCAGCAATTCGATTTCTTTTTTCTGGGTTATTAAATGCTTCTACAATTTTTTCAGAAATTAAATTAATATTTTTGGGAGGAAAAGTGATATTCTTTTCCTGAACCGTTGAGTCAATAAATGTTGTGTTATTGTTTTTCTTTTTACGATCATCCTCGTTTTCTTCTTTGCAAACCCAGATGCTTTACTTTAGGATAAGTTCTATTCCCTCTTCTCCAATACGTTTTCTGAAATGAACTAATTCTGTAAAATTGCAAGGATGTTTTGGAGTAAATTTAACTGCTCCGCAAAAATATTAATAATAAGCATTTTAGCTCCATTGTTCAACTACTAATTCATCAGAGATATTTCTCAGGTGTTTTAAAATAAACTATCTACACATTAAACGAATAGGTTTTAAAGGACGCCCTTTCCGTTTAGCATAAAATACTTTAAAAGTATTTTCAAGTGATTGCCAATCAATCTTATTGGCTAATTTGAAGATTGGGTGTTATTGATCCAGTTGGTCTTCTAATGTTGAAAACAAAAAAATTTGATCTCTATTTTTTCTTTTGATAACAAAATATGCAAGATTTATGACCTAAAAACACAAAATCCTGCACTTTTTTAAAAGGTTTTGTATTATTATTTTATTGAATAATAGTTATTTATGTATTTTTCAAAAATCGACTATTTAGTTAAAAAAATTACTTCCATAATTTGTTATTTTTATTTTTTTATGATTTTAAGTTATCTAAATTGTGTGGAATATTATATCTAAATAATAATTTCTTTTTTAGAATAATTAGTATATTTCATAATAGCAAGCCCCCATAATATAAACATCCAATAATATACATTATAGGAATTACATAAAGTTAATGATGTTATAAAGTATGACAAAGTAACAACTAGTACTAGTTTAAATCTATTATGAATTATGCTCTGCCAAATAAATCTAAAAAAGAATCCGATATAAAGTATTACACCTAATAAACCTCCATTATTTAAAGTTCCTAATAAATCGTTGTGCAAGTAGCGATTGCCAGCTATTTTCACAACATTTTCATATCCATTTCCAAAAATCAAATGCAAAAACGAAAGATTTATAAAATTTTGATAGAATATTTTCCAAATAACTGTTCGTCCTGCACCTGTCTTTACGTCATCTGAGCCTAATAAGCGATATATGATAGTGGAAAAATAACCATTTTCATATAAGATATAAACTATCAAAAAAAGAAAAATCACAAATAGAAATTTATGTATATGTTTATTCTTTGATATCAAAACACATAATATAGTAATAAAAACTATTAATATGAAACCAGTTCGCGAAGCAGATATTAAAATGGCATAAAAAATTAAAGGTAAAGATATATAAAGAATAGTTTTTATTATAAAACTATTCTTTACCTCAACTAATTTAGTAAGATACAACAAGGAAACAATGTATCCTAAAGCAATTTCTGTAGTAAAAAAATTAGGATCAACCCAAAAAGAACGTTCATTATTTCCATGATTTACAGCTATTTCTAAGAAATCCTTAAAAACATACAGATAAATGGACAAAATTATAGCTGAAAAAACAAAAGCAAATCCCAATAATTTAATATCATTTTTATTTTTTATGAAAGCGTATAAAGTTAAACCATAAAACAAAGATAAAGAAACGTCACCAATTACACCCTTCATTAATAAATCTATCACCAACGAATAAGCGAATAAATACAATAATATTTTATTGTATTTATCAATTACAATCATTGTTTTGGTAAAAAATAATAAAAGGAATAATATAGGAACATAAAAATACCAGCTATCAGAATCTGGTAAATATCCAAAAGGTGTAATAGATAAATCACGAATATAAAAAGCTATAATAAAAACAAAAGGTATAAATTCTTTATTAAAAAACAAAGGAAGAAACGTCGCTACTATCATTCCTAAACGTAAAGATAGAGGAGGAAAATTTGAAAGATTTACCCATAGTACCTGTATAATAAAAACAACTATGTAGTAATAAAAAATAATATTAGTACGCAACTTTTTTTTATTCTCAAAATCTCTAATCATAAAAAAGTTTTTTTATTTGTATTAAAATAGAAGAATTATCATAGGTATAATTTGAAATTTGTTTCTTCATTTTCAAATAAACTTCTCTATTAGAAATAATTCTTTCTATAAACAAATATATTTTGTCAATAGATGCTATATAACCATTTTCAGCATGCTTAATAAACTCAATAGCCGAACCAAAATTTGTCACCACTACAGGTACATGTAAAACTTTAGCTTCATTAACAACATATGGACAAGCTTCAGATTTTGATGTATTCACTAATAAATCACTATTAACTATATAAGGATAAGGATTCATTTTTGGTCCTAAATATAAAACATAATCTTCCACATGATTCCTTTTAATTTCCTCGTTTAATTTTTTCACTTCATTTTCTTCACCATTCCCAAGAATATACCATCTAAAAAACACATTATTACCTTTTAATTTAGCTGCAATGCCAGGTATTAACTCGAATTGTTTTACAGGATCTAATCTTCCGATTGATACAATTGTAAACGTATTATCATTCTTGAATTTTTTGTCAGTAATTATTTTTAATGAAGAATCTAATATATATTTTGCGTTTAATATATTATATATCGCTTTTGTTTTATTTGTAAAATCAGAATAAACATCTAAAAATACTTTTTTTGTGTATTTAGAAACACAAATAATATTGTCATAGCGTTCATAAATTTTTCTCTCTTTCACTATTGTTTTATTAATAGAAACTTTTTTATCAATTAACCGCAAATACTCTAAATAATTGCAATGAATCCATGCTATTTTCTTAATTTCTAATCTGGAACAAAATTGAGTAACTGCACCTTCTTGAAAAGCTACAACTGTATTAAATGAATCCTTTTTTAATTTAAGATTAAACTTGTAGCATACCATATTAGTAAACAAAAAAGAACAGTGAATGTTTCTTAAAAATCGCATGAATATCTTTAACAAAAAAATTATGATAAAAAACCTATGTTTCTTTAAAGTAATTATATTGGAATATAATGCTAATAAAGACACAGGCTGTTCTATTATCTTACAATTTTTAAGTGTAACTTTAAAATTTCCTGTAAAACATAAAGGTAGTACATAAAAATCTAAATTATTATTCTTACATTCTAAAAGAATATTTTGAAGACTTCTTATTGTACCACCACCATTTTTCAGTGATGGAACTACAAATAATATTTTATTTCGCTTGGAATTTTCCACGTACATAGCTATTTATAATTATTCTTTCTTTTTTACTTATGATCAACACATAAATCAGTATAATTAAAACTATTTCTACTATAAAAGATAAAAAAATAAATCTTAACCAACTAGAACTAAAATTATTTATTATATATATAGGAAATATGGGAAACAATAATGTTACTACTATAATTGGAAAGATTATTTTTTGCAAATAATCTTTCAATGAAAAATGGACATATATTTTTAACACCAATAATCTAACAATTTGTGTAATAATCGTAAAAAACAAGCTTATATACATCACTGTTTCTGGTGGATAATCCAGTTTCAAAAAAACATATGATATAGGCAAAATTAATAACTGCACCAAACTAGTAAATATTTGATATTTTTTTACTTTTCCTGTAGCATGCATAACTACAGAAATAGGAGCGCCAAAAGCATCTACACAGTTTGTAATTATCAACAATTTAACAAAAATAGCTGTATAATTTGGCACATTATTCCCTAACCACATAGATAAAACAAAATCTATTTCAAAAAATATTGGCATACAAATAACAGCTAATAAAATAAAGGAAACCTTTGTCATAAAATACATCATCTCCAATGTTTTTTTTGTATCACCATAAGCATAAGATTTAATCATTTGAGGCCTAAATGCTATTTGGAAATTCGAAACAAATCTATTTAAAGCTGTACTTATCTGAAAAGCAACCCCTCTAGCTGCATTAATAACTGTACCAAAAAAAAGATTTAATAAAATATTAAGACCTTGACTCTTCATGGTATATGCAAGATTTCCTATTAAATTCCAACTGGTAAATTCAATCATTTCTTTAATCATAATACGATCAACACTGGTAAAATTAAAATGACTTTCTATATATGATTTGTGACAATAAACTATATAAAACAACAACAAAATCAACGAAGGGATAAAAATAAAACTGGAATAAACAATCAATGAATCATAAGCTATATACTTAACTAAAAGAACAAGGAACAACCTTCCAACAACCTCAAAAATACTACAATACGCAAATACATTTAACTTTTCATGTGCAATAATTAATGCATCATATGGAGTACGAAAAACGTTTGCAATAAACGTTATTATTGATAATTGGTATACTGTATTTACGGCATACATTCTAGTTGGAGGAAAAACCATTTGTGTATTTAGAAACCATAGACCTATACTTTCTGCTAAAAAAAAAATTATTAAAGATAAAGCTATTTGAATAATGATTGAATTAGAAAATACACTTCTTATTCTACTTTCAGAAGATTTACCCATTTCATAATTTAGAAAACGTTGGTATCCTCCCGACAATGCATTTATAATAAAACTACTTAGGGCTACTATTCCTCCAACTACATTGAAAATTCCAAAATCAGAAACTCCTAAAAGCTGTAAAACTATTCTAGTTGTAAATAGCGAAACGAATAATAGAATAAACATCCTTAAATACAATACAAGTGTATTTTTTAATATGATGTTGTTATCTACTTCATATTTCCTCATTATTTGTTTTTTATATTCTTATTTATGTATTGATAATATCTTTCTCTCTCATTCTTAAGTATTTTCAAAATAGGTTCATAATTGATAGTTTTTTTCAAATCTTCTATTCTATTTTTCAAATCTTCTGCAGAATTTAGAACTCGATTCTCTAACCCAACTAATTTCAATAAAGATGATATCCTAGCAAATTTCATCTTATTAGCACATAAAACATAAAATTGTTTTTCGAAAAGTAAAGAAAAAGCAACACCATGAAAGGAATCCGTAACAACCACCGAAGATTCTTTAATATATCGTATCCAATTTGAAGGAGACTTATGCCAATTTTCTATAATTTCATATTCATCACTTGATGCCATATAATCTAAAAATTGTACATTTAAATCATATTCTTTTTTGAGAGAATTTACTATTGTAAAAAGTAATGGATTCGATGTATTTAAGATGAAACATGTTATTATATCCTTCTCTTTTGTCTTTGATATAAACTTATCATAATTGCCCCATGCTAAAGTAGGATCAATAAGTTGTTCGGAATTTAGGTGAAACTTTTCACTCAAAATTTTAACTCCTGATACTTCTCTAACAGACAATGCATCAAATTTTCTTAGTTCTTTATCTACTTTCTTAGTATACTCATCATTTTCAATCCAATTATAAACACCAAAACTAGAAGCAAGTGAAAATCTTTTTATTTCAGGAGGAAGAAAATCTAAAAAATAATTTAAACTTCTATCTTGTGTTATTGCTTTATTCCAAACTTGATCACTACCTACGATACAATAATTTATCTTAAAATTACTAATTCTTTTTAATCTATAACTTCTATAAATAAATTTAGGATAATTTCTTACTTTAAATAATTTAAAATTAATTATTTTTAATAAATTAAAATTAATTAATTTAGCTAAGCTAAAATAAGTACGTATTTTGAAAAATCTTTTATCATATTTTCGATCAAGTAAATTAATTAATAAAACTTCATAACCCAACGAATTTAAAATCTTTGACGTAGCATACGTTTGTAATACTGCACCATAACTTTCCCCATAATGTATGGTTAAAAGAGCTATTTTTTTCATGATTTTTATTCTTTTATTTCAATTTCCATTTTTAAATCATCAAATATATTCATCATGAAATTTATATATCTTTCAAATTTAATTTCAGCCTTAGTATCTCTCCAAATAAAAGTATTTAAAAATGTTTTATTCGAAATGTAATTACATAAACTTATTTCACCATATAGAGTTAATATAACTAATTTAAAAATATATCCTTTTCCCTTTATTAAATGCAACCTATATAAAATTTCAACAATAATACCTGCCATCATTAAACGAATATTTTTCTTTTTAGGACTGCATTGATAAAAGATACTTCCCAAATTGTTCTTATACCCTTCTAAATTTTCTTTTCTTTTTCTAGTATACTCTTCCATTTCTTTCAAAATAGAATCTTGATTTTTAGCTCTTACTAATTTAATATATACACTTAAAATAGTACCCTTTAAATCACCTTTTTTTAGAATTGAGCTTCTTCTTTCGAAACATAAATCATCTGGATATAATTTAATAATATTTCCTTTATCTGAAATAAAATCTATATGATCCAACATTTCTGAAAGTGAATATCCAAAAGCACTAGAGTTATTATAAATAGCACCACCCACTGTGCCAGGTATCCCACATAATCCACTAAAACCTTTATATCCTAACTTTGTCATTTTATTTGCAAAAAATGTTAAATTAACACCAGATTCACACTCAGCAATTTCTTTGCTCAAGGTAATCTTATTTAATTTTAAAGTAGAAATAATACAATTTGTATTATATGAATTTTTAAAATATATGTTAGATGTATTACCGACAATTTCAAAAGAATTGGATCTATTTATTAAATATAAATGTAAAGCAACTATTTTTGATTTACTATCTGGAATAAACCAATAATTAACTTTCCCACCAGAATGAATCCATGTCTTTTCCCTCAATGATACATTCAATTGATATTGTATACCGATATCTTCTAAAAATTCAACTATGTTATCTTTCATTTTTTTTAATTAAATAAAGTTTTAAAATAATTGTACTGAATATTAGTTTTTTAATAATTATTTATAATAATACTTTTAAATAATTATTTGAATGTTCATAATAATATTTGAATAAAAAATTGTTAAAAAAGATATTCAATAATAATAAATAACATTATTCATCAATAAAAAGTATAAAAGGAATGTTGATTATTTCATTTAAAAATTCATTATATAAACCTTTTTGTTTCAATTCAAAAGTTGATGCTTCATAATTATCCTTTTTAAACTCCTAATGTGTTTAGTATTATATAGAATAGGCATAAGGATACGCCCATCATAAGTAACATCCTGAAATACAGCATTAAAGTATTTTTAGCTATTCATTTATTATCTGATTGCATTAAGAATTTTAAAAAGATTTAACATTTTTGTTTTAAATTTTGATAGATACATTAGCAATATAGTCCAATACGGAATTCTGTAATTATAAATAACTCTTTGGTAGTCTTTTATCTTATTTTAGTACTACGTAGAACACTACTGCAATCTACTAAAATCATATATCTAACGAATATTATTGATATCTATTTTTCATTCTAATAATTCGTTTTGCACTTCTACTCACAGATAATGAACATATTATGCTAATTCTTCATTACATGCTATCGCTATGAAGTTATACATCGTTCTTACAGAAAATTTATTACTTGTGTATACTAAAGAATTGCATAAACTGTTAGATGATAAATTATATTGCATTTTTGAGTTTCTATTATATCAAACAATCACTAAATTAAATATGTTTTTAATATAATTTTAACTGATATAATTTAAATACCATTTATTGATAAAGAATCTAAAAATATTAAATTCTATAAACCTGCTCCTTTATTAATAATTATATTTATCAGGAATAATAGATTCTTTTATTTGTACAAAAGTTCACTTAAATCAAATAAATAAGAACTATTCCTTAATAATGGATTACCACTATCTTTATCAGAAAGTAAGACTTTATCACTTGGGATTTGCCAATCTATCTCTAAAGAAGAATCATTCCATGCTATTGCTCCTTCTGATTCGGGATTATAATAATTATCACATTTATATTGAAATATAGCAGTTTCACTTAAGACAGAAAAACCATGAGCGAAACCTCTTGGTATAAAAAATTGACGATTATTATCTTCTGTCATTAAACAAGATTCCCACTTTCCAAATGTAGGTGAACCTTTACGTATATCTACGACGACATCTAAAACTTTTCCTTTTACACATCTAACAAGTTTACTTTGAGAGTATTTTCCTTTTTGGAAATGAAGTCCTCTTAACACACCATAAGAAGATTTACTTTGATTATCTTGAATGAAAGTAGTTTTACATACTTTTTCTTCAAATTCTTTCTGAGAAAAAGATTCATAAAAGTAACCTCTTGGATCATTAAGAACACGCGGTTCTATAATTACAACTCCTTCTATCTTCGTTTTTATTACATTCATATTTTATTATTTACCTTAGATCTTCTTTTTTAAATTTAAGATACAAAGTGCTAATGATTCTGTCCAATAAGGTACAGTTATATCAACCGTCCTTTTTAATTTACCTTTATCTAATACTGAAAAACTTGGACGAATAACCTTACTTGGAAACTCATCACTATGACATGGCTGAATATCACATTTATTATTTTCTGCAATACGTGCTATTTCTTTTGTAAAATCAAACCAACTACAAACACCTTCATTGGAAAAATGATAAACACCATTATTATTGAAATATATCTATTTTCCCTCTAACAATTTCAGTAAAAATTGACCATAGCCATTATTTCGCATAGGATAAGCTATTTTTTGTAGTTTAGAAGAATCTATCCAACCTTCACTAAAAGCGATAGCTTCTAAACATGCCACTTTTAGGCCTTGACGTTTTTCTATTACTTCTATAAAAGTACTTGCTTCGCTTAAAGAATCGTGAGTTCCAGTATCTAACCAGGCAAAACCTCTTCCCAATAATTCAACGTTTAGATTTTCGCTGTTAATATATTCTTTATTAACACTGGTTATTTCTAGTTCTCCACGATTGCTCGGTTTAATATGCTTAGCTATATCGACTACATCATTAGGATAAAAATATAAACCTACAACTGCATAATTAGATTTAGGCTCTTTAGGTTTTTCCTCAATACTTAAAACTTTACCACTCTTATCAAATTCAGCTACACCATATCTTTCAGGACTGGCAACATAATAGCCAAAAACAGTTGCCTTATTTTCATTTTCTGCCTTTTTAATAGCTTCAAATAATTTAGGTCTAAATTTATCTCCATAAAAGATATTATCTCCTAAGATTAAACATACAGAATCTTTACCTATGAAAGTCTCACCTATTAAAAATGCTTGTGCCAAACCATCTGGTGATGGTTGCTCTGCATAAGTAAGTTTTATTCCATAATCGCTTCCGTCTCCTAAAAGTCTTTTAAAACTTGGTAAATCTTCTGGAGTTGAAATTAACAATATTTCTCTAATCCCTGCCAACATTAACACGGATAAGGGATAATATATCATTGGTTTGTCATATACTGGAAGTAGTTGTTTACTAACTCCCTTGGTTATAGGATACAAACGGGTTCCGGAACCTCCTGCTAAAATAATTCCTTTCATTATGTATATTTTTTATTAAAGCACACACCAAAGTGGGTCTGCAGCTTTATGCTGCAGTTACAAATAGCTCTACATGAGCTCTTTGTCTCCTTTTAGTACTACGTAGAACACTACTGCAGTTTGCTAAAAGTCGTATGCAGAACAAATATTATTACTATTAAATATTAGTTGTTTTATTTATCAAATTTCTCAAATACTGAGTTCATTGATTTATATTCCGGCACTATTTCTTTCATCATTTTAACTGTAGCATCTACCTTTATTTCGTATGCTAAAGATTCTATCTTTTC
>Ga0172378_10005083_pt1 | contig 12279 bp, 7 predicted proteins | sample GrowelOW332metaG_FD_119755 | JGI IMG/M metagenome (GOLD analysis project Ga0172378, IMG submission 119755) | Groundwater microbial communities from an aquifer near a municipal landfill in Southern Ontario, Canada - Pumphouse #3_1 metaG | ecosystem: Environmental > Aquatic > Deep subsurface >...
GATGACTGAGAAATCAGCCGATATATATTATATCGACGGACAGCGTTTGAAAACAGGAATACGATTTTTTACGCCGATATTACAACCAGCGATGGACGTATTGAAAAAGTATAACTTTGAATTGCCTAAGATTTCAAACCAAAAGGGAAACGACTACCTTCATGTCATCCAAAGTATGATGGGATTAAACAAGAGCCTCACATTTCATGTTGCACGCCATTCGTTTGCTACACTAGCACTTTCCCACGGCGTTCCTCTTGAGGATGTCGCTCGCATGTTGGGACATGAAGACGTGCACACTACCCTTATTTATGCCAAAATACTGAAGAACACCATTCAGCAATTTTCTTCCGTGTTACAGAAATCAATTCAATGATACTGTACCAATCTCTGTAAAAGCCGCAATAGCCAAACCTATTGCGGCTTTTACATAATAGGCTATTACATTATTATTCCATTATATCAATCATATAAGATCACAAGACTTTATACAACTAATTCATTAATGCAATAATCAATTATTTCATACGGAATCATTTCGGCAACATAAAAATAATCATACCGCATATTCACTTATTTCTGGTTCATTGATATAAAAATATACTTTGCAGAATTTGTTTAGCAAGTTGTACTTTTGTGCGGACAAAACGAAGTTTCGCCTTCAAAAGTAACTTGCCAACTTCTATGAAGTTGGGGAAAATACACTCGCAACTCGTATTCTTAATATCAATAATAATATTGCATTATATAGATGGAAAATACGTTAGTTTAGATTATTGCTACATTATAGCAATGGAGTTGTGAGGTAGTTTTCTTTTCAAAATTATTTTTTTTCTAAAAAGTTGCTATTCACTTGTCTTGTTTGTCTTACTTGTCTTTTATATGATAATCAATGAATTAACCACTTTCCCTTTAGTCAAATGCTGTCATAGCTTGTCACAAGTTATTGAAGCTATTTTCCCTTCTTTTTAGTTTTGTCATAAAATCTATGTTCTTGTCACTTGTAGAAGAATGGTTGTCATAATTATATCTTTTCCGTAAATCACTAATAATTAATACATTGAACGGCATTATTTGGCTTTATGACAATAAAGACAAATAAGACAAGCAAAATATGTTCTATTGGAAAGAAATTATTATTTTTTTGTGCTATTCCTCTCCAATGATCAGGTGTTATTTCCAAGCAGGGAGGGGAATAGCATAATTATTAACTTCTGAAAGATACAAACCGGAAATCTTATAAAAAGGTACCACAATACCTTTTCAAACTATACTGTTTCAATAAGTGATGGGTACCGATTGCACCGCTAGCTTGGTACCGATACAGCACTATCTTCATCATATCAATTGAAATCTTTCAATATTACCTAATTACCATAAGTATTGCCACCAGTTCTATCTAAGAAACCCTTTTTGCGTAAAACAGTAATATCTCTCTTAATTGTTCCTAGGGGCACATCAAGCTGTTGAGATATTTGCTCTCTGGTAAGAGTATTATCTGTAGATATTGCATGCAAAACACGAAGTTGCCGTTCAGATAATTCCTTCGACTCACTCTTCGACTCATCTTCCTCATTCACTATATGTAGTATCAATTTCACCTGCATCAACTCTGGCTGTTCTATCAACTCAGGTTTCAGCCAATGCTTCTCATTCCAAGCGCTTAGAATGAGAGGGAATCCAGAGCCTAAGTTTTCACCATAACCAATCATTCGAAGCATAGCCTGCATTCGTTGATTACGAGCTTTCGACTCACCGCCAGCGTAAATTTGAGCAATAGGAAGTTTGAGCAATCCAGGATTGGCCAAAACAAACTTATCATCGCACTTCTCAACTTTCAGAATACCATTGAGCATCAGGTCGGCATGAATAATAGCATTGGTCAACGCTTCGCGCACCGCTTTATGTTGTGGTGTATCATCCTTGCGTTCCATACCCTCCATCTTGAATGGACGCGGTAGATCTCTTGTCAGGCGAGGCAATACCATACGTATAAAGTTAAAGAGGTTATTCTCCCATGTGCCATCATACGTCAAACGGTCACTATATCGTTGTTCACCAATAAGGTCCGTCTTATCAATGTAGTCCATACGCAGATTGTCAAAGCGGTCACGAATAGGCAAGCCTTTTGTGCCATATCTTCATACACGCTCCCCAGAAGGATTGTCCCGCCGTACGTGTTAGCAAATGCTGAAAAGGTTCCCCACAGTTCTTCCTTGCGAAGAGTTACACATGGCTTTATATAAATCACTTAATCTTGGCATAACTATTACTATCTAATAATATAACTGATTTGTTAGCATAAACATGAAAAAGCTCCTTCAAACTACTGCCTTCACCTATATAGCCAAACACCAATTTATCACACACATTGGCAATATATTCATTCCGATGGTCAGCCGCTGATTTAGCTGTCCGAGTAGCTGCTGATGAAGTAGAGACAATTAACAAACTTCCATCATCTAATAACTGCTGTAGCTCTACGGGCATCTTCTTATAGATGCTTCTGGCGAGAACCAATATCATTTTGGCATGACGTTTTTGGAGCAGATGCAGCACGTCCTTCTCTATCTTCGATTGGAAGCCACTCACAATCGCATTGTGCTCTATATCTACTTCTGTCGCCCAGTCGTAACTGTGCAGTACGGCAGTTCCGCTCACTGTGCGTGAGCAGAAGAAACTGATTTTATGCAGTTTCAACAGTTCTTTGTTGCCCAGGTATGTCAGTTCCATTGTTATTGTTATTCTTTTTCCATTTCCTCTTCGGCTTGTTCAAAGAGTTCGTTCATGCGTTGTTGGAGTAATTTCTTATCTGGCAGATGCAGTTGGTATTCAGCAACCATCGTGGGCGACATGGAGCGGCTCAATGCGTATTCCACCACTTCATTGTCCTTGCTCTTGCAAAGCAGTACACCGATACTTGGATTCTCCTTAGGTTTCTTGACATCTCTATCTAAAGCTTCGAGGTAAAAATTAAGTTGCCCTAGATATTCAGGTTGGAAGGCATCGGTTTTCAGTTCAAATGCCACAAGGCATTGTAGTTCTCTATGGTAGAAGAGTAAATCGATACGGAAATCTTGATTGCCTACTTGCAACTGATATTCCTGATCGATAAATAGAAAGTCTTTGCCTAATTCTAAAATAAAATTTTTCATTTTGGCGATAAGCGCATGTCGAAAACTGTTTTCTGGCTTTGCCTCCTTACCTGTGATAAACTCCAATACGTAATTGTCCTTAAAGATTTCTTCTGCTTGCGGCGCTAATTCTCTCACCACTGGCGAGAGTTTTGCATTACTAAGCATCGTGCGCTCGAATGAGCAAGCCTTAAACTGTCGTTCCAAATCCCTACGTGACAATCGTTCTTTAATAGTGAGACGAATATAGAATTCACGTTCTTCAGCTGATTTGGAACGTGAAATAATAGTCGTGTTATTACTCCAACTAATTTCTCTCAACAGTGTCGAGAGTTTTTCATTTCCGACATAAGTCTCATAGAATTGCTTCATGCGCCAAAGGTTCTGAGCCGAAAATCCTTTTACCTCTGGTTCATTCGTAGCTATGTAGTTTGCCAATTCAGCCACGACACCTTTTCCCCAACTTGACTTAGTAACTCGAAGGGATATATACTCACCAATACGCCAATACAGGTCTACCATTGCCTTATTGGCAAGGTGCAGCACCTCATGATGGGTATGGCGTATCATGCTCACCACTTCTGTGAAGTTGGCAACAGCATTTTGATCATTTGCTTGTATTTGAATTGGTTTATTCATTTCTCAAATGTTCTATGTAATTACTATTCCGTCATGTAATTATTGGGACTAGTCTGATAAGTATCAAACACAAATTCCATAACCAAGCTACATACACGTTTCATTTCTTCTAATATAGAAGAGTAAGCTAACATAATTTTCAATTTGTCATCAATCGTTTGATTCCAATCAATATAATATTTACTTGTATCAATGATTAAATCAGCCATAGGTATCAAATATCGAAAATGAACAGGATATGTTTCATCTGTATTAGCGAAATATCGCCCATCTTCTGTTTTCTTCAAATAAATCTGTCTTAACTCGCCCCAATCAGAATGAATTGAATCAGAAGCCATTCCATATAACGAAGAATAGAGGCTATCATCTTCAAGTTCTTGAACCAATTGTCTGACATTTTTTCCTCCAAAAGCTTTACCTCTTACAGTTAAATCGTTTATGGCAAATCCATCATCAGATATATCTAATAAGAATTTAGCATTTCTAACCTCACAATAGCCATCATTTTCATCTTTAAATTTATCATAGAACATTTTTCTGTCTTTATAAGAATATAATCTGTATTCTTTTTGTGCATCATCTCCATATTTTATAAGATAACGCATTTTTAAGTATGCTTCATAAATAATTCTTTGATAGAGCACACAAAGATTAAACTTTCCAAGCTTATAGGAATCTAAGAACTCTTCAAATAGACTAATTTGTTTTTTGTAAAAGCCAACAATTGTTGCTTGATTTTTATCATAAACACAACAATCTTCTTCAAAAGGATCAATACATTTCTTTGCAACAAACAAAATGTTATCGCAAATAGGATATATTAATTTTGAATCATTGTCAATATATGGTTCAATGTCTTCTTTTTTCTGGAATCCTGTAAAAGGTGTTATCATCGTTCTTCCTCCTCGCTATTTAGTTCACCACCCATACGGTATTTTATATCGTAGTTGATGATAAAGTCAAGTTCTTCTTCTGTGAAGCCGTAATGCTTGGCAAGGACTTTGTCTATTTCATCGATGATGGGCTTGGAAAACTTTATATAGAAATGTTGTTTCTTCATTACGAAATTTCTGCCTTTCTTTGAATATTCTCGAGTCTTAATATGACTATTTGATTGATAATCCTCTTGAAGTTTTTCCCCAAAGTAGGATAGTTTTTGAATGTCATCCATGCAAATATTATCGATGTCAAAGTATAGTTTAAAATCTCTACTATTCACAACTTGACAACTTGACCAAGTAATATAATGGACAAAGAAAGTTGTTGAAGACAAAAGAGATATAATCAAATTCTTCTTTTGTTCCGACGTTGCATAAATCGGTTTCATCTCACCTGTAACGCACTGTTCATTATCTTGTAGATATATTGGCTCTCTATCCAATATTTTAAACCAATATTGAACAGCTCTAAAATAATAAAGGTAATGTCTGCTTACATTAGGGCAAAATGAATTAATAAGCAACTTGTTATTACTAATATCTTTCATCTTATGAAGAATGTTATTCATAAGATATGATGGTAGTTTTGGTATAGATCCGTCTATAACTATTGATTTTACATCAGAGTAAGCCAAAGTCTGAAAAAGACACTTTCTATACTCATTAGTCCATTTGTTATACTTTGTAGTATTTACAACTACATTATTTTTTGACGGAGAATTTATAACTATTGCAAGGAGCATATCTGCTCCTTCAAATAATTTCGATGGACGCCAAGAATAATTGCTAACCCATAAATCTTGAACTAGGAGTATCTTTTGTAGAGGTAAAAGTTTGTCTGCAGAAATTGAACTATTGGGGATAATCATACCAAATCTAGAGAATTTATTAACTATTGTTTTGGTTCTCTCGACACAATATGCATATAGATTAGCACAACTTCGAGTCTTATAGTTATTTCCTATCTTATATATTGATCTTTCGTCTGTATAAACCACATACGGCGGATTACCAATAATCACATCAAATCCTCCATTTCCATGAATAATCTGATAATACTCCGCAATCCAGTGGAAAGGCTGATGGCTCGCTTTCCACTCGCCAAAATTCGGTTTGCGTGAAGCTGAGAATAGTTGATGGTCGAGCATATCTGTAAGCTTCGCAAGTCTTGATGATAATTCATTCTTTGCTGCTTTAAACGCCACTCTGTCATCTGCATCTGCCAACTGCTGCGTGCGGAAATGATTATAGGCCATTGAAACCTTTTCCATTTCCAGTTCCACTTTCTCGCGGAATTCTTGAGCGGTAAACATGTCAACGTATGCAGCACCATTTACCACTTCATCTTCCGAAGCATATCCCACTAATGTGTTTCCACAACGAATATTGAAGTCAATATCCGGCAATGGGTCTAGCCCTAAATTAGGAAGACGGCGATTGGCTTCTACCACAGCCACCATCTTCAAGAACAAACGAAGTTTGGCAATCTCGGTAGCTTCGGTCATGATATCCACACCATAAAGGTTACGCAGAATGATGCTCTTGTAGATGAAGTACTGAATGTTGGAACGATACTTATGCTCTATCTCGTCCAGTTCATTTTTGAAGAGATGATCGTTCTGAGCATGAAAATCCTGCATACGGTCGATGCACACCTCGTAAAGAGGTTCCAGAATGTTCATGGCAGCAAACAGGAAGGCACCCGAGCCACACGTAGGGTCGAGAATGGTAACTTCCTGCAAAGCCTTATAGAAATGACGAACCAAATGCGGATTGTCGGTTCTGCCTACCACATCGGTAGCGAAGCTGCGAATGTCGAGGTTGTAAGTAATGAAATCGTTGATCTGTGTGATTTCACCATGCTCTATCTTGCCAAGAATGTTTCCGCATCGCTGCAAGCGCTCAATGGATTCACGCCAGATTTCGGTAGGCAAAGCCCAAGGCTCCGGTGTAGGCTTGTTCCATTCCGAGCGACGATCTAATAAATTGGGTTGTGTGGTATCAATACCCACAGCTATTTCATTGGGTATTTTGGATGCCCAGTCATCCGAATATCCATGCTTCACAGCATCGTAGATATAACGGTCACCACTATTCTTGAGCAATGTCCACACCTCACCCGATGGAGTAAACACTTGTTCCATTTCGCCGGTAGCATGCTGCACCTTGTCGAAGAGGAAGGGAAGAATGCAATTTCGGCCGATATATTCCGTAATATCTTCTTTGGTGTAGTAAGCACCCATCTGCGCGCGATCGTTGATGTACTGTTCAAAGATATAACCCAACACATCGGGATTAATATCTTTGCCGGTTGCTTCGATGCGCGTGTCCAGATGCCAACGCCACTTGTCGAAGAAATCGAACAGACGTTCGAAAGCTTCATCGGCAATGTCGATGCCGCTGTAATCACGTTCCAGCTGATGCTGGTCAAACATACCACCATTAAGATAAGGTATGCGTCCGTATACATCTTCAAACTCGTGTGTATGCTGTGGGTCATTCAGTCCATCCTGAAAAAGATGAATCAGGAATTGCAGATAGAACGAACGGAAAAACGTGCCTTCGCCCCTTTGCTGCTTGCACCAATTCAGTTTATCACGAAGATAGTTCACATTGCCATCCAGGAAACCCTTCTTCTGAATGAAATAGCAGAACATCAGTCGATTGAGCATCACCGAAGTGTACCATTGCTTGTTGCGGTTCTTCTTCAAGTCGGTGATATGGTCATCAATGCCGGTAATGAACTTCACAAAAGCATCATGCTCTTTCTTGAAACCAGCATAGAAGTCCTTGGTCACTTTCTCACTGTTGATGGCAAACGTGCCCTGAATGCGTTCCTTTACATCAATAATGGTAGTAACCTCACTGTTGTCGAACGAAAGTTCATCAATCTTAGAATAGATGAAGTCCGACTTCTCGGCACACTCATATTCAATAGAAACCAAGTCTCGTTTCTCCATCTGTCTGACAGGTGCCACCCATTGGTGGTGTTCGGTGCCTTTCTGCACATAGATAGCGATATAGTCGTTGGCACTACGACGGAGTTTCGTGTCGATTCGCTTGCAGATAGCAGCAGTAGGAATGGCATCCACCTCACACTGAAGAATCTGAAAGCCACTACGCTCGGCTATCGTGAAGAATTGGAAATCAACATCATCAATGGTGATAAGCGGTAGTCTGGCCTGACCATGATAATTATTCCATCCCATTTCAGAGATAAACAATCCTCTGAAATCAGCTTCACGTATATAGTCTAAAAATAGGTTCTTTCTCATAATCGCATTCGTTAATCATTAAACTTAAGGCCCATCGAGCAAATGATGGTATTCTCTTTGTGTTCATTGGTTTCTTCCTCTATGCGACACAAAGCACCCGTGCGTCGCATCTCCAAAACATAGTCCACAATATCGTCGCTGGCTGTTCGGTTGGACGAACGCAACATTCTGCCCAACATGAACTTGGTCTGTTCCAGCAACGGATAGTTGTAGATATCATCAATTGCTAACTTCAGCAATTCTTTGCTTTCATCGGTAAAGAAAAGCGTTGCAGGCTGCTCATAGTAATGCTCGAGCAAAGTGATGATGCGGTAGCGAGTGCTGAAACGATTTCCCAAGATACCCCCACTAACGGTAGCACTCTGCGTTTGAATCAGGTCAACGGCCTTGCCTACCAGTTCATGATGTTGCTCCAGGGCAGGAACACTTGGTTCTTTGGCATTGCATTCCAAAGCCTGCATAATTTTCTTCTGACTTTGGGAAACCACCTCGCCATTGGCATCCAGCCAAGTAAGAATGTCGAAGTCGTTGGCTGTACGTGCATAGGTTATCACACCCTCTTTCAGTTTACTATCCGTCTGCTTAGTAGAGTAAATCATATTCTGAAGATTAGGAATAATCTGCTTCAACTCAGGACGCGCATCGGTTGCCGATTTCCATATCTGATAAGCCTGACTGGACAAGTCCACTTCTGACTCATCGTCATCATCTAATACACCACTCTTCTCATTGAACATATCACGAAGATTCTGTTCGTTACCCTCAAAGAATATCTCATCAGACCCCACTATGTTGGCATTCTCGTTGATACGATCGTTCAACCGACCACGCAAATTGATGATTTGCTCCACGCCATCGGCAGGGAAGAATGAATAACAGAAAATCTTATCCGCAGTCTGTCCGATACGATCCACACGACCCGCACGCTGAATCAAGCGGATAATAGCCCAAGGCAAATCGAAATTCACAATAACATGAGCGTCCTGCAAGTTCTGACCCTCAGAGAGCACATCAGTAGCAATCAATATTCTGGTTTGCTCGGGAAGCGGCATATCTTTGATATCATTACTGATTGGCGAGAACTTCTCTGCACAAGCAGTGGGGCTTTCACTGGCTCCTGTAGCCACATCAATGGACGATACGCCACGTTTTTTCAACTGATTGTAGATATACCGTGCTGTATCACTATATTGAGTAAAGATAATCACTTTGTCGTTTTTATGATCTTCAACCAATAGTTTTTGCAGTTCATTCAGTTTCTGGTCAGTCTCCTGTTTCCAGTCACCACAAAGCTTAATCATGCTTATCAAGGTTTCACAGTCTTTCTTTAACTGTTGCTTGAGCGTACGCTTAAAATAGGTGGAAGGCAGCCATGCTACATTATTTTTGCCTGTGATGATTTGGTAATATTCCTCAGCTTTCTTCATGTAGTATTCCAACTCTGTAGGAATATGCAATGTAGCATCTACAGCCGCATCTACCGATTCGGAGCCAAAGAAGCCTGCCGACGCATCGGCATCCTCACAATAATCCTCGGGCAATGCGTTTTCATCACCAATAGGCAAAGGCAGTTTATTGTCTATGGCATAGACAAACACACAGTTGCGGAGTATATGGCGATAGATTGTCAGCAAGAATGAAAAACCGCTGGAGTCGATTCGCTTAAAGAAAGTGCTCTTGCAGAAACCCATCATTCGTTGACCGGCACGCGACAGGTTTTCTATCATTTGCTGTTCATGCCGAGGTGCATTCTGAGTCTTTTCTTCGCTGATAAACTTGCTCAATCCGTATCGGGGAAGATTCAGCTCTTCCATCTGTGCTATCATGTCGGGGGAATACAAGCGACTGTATTGATCGCCTACTTCTGTCTTGAACTTAATGGCACACGGCTTTCTCTCAGGGAAATAGGAACGTGTCTTATCTGGAAATTCCAAATAGCATCGTCCATTGGTGGGGTCTTCTTTAGAAAAATACTGTTTGATAAAAGAACGAGTTCTGCGTACTAGGAATAGTTTCATCAATTCATTCCAATCCTCTACAAAAGGACTTTTCTCGAACGCTCGCACACTTCGAATAAAGACATCACTATGTTGCTGCAAAAATTGGCGCTCACCACCTAAACTGCGAATGTATTCTTCCGGACGTATGCCCAAATCTTGATCGTCAGATAAGAACAACCTCAGTTGATTACTCAAATCACTAAAATCCTTATTATAGGGTGTAGCCGTAAGCAGAAGCACCTTGCTATCTTGATGTTCTATCAATCCTTTTATGTTTTGATAGCGCTTACCACCATTTCTTAGATTATGACTTTCATCGACGATAATCAGACGATAGTAACGAGCAGAATCCACATCAATAGGTTTTGACATAGACATGATATCGGCTTTTAAATCGTATTTTCGCACATATCGCTGCCACATTTCTTGAAGGTTTGCAGGACAAATAATCAATGTACTGCTGGCATAGGTCATTTCGTATATCTTGGCTATGGCGCAAGCAGTAATAGTTTTACCCAATCCTACTACATCACCAATCATGGCACCACCACGCTTTTCATTATTCAAATGGCGTGCGGCTATTTTAACAGCATTCTGTTGGAAATCAAACAGCTCATGACGAAATTCAGGCGTCAAGGTAAATTCCTTAATACTATTGCGAGCTTCTTCACTCAAATGATAGGCAATCTTTAAATAAATAAAATAAGGAGGGATGTCTTTCTCTGCAGCCCAACTATTATCGATAACATTGATTAATTCTTCTGTAATATCTTCGCAAAATCTATCATCCCAACGGTCATCAAACCATTGGCTAAACTTTCCTGTTTCATCTACATTGGCAAATTCAGCATTCAATTCGCCTTGCTTTGTTAAGCCGGCATAGGTAAGATTGCTGCTACCCATTACACAGATACGCTCAGCACCATAAACGTCTGGTTGATGAGCTATGTATAGTTTGGCATGAAGAGGCTCCCGCAAATATAGTTTTACACAGACTTTCTTCTCTTTCATTTGAGCTGACAGACGACGAAGCGTCCATTCGTCTTGTTTAGTGGGTAGGCCCAAAAGCAATTGCCTCCTAAAATCAAGAGCTATCTGCAATTTGCAGCGTTGTACCATCTCAGCGTCGGGCAACTTACTGTTTCTGCCATATAGCATTCTAATGTATTCATCATTGGGCCTGTGCATGCCTATCATGAGACGGCAAGTGCGAAATACACGAGCTCGTTCTTCCTCCACATAATCTCCTGGTAATGGGGCGACTTGATCAACGATAAGTTTCCAACCACGGAGATTAAAATATCCTACACAGAAGTCAACACGCTTTACATTAGGGCTGGTTATTATTTTATTTAAACCTGCCTCGAACTTCTGATCAATATTATCGTATATTCTAGCCATCTCTTTGCTCTCTTATTTTTAATATATAAAGTCCTTTATTTTCGTTCGTGCTCATCCGTAATCAAGTCTTTCATATCAACTGAAAGGATTTCACCAATTTTCGCTAACGTATCAAGACTGGGTTGCAGCCTATTGCAAGCATAGGCATTGACCGTGCTAAAACTCTTACCAAGTTTCTTTGAAAGCCACATTTGCGATATGCCTTTTTCTTCTAAAACATCTTTTATGCGATTTAATCTCATAATGGAACCTCTTTATAATGTGCTCCAAATATAGCGAATATTTTGCGATAACTGGCTTCTTTTTGAGAGAAAATCGGCTCCACAGCTCAATTAATTACGTTTTTCATCAAAATCTATTATTTTAGAGCCGACTTTTAGTTGGTTGTGATACTAAACAATTTATAATTGACAGAACAAATAATGCTGTGAAATTATTTTCAGTGTTCAACCAGTTGGCGCTATTTTTTTCAGGGAATCGGCATAAATTTATTCGGCGAATTGGACATTACCATCAAATCATTTTGCGCTATGGCATGTATTGCTTACCTTTGCCTTGCTATTTAGAGGTAAAGTTCGAGGTCTTCATTAGATTTTCCACAATACACCTTGATAGCATTTGTTCTTTACAAGATTGATAACGACTTACCATCCGATAATAACTATCGTAATATAGTCCATGATACCGTGTTACAGTGTGATACATCGTTTTTATTGCTCATTATGTAGCGATAAATACTGATAGATAATAACATATCACAGATTGCAACACCCCAAGCGGATCACAGAAGACGGATTTAGAGGGATACTGATAAAGTATCCCTCTTTTCGTTTATATACATGCACTTGCGTTCCAATTCGTTGGTTTAGAGGGATTAATACCATTGTTTAAC
>Ga0172378_10005084_pt1 | contig 12278 bp, 12 predicted proteins | sample GrowelOW332metaG_FD_119755 | JGI IMG/M metagenome (GOLD analysis project Ga0172378, IMG submission 119755) | Groundwater microbial communities from an aquifer near a municipal landfill in Southern Ontario, Canada - Pumphouse #3_1 metaG | ecosystem: Environmental > Aquatic > Deep subsurface >...
AAGGCGGCAAAGGAGCACCTAACGAATCCTCACCACCATTCATTCTACTTTCCATAATCTCTCCACCTGCCAAAGGAAGAGATGCAAAATTCCCTTCTTCCGGATTAGCAAAACGAGTAAATTCTCCTTTAAAGTTTAGCAACACATCACCGGTAGCACCTTTTCTATGTTTAGCTATTATGATTTGTGCCATGCCACGAAGATCACGCCCTTTCTCATCTTCATATATCTTATAATACTCTGGACGATGCACCAAAAGTACCATGTCGGCGTCCTGCTCAATAGCACCAGACTCTCGAAGGTCACTCAACTGTGGCCGTTTACCTTCCACACCCTCTCGATTTTCAACAGTTCGGTTCAACTGAGACAATGCCAAAATTGGTATATCCAATTCCTTTGCAAGACCTTTCAGAGATCGTGAAATCATAGAAACCTCTTCCTGACGATTTCCAAAACGTGCACCATTGGCATTCATCAACTGTAAATAGTCGATCATGATAATCTTTACGCCCTTTTCCCTTACAAGTCTACGAGCCTTTGTCCGTAATTCAAAAACGGATAAACCTGGCGTATCATCTATATAAACTGGAGCTCCTGTAAGCTTTCCTAAATTCTTGTCAAGACGCTCCCATTCATCTGGTGTCAATTGACCATTCAAAATCTTATTGCCTGGAATCTCACAAGTATTAGAAATCAAACGATTAACAAGTTGCACATTATTCATTTCAAGAGAAAAGAATGCTGTTGGAACATTGTCATTTACTGCTATATTCTTGGCTACACTTAATGCAAAAGACGTTTTCCCCATAGCAGGTCGACCGGCAATAATAACCAAATCAGATTTTTGCCATCCAGATGTAATGTCATCCAATTTCGTAAAACCAGAAGCAATACCCGTTAATCCATCAGAATTTGCAGACGCATTTTGTAAAATTGTAACAGCTTGCTTGATGACAGGATCAATCTGCGTGTAGTCTTTCCGCATATTTTTCTGAGATAGTTCAAAAAGCTCTCCCTCTGCCGTTTGCATCAATTCTTCAACATCAACTGTGTCATCAAACGCTGATGTTTCTATGTGACTGGCATAAGAAATAAGTTGACGGGAAAGGAACTTCTGAGCAAGAATATGTGCATGATACTCTATATGAGCAGAAGATGCCACATTGTGGCTTAACTCAAGTATGTACACAGGCCCTCCGACTTCTTCCAAGGTACCCTCATGCTTCAGCTCCTCTGTTACTGTAGAAATATCAACAGGATGTTCCTCAAGATTTAAGGTCTGGATAGCTTTATAAACCTTTTGATTACGCGGCTCGTAGAAAGTTTCCGGACGTATAATCTCTGATACCATGGAAAAGGCATCTTTGTCAATCATCAACGCTCCCAAAACAAGTTTTTCCACATCCAAAGCTTGAGGCTGAAGATGACCGTAACTGGTATCAATAGGCGCAGACTGTCTTTTTGACCGATTGCTGTTAGAATTGTTATCTGGCATTTTTATATGTTTTGAACGCAAAAATAATAAAAAGTTTAGAGTTAAATGCCAATAGTTGGAATAATTTTGTATTTTTGCATAAAATAAAAATAATAATTTTGCAGCATGATCACTTTTCCTTGTGCTAAAATCAATTTAGGGTTGAATGTCATTTCTGAAAGGAACGATGGCTATCACAATATTGAGACGGTATTCTACCCAATACCCCTCACAGATGTGTTGGAAATTAAGAAGATGGGCGAAGAATTTCCTTCCGATAAGCCTTGTGACCTAAAAATCACAGGAAATAGCGTGGACTGTGACGAGCAACAGAATCTTGTAGTGAAAGCCTATAATCTACTCGCAAAAGATTTTGACATTCCTCGTGTACATGCACATCTTTATAAAAGAATCCCTTCACAGGCAGGCCTTGGAGGTGGGTCTAGTGATGGAGCTTTCATGATAAAACTGCTTGACGAACGCTACAGACTGAATATAGGCAATGCGGAAATGGAGCGCTATGCAACTATGCTCGGAGCTGATTGTGCTTTTTTTATCACCACAGAACCTTCTTTCGCAACTGGCATTGGCAATGAATTGGCTCCTGCTGATGGTCCAAAAGGAAATCTTGAAGGATACTATATAGTTATCGTAAAACCAAATATAGCAGTTTCCACTAAAGAAGCTTATCATCAAATCATCCCCCAAAAACCGATAAATAGTTGCAGAGAGATTGTTCACCAACCAATAGATACATGGAAAGATAATCTAACTAATGACTTTGAAACTCCAATTTTCAATTCTCATCCCGAATTAAAAACCATCAAAGATAAACTATATAATCTTGGAGCTTCTTACGCACAAATGAGTGGCAGCGGAAGTTCCATCTTTGGAATCTTTACAAAGAGTCCTAAAGAAACCAGTAATACTTTTCCGGATTGCTATACATTTAATGCGGCATTATGAGAGATAACAAGAACGAACTTTTCCCCATTACTGACGAAAGAGGAAATGTCATAGGGACAATCTCTCGGGGACATGCTCATGATGGTTGCAAGATATTGCATCCGGTGGTACATCTCCACGTTTTCAATAGCAAAGGAGACCTCTATCTCCAAAAACGGCCTGATTGGAAAGACATACAACCCAGCAAGTGGGATACTGCAGTAGGAGGGCATGTAGAACTAGGTGAATCTGTACAGAGTGCCTTACATAGAGAAGTTAAAGAAGAACTTGGGATTAAAGACTTTATACAAATATCTTTGGGACATTATGTTTTTGAAAGCAAGATGGAAAAAGAACTAGTATTTGTAAACAAATGTGTTTACGACGGACCTATACACCCTAATAAAGAAGAACTTTCTGGAGGAAAATTTTGGGCGACAGAAGAAATTCTAGATAATATAGGAAAAGGAATTTTCACTTCTAACTTTGAGAATGAATATCAAAAGTTGCTGTTATCCGTCAAAAGATAAGCAAAACATCTGTACCATTTCTCCTTATCGGGACAGCAGTAGTTTGTATTATACTCTCCGCTATCAGAAGCCTCTTTTCATGAGTGTTTCTGTATTTGAGATAGCCAATTTCAAATACTAAGATATATAGTCACGAATACAAGTATCACCATAAAAGACGATTCTCCAAAATTAATTCCAATATTTGAAACAATAAGTATTAAATGCTAGAATTCTTAAAAAACAGATTTCTATGGATACAAAAATGGCCACAAGTAATAATACTTGTGACCCTTTTCTTATATAACTAATGAACTAGTCTTTGAAAAAGTTCTGAACAGACTCATTTGGAATCATCTGCTCATCAAAGGTATAAGCACCTGTCTTTGGGCTCTTAACCATCTTGATTACCTTTGTATATGCACGTCCTTCAGTAGAACCTTCGTGCAATGTTGCGACCGCTTTCTTTGCCATAGTTTAAATCTCCTTTATTACTTAATCTCCTTATGAACTGTCATTTTGTTAAGTATAGGATTATACTTTTTCATTTCCAAACGTTCAGGAGTATTCTTACGATTTTTTGTAGTAACATAACGACTTGTCCCAGGAAGTCCGCTATTTTTCATCTCTGTGCATTCAAGAATGACCTGAACTCTATTACCTTTAGCTTTCTTTGCCATAACAATTATTCTCCTATAACTTTAATGTCTTTCCAATCTACATAACCTTTGGCAACAGCCTGCTTAAGGGCGGGATCCAAACCGACTTTATTAATAAGACGAAGACCAGCTGCACTGATCTTAAGGCTAATCCAGCACTGTTCTTCTACATAATAGAATTTCTTACTGAATAGGTTAACATCAAAGCTTCTCTTTGTACGGTGCTTTGAGTGAGACACATTACAACCAAGTTGTGCCTTCTTTCCTGTAATCTGACAAATTTTAGACATTGCTATCTTTAATTTTTGATTTCTAATTTTGATACTTATTCCAAACAGTGTGCAAAATTACAAATATTTATTGAAAAAACAAAACATTTCCCCAAAGAATGTTTTAAATTAAGGATTTTTTTATTTATCCTTCTCTTCTTGACTTGGATTTTTCTCTTTATAATAATCCAAAAAAAGTTTGAGGGCTGTATTGGTAGCTATTGCCAAATTAATGTCACGGCCAAAATCTTCCGTGAGTTTACATGTTCTCACGTCATCCTTAGAACCATATCCCAACCAAATAGTCCCCACTGGAATCTGTGGCGTCCCGCCTCCAGGACCAGCAATCCCCGTTGCAGAAATTGCATAATCACTGTTAAGTGCGTCACAGACACCTTTCACCATCTCAATAGCGACATCCTCGCACACAGCAGTCTGCATTTCGAGCAATTCGTGAGAAACATGGAGTAACTTTTCTTTCACATCATTTGTGTAAGAGACAATTCCTCCTTTGAAATAATTTGAAGCTCCCGGAACGGCAATAATTGCTTCAGCAATGCGACCACCGGTACAACTTTCAGCAGTAGCAAGGGTTTTACCATTGTCATAGAAAAACTGCTGAATTTCCTTACTTATTACTTTATTTTCAAATTCCATTACTTAAAAACTACTTTTGTAAAGGCAGGAAGATCTATCGAAGCAAAATCCTTATCCTTATATTTAAATGTACCTACGCAGGCTATCATAGCTGCATTGTCTGTCGTAAAACTGAATTTCGGAATATAAACTGTCCATCCATATTTGACAGCATGCTCACGAAAAGCATTCCTCAAACCATTATTTGCAGACACTCCACCTGCAACAGCCACATACCTAATGCCCGTCTGCTTTACGGCAAGACGTAACTTTTTCATGAGGATATCCACGATAGTATGCTCAAGACTTGCTGCAAGGTCTTCCTTATGATGCTCCACAAAATCCGGATCTTCGGCAACCCATTTGCGAAGACTATAAAGGAAAGACGTTTTGAGCCCTGAAAAACTGTAATCAAGATTAGGAACATGAGGCTCAGAAAAGACATAAGCCAAAGGATTTCCTTGTCGGGCAAGTTTGTCAATAATAGGACCACCTGGATAACCAAGACCCATTACCTTTGAACATTTATCTATTGCTTCTCCTGCAGCATCATCAATAGTCTGCCCCAAGACCTCCATATCATTATAAGCGTTCACCTTCACTATCTGAGAATTCCCCCCTGAAACGAGAAGGCATATAAATGGAAATGGAGGCATGTGATCGTCATCATCGCTTTCTTTGATGAAATGTGCCATTACATGTCCTTGTAGATGATTAACATCTATCAGCGGAATGCCGAGTGCGCGGGCATATCCTTTCGCAAAACTAACACCTACGAGCAACGATCCCATCAGTCCAGGCCCACGAGTAAAGGCCACAGCACTCAACTGCTCCTTTGTAACACCAGCCCTTTTAATGGCCTGATCCACTACAGGAACAACATTCTGCTGATGTGCACGAGATGCTAATTCTGGAACGACTCCACCATAAGCACGGTGCACATCCTGAGAGGCTGTCACATTGCTTAATATAACACCATTCTTCAGCACTGCTGCAGATGTGTCATCGCATGATGATTCTATACCTAATATATATATATCGCTCATATTTCAATACAATTTAATATGACAAGATTTCAACTCCCGTATCTGTCATCAGAAAGGTATGCTCCCACTGTGCAGAAGGTTGTTCGTCTCCACTGATTACTTCCCATCCATAAGGATCATCAGCATCAATATATACTTTCCATGTACCCATGTTAATCATTGGTTCTATCGTGAACACCATTCCTGGAATAAGAAGCATACCAGTTTCCTTATGCCCATAATGCAAAATTTCAGGTTCTTCGTGCATGGCTAACCCTACTCCATGTCCACAGAGATCACGCACCACACCATAGCCATATTTCTCAGCATGCTTCTGAATGGCATGTCCAATGTCACCAACAAAGCAAAATGGTTTTGCGGTTTCAGCGCCTATCTCAAGACACTCTTTGGTCACCCTTACCAACTGTTCTTTTTCCGGAGTTGTCTTTCCACCAATGATGAACATGCGGGAAGCGTCTCCGAAATATCCATCTACGCTCAAAGTCATATCAACATTTACGATATCACCCTCATTTAGCACATCCTCTTTCTTGGGAATTCCATGGCAAACAACTTCATTGATACTGGTGCAGACACTTTTAGGAAATCCTTCATAATTCAAGCAAGCCGGCACTGCATTTTTATCTTTGCAATATTGCATGCAAATATCGTCAATATCCTGAGTATTCATACCTACATGGATCTCTGCCGCAACAGCATCCAAACATCCTGTATTGACAGCTCCCGCACGGCGGATTCCTTCAATCTGTTCCGGAGTCTTGACCATGTCACGAGAAGGAACTTCCTTACCCTTATTTTCCCATAGCATCACCTTCTTGTCAAGTTCTGTAGGTTCCTGTCCAGGCAGGCAATGCCAAATTTTCTTTTTATTAAACATCTATATAAATGCTTTAAATCATTTGCAAAATTACTTTAAATTATAGAGAATACCAAAAGTTAAAGGATTTTTTTTGGATTCCATGCCTATTTACAATATAGAAATTATATGAAAAAAATCAGATATAGAAATCAGATATTATCAAATAAATTCAATTTATTTTTTCTTGCTTCCTCAATGTCAAGCAACTTCTGCTGGTCTTGCTGATAATCCTTACGTAATTGCTCATAACGATCATCAAGTTCATGAACATACCTCACACGCTCTTCCTTGTTAAGCATGCGCGAAGTAGCCACCACGTTCTGTGCCGCATCTCTCATCCATGCTACAGGTCCTCGATACACTGGTGCTATTTTCAGAGCCACATGCAATTCACTTGTTGTAGCTCCACCTATCATAATAGGAATATGTAGTCCTGCCTTATCCATCTCTTTGGCCACGTTCACCATTTCCTCCAATGATGGCGTGATGAGTCCTGAAAGGCCCACAGCATCTGCATGTTCCTCTATTGCCTTTTTTACGATCTGATCGGCAGGCACCATTACACCCATATCGATGACTTTATAATTATTACATGCCATGACCACACCTACAATGTTTTTTCCAATATCATGTACATCACCCTTCACAGTAGCGAGGATAACCTTTCCAGCCTCGGTAGAACCTTCAGTCTTCTCTGCTTCTATGACTGGTTGAAGTATGGATACAGCCTGCTTCATCGTGCGTGCCGTCTTCACCACTTGAGGCAGAAACATTTTTCCGGCACCGAAGAGTTCACCAACTTCATTCATCCCCGTCATCAGCGGACCTTGAATGATATTAACTGCTTTTGGATACTTTTTTAAAGCTTCCTTCAAGTCTTCTTCCAGATAGTCGCCAATACCTTTACGTAAAGCATACTTTAAGCGGTCCTCCAAAGAATCTTTTCGCCAAGACTCCTCTGTCTTTTCAATTTGTACAGAGGGGTCTGATTTTGCCAAATCTGCTTGTTTCTTAAGTTCATTAGCTAGGTCTATCAGAGTTTCCGCAGCATCTTTTTTCCGGTTGAGAACCACATTCTCTATCACTTCAAGTTGTTGCTGAGGAATGTCCGTATAAATCACTTTGGATGAAGGATTTACGATTCCGAAATCCATTCCGTTTTGAATAGCATGATAAAGAAATACCGCATGCATAGCCTCCCGGATATAGTCATTGCCTCGGAAACTAAAAGATAGATTGCTCACCCCCCCACTCACATGGGCTCCTGACAAATGCTTTCTTATCCATCCGCAAGCCCGGATATAGTCTACAGCATAATTATCATGCTCTTCCATACCCGTTGCAATGGAAAGAATATTCGGATCGAAGATGATATTTAATGGGTTCATCTTAACGTCCTCTGTAAGAATGCGATACGCCCGTGCTGCTATTTCTATTTTACGTTCATAAGTGGTAGCCTGTCCTTTTTCATCGAAGCACATTACCACGACAGCAGCTCCATATCGCTTTACATCAGATGCAAGCTTTATGAATTTCTCCTCTCCTTCTTTCAGAGAAATAGAATTAACGATTGACTTTCCTTGGCAGCATTTCAATCCCGCCTTGATAACATCCCAGTTTGAAGAATCTATCATCAGCGGCACTTTTGCTATGTCCGGTTCTGAAGCAATCATATTGAGAAAGTGCACCATCTCGGTCTTCGCATCAAGGAGCCCGTCATCCATATTAACATCCAGCACCAAAGCTCCATCGGCTACTTGTTTCCGAGCTATAGAAACGGCTTCATCATAGTTTTTCTCCTTTATCAAACGAAGGAACTTCCGCGATCCTGCCACATTGCAGCGCTCTCCGACATTCACGAAATTCACTTCGGGTGATACTTCCAACGGCTCCAATCCAGAAAGGCACAAATAAGAAGACTTTGGGAGACGCTCATGGGGCTCATGTTTAGGTGCTATCGCTGTATAATGACGGATAAATTCATCTGTCGTACCGCAACACCCCCCAATGATGTTCACCAGTCTCTCTGTCATAAACTCTTCTATCAGAGGTGCCATGCTGTCTGCTGTCTCATCGTACAGGCCCATGGAATTAGGCATTCCTGCATTCGGATAAGCAGATATATAATAAGGTGCTTTGCGAGCCAGTTCTTCAAGATAAGGCTTCATCTGCCTTGGACCGAAAGAACAATTCAAGCCCACGGAGAAGACGTCGTATGGCTCAATGCTTGCAAGGAAAGCCTCTAAGGTTTGCCCGCTGAGTGTGCGCCCAGCCAAGTCGCTGATGGTAACACTGAGCATTATGGGCAAATCTATTGATCGCCTGCCCATTTCTGTTTTCACTGCATCTATAGCCACCTTGGCATTCAGCGTATCAAAGATGGTCTCAATGAGAAAACCATCTACCGCTCCATCCAGTAACCCTCGCACTTGCTCTGCATAGGCTTCGAACAAGTCATCATAAGTAAGAGCTCTCATTGCAGGGTCACTCACGTCAGGCGACATAGAACAGGTCTTGTTAGTTGGACCTATGGACCCCAGTACGAAGCGGGGCTTATCTTGTGAAGAAAGCCTGTCAGCTTCCTTTCGGGCAAGGCGTGCACCCTGTAAATTTATTTCGTATGCGTAATCTTCCAAATGATAGTCCGCCTGTGATATGCGTTGTGCGGAAAAGGTATTCGTCTCTATCATGTCGGCCCCAGCATCCAGATAAAGATGATGGATATTAGCTATCAAGTCAGGCTTCGTAAGATTAAGCATATCATTATTACCCTTGTAGGTAGTGATATGCCCATATGGCTCACGATATAGTTTCAGTTTTCCGCGGAAGTCTTCCTCTGTGAGATCATAGCCTTGTATCATAGTACCCATTGCACCGTCAAGGATCAGAATGCGCTGCTTTACTATCTCTCTTATATTCATTTAGAAATGCTTTATAGCCCTGTCCATTTCGCGTCGGTCTTCTTTCTCCTTCAACGTTTGCCGCTTGTCATATTCTTTCTTTCCACGTGCAAGAGCAATGTCTATCTTCGCACGACCATGCTCATCGATGAAGATGAGGGTCGGCACGATGGTAAAACCTGGATCTTTAGATGCTTCTGCCAAATGACTGATCTCACGTTTCTTAAGAAGCAACTTACGGTCGCCTTTGGCTTGATGATTGGTAAAGGAACCATAGAAATAGGGACTGATATTCATACCTTTCACCCACATCTCGCCCTTTTCTATCGCACAGTAGGCATCCACGAGCGAAGCCTTTCCCGCACGTATTGACTTGATTTCAGTACCTGTAAGCACCATGCCTGCCGTATAGGTATCGACGAAATAGTATTCGAATGACGCCTTTTTATTCCTTATCTGTACCGGACTTCCTTTTCTGACGTCCTGTTCCTGTTTATTCATTTTCTATTGTCGCAAAATTAGAGATATGCCCATCGACATAGTGAGCCACGGCAGAAGAAAACTGCTCTTCTTGCTCCACAAAGGCATCATCAAGGTCGTCAAACTCCGGATGTTTTTCAAAGAGTGCCATGAACTCATCATCACTGCACTCGCGCTCCAACTCCTCACGATACTTAAAATATAGCTTATGCCCACGGCGGACAAGACTGCACAAATCAGCCAATCCCCATGCACGCACCGCCTTATCAAACGGATTGCGGAAGATGAAAGCCCCCCATCCATTGTGTATGAGTTGCACGAATCCGCCATCCATCACCTCCTCGTGCATGGCATTCCATCCCAATAATGTAATTTGGTCGCTGTTAAGCTCTGACATATTCTCACTCGAGAGTTCTCCGCCAATAGCCTCACGAATGGCATTCGTGAAGACCTCAACAAACTCATCCATGCCTGCTTCTGCAGCCTTTTGCAAAACAGAATTCTTTATTTTCACTTCTTTCATATCTTCATGCAGCTTATCCGATTGCAAAGATAATAAAATAAATTGCCAATTCCAAATTTTCACCCTTTTCAAATACTGTTTTTTGAAAAAAAGTCATAAATTTTAAAGTTTTACTCTTATGGTCTGTTCTGATTTTATTTTATGCCCTGAAAGATCAAGAGAACTAGCAGGCAATAAAAAATGGACACAAAGTCTATATATACTTTGCGCCCAAGGAAAAAGCAGTCAATGATTGATGATAGGGGTCACATTTAGTAAATAACCGATCTTTGACTCTGATTATAAAAATTACTGAATCTTTTATTATATGTGATTATTTGCAACGTCTTTGCTAGTAACCTTGTCAAGAGTCATCATAATTTCATTACATAGTTTTGGAGTCCACCCCAACTGTTTTTGTGCCTCGTTTGCCCACGTTTTAAAAAAAGCTTCCAATTCTTCATTCTGTTTTTTTGACAGTTTCTTTTCCTTAAAAAAGAATTTATGAGTATCTAAGAAAGCCTCTGCTTTATTAATGTGTTTAATCTCAGCAGATGTCCAATTCATTTGTTTAACCTCTTGAAATTTTTCTTTCCAAAAGTTATATCGTTGTGTTGGACTAAATTGCTCCCAAGCAACAATTTGTTTATCACGGGCAAGATTTCTCAATTCACTTAGTGTCATGTCCTGTATATTCGAAATACTATTGGCACTACTTTTTAATCCCGTATTATGGCAACAACTATTTTTCTGCTGTCCGTATGAAATTACACTAAATGCAAGTGCAAGTGCAATAAATAATAATCGTTTCATCTTTTTTATTTTTAATATCAAGTTAATAACTATCAAGGTCTCAAAAAATATTAATAGAACAGCTTAATCTACAACACATCGGCCATTGCAAGACTAGAGCTAAAATTTAAAAAATAAAAATTCTCATAGGCTTTTATTTTTAAATTGTTAATAATAAACTGTTACACCGTTTTTGCACGGTAAAATCTTCAATTAATATTTAGACTATTAAATATAATATGCAAACATATCAAATTATTTTGAGAATTCCAAATAATTCATGTTAAAATATCGTGTTTTTAATTCTTTCAGAACAACAACACGTCGCAAGAAGAACTTGTCCCGCTTACGCCCTGAGAATTCATATAAGAAACAAGTTAAATGATTTCTATTTGTATCCAACAGACCAATCAAAATTACTTATTTTTCCATCAGTGAGCAATACGTTTATAACAACTGTTTTTATAGTCTTTTCCCCAACAGGGTTAATGTATAAGACCTGAAAAGTCACTTTATAAAGATTGCTGCCAACTGCAATTATTTTCAGTGTTGGCAAAGAATATTCATCCATACCATAATCATCAGTTGGAAAATCATATCCTATAGGATCATCCTGCATATCTTTTAGAATCCCTGCTGTGCAATATTTCTTAATGATTTCATAACATTTTTCAGGGGGATAGGAGTTCTTGTCATATCCATAAGCCGATTTATATTCCGTATAAAATTTACGGATGTAAGCAATGTCATCAGCAGTAGATGCGGAAATCGGCAAAACTGCCATAAAGACAAATGTCTGTAATAATAAAAGTTTCTTCATAAACTTGCTCTTTACATTATATTCTAATTTTATAGACAGAGGACGCAAGGAGAGCTTGTCCCGCTTGCGTCCCGAGAATAAAAAATACAGTTATTCCAAAAGTGCTGTATATTTTTCGATATTGTTAATTTTACCATTCAGCATTGTAACTTTCAATTTTACCTCTTGAATTTTCTTTTCCCCTAAAGGTGTTTCATAGTTAACATTGTAAGATACTAAATAACCACTGCTTAGTGATACTATTTCAAGAGTTTCTAAGGACAAGGCATCCATACCATAATCATCAGTTGGAAAATCATATCCGATAGGATCATCCTGCATATCTTTTAGAATCCCTGCTGTGCAATATTTCTTAATGATTTCATAACATTTTTCAGGGGGATAGGA
>Ga0172378_10005085_pt1 | contig 12278 bp, 6 predicted proteins | sample GrowelOW332metaG_FD_119755 | JGI IMG/M metagenome (GOLD analysis project Ga0172378, IMG submission 119755) | Groundwater microbial communities from an aquifer near a municipal landfill in Southern Ontario, Canada - Pumphouse #3_1 metaG | ecosystem: Environmental > Aquatic > Deep subsurface >...
AAAACGCAAACGGAATTTGCCATCAATTTTGGCTATTTGCTCCAATAAATAACAAAAATCATAGTTTTCATAAGAATATGAATCTACATTTTGCCCCAAAAGCGTGACTTCTTTGTATCCGCTATCAAGACAAGACCTAACTTCATCAATTATCAATTCTGGTTTACGAGAACGCTCTCTGCCTCTAACAAAAGGAACTATACAATAACTACAAAAATTGTCACAACCATAAATTATATTAACCCAAGCATTAGTACCACTTGTACGATATTGTGGAATTTCTTCACAAATTGGTGCTTTTTGGTCTTCATTTATATTAAAAATTGTCTTTTTTTGCTTATCGGCTATGATTTTAACCGCTTCTTCAAATTCTTGCAAATTATTAGTACCCATAAATATATTAACAAAAGGAAATCTTTTTTTAATTTTTTCCGCTACACCCTCTTGTTGTGTCATACAACCAACAACCGCGACAATTAGGTTTGGATTATTTCGTTTTATCCTCTTTATATCCCCAATGTTTCCGAGTGTTTTTTGTTCTGCATTTTCACGAATGCAACAAGTGTTAAACACTATCACATCAGCTAAATTCGGATCTTGCGTCGACGAATAACCGAGTTTTTCTAACATACCAGCTAGTTGCTCAGATTCGTGTATATTCATTTGACAACCGTAGGTGTTAATTAAATATTTTTTATCGTTATTTTCCATTATATTGTTATTATTAATTATTGTATCATTCATAGTAATAATATTATATATATAAATTAGAATAATTTCAAGTATATACTACCAGTTGTTATAAAATAATAACAAATTGTTTTTATTATAAACAAAATTTTTATGTTAATATTTTATTTTATTGAATAATATTTATTTATACAAATCACATACTACTATTATGAAAAAAGTAAAGAAAATTGCAAAAATATCTTTAGTAGTATTATTAGTTATATCGATTAGTGTAATACTTATTGGCACAGTTTCCTTTTTAAGCATATATAATAGTGCAAAATTGGACGCAAATGCTGTTATAAGTAAAAAGAACAATATAACCCTATATTCTATAAAAAATGAAGAAATTAGCAATGATAAAATAGCGAGATATATACCATATTCCGATATAAACCAAAATATAATTAATGCTTTTGTAAGTTTGGAAGATAAAAGATTTTACAAACATAAGGGTGTTGATTATTATAGAACTGCCGGTGCAATGGTTAATAATGTTAAGGCGGGTTACACCAAAGAAGGTGGTTCTACCATTACTCAGCAACTAGCAAAAAATACACAATTATCTAGTGAAAAGACCTATGTACGAAAAATTAAGGAAATGAAACTAGCAAGTGACATTGAAAACAAATATACTAAAGAACAAATTTTAGAATATTATCTTAATGCTATCTATTTTGGCAATGGTGTATATGGCATTGATAGTGCCTGCAAAACATATTTTAACAAATCACCTACCGATATAAATATCACCGAAGCTGCATTTTTAGCTGGAATTGTTAAAAATCCGTCCAATTACTCACCTAAAAACAATCCCGAAAAGGCTAATGAGCGTAAAAATTTAGTAATTTCACTAATGAAAGAACAAGAATATATAACGGAACAAGAGTATGCAGAAGCATACAATACCTCTTACGAAAATTATGATATCAATAGCAATCTTAATGAAAATATAATCATTCCATATTATGCAAATGCACTTTCTGAAGCAAGTGAGATATTAGGCTTAAGTGAAAAGGAAATTTTAGAAAATGGATATAAAATTTATACTTTTTATGATGAAAATGAACAAAAGATACTAAGCAACGCATTTGAAAGCGGGGAATTTGATTGCCCGACTATGTCCGGGGGAAATTCAAATATGGCAGTAATGCTTTCAAAAAATATATTTGGTGGTATAACTTCGTATTATAGTAATTTTGACCAATCACAATTTTATTTCAAAAGACAACCAGCATCTACTATAAAACCTATACTAACATACGCTAGTGCTGTAGAAAGTGGTAAATATTCTCCAATTTCGCCTGTTATTGACGAAGAAATTAATATTGACGGGTATTCACCAAAAAATTATGGTGGAAGTTATTTAGGTAAAACAACATTTGAAAAGTCACTTATGCACTCTTCAAATACTATTAGCGTAAAATTATTAAATGAAATAGGTATTGATAATTGTAAAGCAATAGCCACCAAAATGGGTGTTGAATTCGAAGAAACTGATAGCGGTTTGTCCTTAGCCTTAGGCGGAATGTCTGAAGGTGTTAATTTTCATCAATTAAATTCTGCTTATATGTGCCTTGCAAATCAAGGTAAATATATAGAAAATAGCTTTATTCGTATGATTTATGATAGTAATGGAGCACTTGTATACGCAAAAGATATGACTTTTAGTCAGGCGATATCGCCTGAAACTGCATATTTAATAACAAGTATGCTTTGCAATACCGCAAAAAATGGAACAGCTAAGAAATTATCATCAATTGCCGGTGAAATAGCAGCTAAAACAGGTACAAACTCATCTCCTTATGACAAAAATTTTAATTTTGATAGTTGGTGCATCAGTTATACTCCCAAAAATACACTTTCCGTTTGGTACGGCGATTTAGACAATACTAAAGAAAATAGTGTTGGTACTACAGGTGGAAACCACCCAGCATTATTAAGTCAATATGTCTACAAGGCTTTAGGCACTGATGATAAAGATGAATTCAAGAAACCAATGAACATAATTTCATTAGATATAGATAAATACGCACTAGAAAATGACGATAAATTATATTTAAGTAACATTTTTACCCCAGAAGAAAACATAACAAGTGCTTATTTTAATGCAAATTATGCCCCTTATGAATTTTCTCCATATTTTGACACGAATAATATATTCTTGGAAGCTATTAGCACTGGAAATTTTGTTGAAATCTCTTTTAATCGAGCAAAACCATTTGATATTAGATTGTTCAGACAAAATGTATTTAATGGAGAAAAAATTGAAATTCCAATAAATGTACTATATGATTATGACGAAAGAATAACCATAATAGATAGGGATTTTGAAGAATTTACCCCTTATGAATATTCTATTGAATTATCCTATGAAGGAAAAATAATTGATTATACCCCTCAATATATTGTTTTTACCTAAAAAATAAGTGCATTTATATAATAATAAGTGCACTTTTTCTTTTTTATAATATTTTATAAAATATTTATCTTTTACAAATAATTGTTTCTACATTTTTTATTGCTTCTTCAATAAGATTATCCCTATCTTCTATTTGGTTTTCATATTCTATAGCTGTATTTATTTTTGGTTTTATAACTGGATTTTTAGGCAAAAATACAGTACAACAATCTTCAAATGGTAATATACTTGTCTTAAATGTATCCATTTTTATTGCTTTTTCTATAATTTCAGCTTTATCAAAGCCTATTAGTGGTCTGAATACAGGCATTTTTACTACACTATTAGTTACATTAATACTTTCCATAGTTTGACTAGCAACTTGCCCTAGATTCTCACCTGTTATTAACGCACCGCAACTGTTCTCTTTTGCCAACCTTTCAGCAATTTTCATCATAAATCTACGCATAATAGTAATCATATATTCTATAGGACAATTTTGTTTTATTGCATATTGAATATTAGTAAATGGAACAACTAACAAAGTAACTTCACCCGAATATTCCGACATTCTGTTTGCAAGTTCAATAACTTTTTCTTTAGCTTGCTCACTTGTGTAAGGAAAACTATGATAATGCACTGCATAAAGTTTTAGTCCACGCTTTGCCATCATATAGCCGGCAACCGGACTATCTATTCCACCACTTAATAGCAACATACCATTACCACTACAACCTACAGGAAGTCCGCCTGAACATAATAATCTATTAAAAAATATATAAGAATAACTACTTTCTCTAATATCTATACTAACCTCAAATTCATAATTAAATAAATCAACCTTTAATTCGCCGTTAGCTTTTTCCAACATATAACCACCAATATCACTAGCTATCTCCGTAGATTTTTTTGGGATTGTCTTATCTGCTCTATTTATAGTTACTCTAAAAGTGCCTTTTTTAGGAAATATTTCGGCACATAATTTAGCTATTTCATCTAAATCAGTAGGTATTTTTACTGCTGTTGATATACTATATATACCAAAAACTTTCTGTAATTTGTCTAAAATCTCGCATTCTTCACTCTCTTTATAATTCTCAATATACATACGATTTTGCGAATTTACGAATGTATGTTGGTAATTTTCAAGTGCTACATTTATGTTCTTTTTTAGCAAACTTGTGAAGAATCTCTTGTTGTTTCCCTTTAGGAAAATTTCACCAATTCTTATTAATATTGTTCTTTCCATTTTAACCTCTCATGTATTTTACTAGTAAAGAATATTCTAAGTTAAGCTGTTTTATAAAATACTCTATGTCTTCTTTTGTTGTTTTATCATCAAAACTAACCCTAATTATACCCTTTTCATATTCAGGTAGCAATTGGAATAGTCGTGGTATCCTTTTGCTTGATTTTTGACTAGAACACGCACTTCCTGTGCCTATCATTATGCCATATTTTTCAAGAGAATGTAGCATAACTTCACCTCTTACAAATTTCATTGCAACGCACAAAATGTAAGGACTACAATCGTCGTCACTTACTACAAAATAGTTATTTTTATCAAGATTTTGTACAAGTGAGTTTTTAAGCGATTTTACTTGATTATAGTTACTTTCTATTTTACGACTTAATTTGTCTAATTGGTGTGCCATACACATTATTCCCGCCACATTTTCAGTAGCCGACCTAATACCGTTTTCTTGTCCTCCACCAAAAATTATTGGTCTTAAATTTATATTCCTAGTTACATACAATGCACCAATACCTTTTGGCGAATGAAATTTGTGTCCACTCATACTAAGCAAATCTATACCCAAATTTCTAATATTAATATCTATTTTTGCTGTTGCTTGGATTGCATCAGTATGAAATATAACATTTGGATTAATACTTTTTGCTATTTCGCATAATTTTTTTATATCATTTATACAACCAGTTTCATTATTGACATACATAATAGATACCATAGACACATCTTTATCCATTATTTTTGCAAACTCATCTATTTTTACTCTACCTACTAAATCAACTTCAGCTTCGACAATTTCGTAACCTCTTTGCTTAAGTTCTAAAGCTGTATTATAAATAGCAGGGTGTTCGCTAGCCGAAATAATTATTTTGCTTCCTTTTTGCTTTTTAGTTCCTAAAAGTGCTAAATTATTAGCTTCCGAACCGCTTGCCGTAAAAATAATATCGCCATCATTTGCGTGAAGTGCTTTTAATATTGTTTTTCTAGCATCATTTATACTATTTTTTACGACTATTGATGAATGATACATAGCAGATGGGTTATAAAATTCTTCAAAATAGTATTTATTACAAATTTCTTGACAGTCTTTATCTACTATAGTTGTACTGGCATTATCTAAAAATATCATTTGTTCTCCATTAGCAAGCTATAAAAGTACTTATCAGCAATAATATAGCTAAATTCATTATTATATTTAATTTTTAAGAAATATTCTGGTTGGAATCCATTAACTACCCAACAATTTTTACTATTATAATCAACTTCATTGTTTTGTATTCTTTCGCAAGATTGCAAATCGCATATTAATTGATTAAAAACCGTTATTTCTTTATTGTTTTTATAAATCTTAGTCACTTTCAACCTATTTGCATCGATAAAATACTCATAATCATATGTCATTGATGCTGCACGATAAGCAATTATTATACTACTTATATAAATCACTATACTAATTGCAAAAAACCAAACTAGCCAAATCATAACAATCAAGATAAGTACCGCAATTATTTTCAAAATTAAAGAAATATTGTGCAAAATTCTGTAAGTTTTTGCATTCTGCACATTAGAACACTCTAATTTATAATTATTTGAACATAACATAAGTAGCTCCTTTACCGCCTTCATAAAAGTTGCCATCACGAAAAAGTTCTATCTCTTTGCGTGTTTTTAGATAACTTTGGATAGCTTTACGCAAAATTCCTTCACCATAACCGTGAATTATTCGTGTTTCGTGCATTCCAACTCTTACACATTTATCAATATATTCTTGCAATTTTGTCAATGATTCTTCGCTATTAAGCCCAATTAGATTAATTTCCTTTGGTACTTGCTCATTAAAAAATGGTTGCGAAACTGCTACTGCTTTACTTTTTTCTTTATTTTTTTTATTTACTGATTTTTTTAACCTTTGTAAATTATTTAATTTTACATTAGTAATAATTCCGCCTAATTTTACCTTAGCTTCTTTCTTAATCGGATTAACTGCAATAACTTCACCTTCAGAATTAAGAGAATTTATCAAAACCCAATCTCCTACAACAATTTCGCCATCTAACGACTCGGACATACCACTAAATTCATTTTCTTCGTTAATTTCATATTTTTTTAGTGTCTTACGCAACTTCTGTGCCTTAAATATAGTACTTTGGTCAGGTTCATCAAGCAATTTGCGTAATTCGTCTATTATTTCATTTGCCTCTTCCATTGTTTCTTCGACAAGTCTTTTAGTTTCTTTACGCACAGACACATTTAATCTTTCACGCTGTAGATATAGTTTCTCTCTTTCTTTATCTATTTCTTTTAATTTTTCTTCTTGCTCAATTTTTAGTGCTTCGGTTTCTTTTTTATTACTTTCAGCTTCTTTTTTAGCTTTTTCCAAACTCAAAACAATTTCTTCAAACTCAAATTTTTGAGTAGAAATACCTTGTCTTGCTTTATCTACTATAGCTTTACTTAGTCCCAATTTTTCAGCTATAATTAACGCATTACTTGCACCTGGTGTTCCTATACACAAATGGTAAGTCGGCGAATAAGTAAGCGGATTAAAGTCCATAGAGGCATTTTGCACGCCATCCATAACTAGTGCAAACTCTTTTAGTTCGTTATAATGAGTTGTGATAACTGCTTTTGTCCCATTTTTCAATATATAGTCGGAAATACTAGTAGCTAAACTTGCACCCTCAGTCGGGTCAGTCCCTGCACCTAGTTCATCAAATAGCACTAAAGATGAAGAAGTAATTTTGTTTAAAATATTTATAACATTTGTCATATGTCCAGAAAATGTGGATAAATTTTGTTCTATACTTTGTTCATCTCCAATATCACAAAAAACATCATCAAAATTATATAGCATTGCACTTTCTGCCGGTACAAACATACCGCTCATACCCATAAGTGTTATTATTCCTACTAGTTTTATACAAACTGTTTTTCCACCGGTATTAGGTCCAGTTATAAAAAGCATATTAAACTCTTTACCCAAATAAATACTATTACTAACAACTTTATTTTTTTCTATAAGCGGATGCCTTGCCTTAACTATATCTATATATCCTTTATTGTTAAATTCAGGGCGAATACCCTTAATACTATTCCCATAATATGCTTTAGCAAATATAATATCTAAATTCGTAATTACTTTAAATGTATACTCAATTACGTCACATTCACCACTAATTCTAAATGTAAATTCTCTTAAAATGCGTTCTATTTCCTTATTTTCATCAAGCACTAAACTTTTTAACTCATTATTTAGTTCTACAATAACCATAGGTTCTACATATAAAGTAGCCCCAGATGCACTTTGATCGTGAATAAGTCCGGGTATCGAACCTTTGCATTCTGCTTTTAAGGGTACTACATAACGGTCATTTCTCATTGTAACGATATTATCTTGAATATATTTAGAATATTGAGCAGAATTTACAAAATTATATAGTTTTGCTTTAATATTCTCTCCAATTCTTCTTATTTTTGCACGAATACTACGCAATTCAGGTGACGCAGTATCTTTTAGTTCTGTTTCCGATTGAATAGCTTTGTCAATATCATCTTCTAATTTTTTATTGGTATAAATTTCTTTGGCAACTTGTTTTAACAAAACAATGCTGTCATCAGGCACTTTAGCTATTTGAGATTGCAAATTACGAGCAATCATTAATAAATGAGCAATTCTTAATAATTCAGCAGGAGTAAGCACACTTAAAACTTTTGCTTTATCAATCGCCATAGAAACATCATCGAATGCAAAACTTAAAGTAACGGAGTGTTGAAAAAGTATTTTATCCGCTTCTACGACTTCATCAAGCGATTTATTTATATCTTCAATACTTTGCATAGGTTGCATAGTCATTATATTATCCATCGCAGTTTGCGAAGACGCATAATGTGCAATTTTAGCCAATATTTTTTGATATTCCAATGCTTTTAGTGTTCTTTGTTGCAATTTTATACTCCTCTTTTAAGATGCAAATGATTATATCCAACTACTGAAAATTCGTTTTGCACATAATAATTAAAAATTATATTTTCAATATCTTGTCTTTTTGCATCTACAAAATCAAAATACTTTACATTATTATTTAATTCATTACTTAATGAGGTAATTATACCATTTCTTACAGCGTGATTACAAGTATTAGCAAAATGTTGTGAAAATAAAGAATAGTCACCGCCTTCGTCCACTAAATAAAATGGTTTATCACAATCTCCGCATTTAACCCCAGCTAATTTTTTAGGGCAATAATTAAGATACATAAGCGGTAAATTGCCATAGGTATAAGTAATTGCCCCCTTAAAGGAAATTAATTCACGCTTATTTGCTTCTATACTAACAAAATATTGATTACAAATTTCTATTAACGGATTTTTTGAATTTATGATATTTAGATTATAGCCCGCAACTACTAATTTGTTATTTTCAATAGCCCAATATACATAGGATAGATTATTTGCTACTACTCCATCAAAAACCAACATAATTTCACTTAATAATGCCCAATTTGTATTATTTACAAAAATGGGTGGCTTTATAAAGACCAAATTATTTTTATTTTTTGATTTATTATAGAACTCTTTTGCATTTTCAATTGTTAAATTATGCGGATTATAAACGATATTATTAAATTTTTCTTTAACTATTGAATAAAATTTTGTAATAGATTCTAATTCAACAAAATCCCCTTCTATTTTTTCTACTTTTTTATCAAATTTTTCTATTTTTTTATTACTTTCATTGCGTTTATATTGTATTAAAATTTGATTATATAATTTTTCTAGTACACTTCTTCGTAAGTTATTTAGGTCACTTTTTTTTATAAAAGCATTATCTGTAATAATTTTTGTAAAATTTATCTCAAAAACTGTATTATTTGTTCGTGAAAATTGAGTTTTTATCGAATCAGTACTTAATGGTAAATTATCTGCACTATCAATTTTATCTTCACCAAAAAACTCAACTATTACTCCGCTACTACTTGCAAATATGTGCGGTTTTTCACCTGCAACTAATCTAATAGCCATTTCCACAGGTATTTTCTTTTCTACACTTAGTAATTTGGTATTTAATTGTGTATCAGTAGTTATTGATATTTTATCGCCTTTTTGTACAGGTTTTGTAGTATAAGCTACAGCTTTATTATTCCCAAGTACTTCAGTTATTGTAGCACCGCCTATTTCCCATTCATTTCTTAAAATCTTAAATCCATCATCTTTATTAACTTTATTCGTTGTTTGAAAAATGGCTTTATGACTATCAATTACACTTTCAACATAGCCATATTCCATACCAATATTACTTCCTACATAAGCATAAGCTGTTTCGTTATTATCAAAATACCCATTACAATAATTGCCACGATTAAATAATTTTTTTAGATTGTTTGTATCTTCAATTTTTATACTTTCAAACTCATTATCGATATAATTTTTATAAATTTTTGTAACTCCTGCTACATACTCTGCCCTTTTTAATCTTCCTTCAATTTTGAAAGACTTAATTTTAGAGTTTTTAAGTTGATTTATATTAGGCAACATATTAATATCTTTTGCAGATAGCATAAAACCGGTACAAAGTGGCTTTTTATCATAATATGCTGTATATTGTTTACGACATAATTGATGACATTTTCCCCTATTTCCGCTGTCCGCTGTAAGAATACTACTCATCAAACAAGCACCCGAAAATCCCATACATAATGCACCGTGAACAAAAATTTCTATGTCTATATTCGTTTCTTTAGCTATATAGTCAATATCATTTTGGTTTACTTCTCTACTTAAAATAACTCTATCAAAACCGAATTTTTCTAATAATTTTACTCCCGCAACATTATGAATACCCATTTGCGTGCTTGCGTGCATTTCCGCTTTTGAATATTTTTTTATAATTTTTACCAATGCTAAATCGGTAATTATAAAAGCATCAATATTAGCGTTTTCAGCCTCAATTATTAATTCTGTTACTTTTTCTAATTCGGAATTTTTGAAAATTATATTAAGCGCAAGATAGGCTTTCACCCCGTAAATATGACAAAATTCTACTACTTCCTTAATTGTAGTAAAATTTTCTCCCACAGCTCTTGCATTAAATTTATCAATGCCAAAGTATATTGCATCTGCCCCATTAAATATAGCATATTTATAGGTATTTATATTGGCCGGTGCAAGAATTTCAGGTTGCCCTTCTTTTCCATTTTTAGGCATCAGCCAATACCTATTTGTGCCATAAGGCTCAACTTTTTTATTATTATCGCAAACAAACATCTATTTTCTTCAAATCAGACAACACATTCTCAATTTCAGTATTAACATCAGAATCTACTAAAGTACGATTCAAATCTCTAAATACAAGTTTGATAGCTACACTTTTTTTAACTAAAGTTGCTAAAGACCCACCTTCATATACATCAAATACATTTGCACTTTCTAAAAGATTACTGCACACATTTTTGATAGTTTTAAGTAATTTTGTTACTGGCATATTTTTAGGTGTAACTAAAGCTAAATCTCTTTCCATTGCTTGATATTTACTAACTGCCTTATATGGTTTGATATCAGTTCCATTATTTGCAAAGTATTCAATATCTATTTCTGCAATATAAATTTTTTGGCTTAATCCAAAATTCTCTATTACATCAGGGTGAACTTCACCTAAAATACCTATTTGTTTCCCACTTGCAAGTATTTTGGCACTTCTTCCCGGGTGCAAATATTCAATATCTACTCTTTCATAATCTATTTCTATACCAAATTTTACTGCTAAATCATCAATTATACTCTTTAAGCAATAATAATCTTCTTTTTCTCCAAACAAACCAATAGATAATTTATTTTCTTCAATAGGTAATTCTGTTAGTGGTAAAGATTTTGGTATATAAGTTTTTGCAATTTCAAATAATCTGCCTTCTTTATTTCCTCTTACATAATTATTAGCTATAGTTTTTATCATACTGTAAGCAATTGTAGTACGCATAACACTAAAATCAGCGCCTAGCGGGTTAGCAAGTTCTATTACATTTCTCAAATTACTATTTGCTGACAAATTTAATAAATCAAAGGCTTTTTTTGATACAAAAGAATAAGTAAGGATTTCAAAAGCACCATTACCAACCATAAATTGTTTGATTTTATCATAACGCAACTGTATTTCAGTTTTGCCACCTTGTGTACTATAAACCATTCTTGGTTTTACTATGTCATAACCATACAAACGAATTATTTCTTCCGCAATATCATTAATAGCTACTATATCTTCTCTATAATTAGGAATAACAGTTGTTAGAATATCTCCTTTATCAGTAGTTTTTAATGTCAATGAATTAAGAATATCCATTATTGTAGATTTAGGAATATCCGCACCAATAACTTTGTTTACTTCTTTATAATTATACACAAAATCTTGATCAGCATATTCTTTATCTAAAATATCAATTTTGCCATCAACAATATCGCCCCAATTATATTCATCAAAAAGTGCTAAAGCTCTATTAAGTCCCATTTCTTGAGATACATAATCGATACCTTTTTCAAATCGTGCCGAACTATCGGATTTTAAATTAAGATTTCTTGAAGTATGTCTTATACTATCTCTAACAAATTTTGCACTTTCTAAAATTACGGTGTTTGTTGTTTCACAAATTGAAGAATATTCACCGCCCATAATTCCGGCTACGGCAATAGGTTTTTTTGCATCACAAATAACTAAATTATCATTGTTTAATTCGTATTTTTTTCCATCTAAAGCTACTATTTCTTCTCTTTCATTAGCTCTACGAATAATAATTTGCTTATTATCTAATAATTTTTGGTCAAATGCGTGCATAGGTTGCCCAATTTCTACTAAAACATAATTAGTAACATCTACTAAATTATTAATTGGTCTTATTCCTACAG
>Ga0172378_10005086_pt1 | contig 12275 bp, 13 predicted proteins | sample GrowelOW332metaG_FD_119755 | JGI IMG/M metagenome (GOLD analysis project Ga0172378, IMG submission 119755) | Groundwater microbial communities from an aquifer near a municipal landfill in Southern Ontario, Canada - Pumphouse #3_1 metaG | ecosystem: Environmental > Aquatic > Deep subsurface >...
AACCAGTATAATTATGCTGTAAGGAGAATTTCACTATCCCCTGCAGCAGTCACAGAGACTTTCATGCGCTGAATGGCTCGCATTTCCATCTGACGGACTGTTTCTGCAGAAACTCCAAGCAGCACACCTACTTCACGTAATGTCTTAGTCTTTCTGTCGTTATCAAAATTAAAACGATGATAAACAACCTTCTGTTCCATTTCAGGCAGCGTTTGCATTAATTTATACACTTCCAGCTTCGCTACACCGCGCATGGAATCTTCTTCAGGTCCCGGTGTTTGATCCGGAATGTTGTCGGATACTGTCATTTCGTCATGTTCACCGTAAGTCGAGTCAAGGCTGACCACATTGTATGAAATATTTATCCCTGCCCTGACTTGTTCAACCGGCAGGCATAAATACGCTGCAAGTTCTTCACATGAAGGCTCATGGCCATTTTTCTGATACAGATATGAACGCGTATTATTCAGACAGTGCACCATTTCCTTCTTTCTGTTAGGAAGATGAATCAAAGATGCTTTTGCATGCATATAACGGAGCATGTACTGCATAATCCATGAATAAGCATATGTCGAAAAGCGCGTATTAAATGAATAATTGTATTTCGTCACGGCGGTAATTAAACCTATATTTCCTTCCTGAATAAGATCCATTATAGGAATATTAGAATCTGAAAATTTCTTTGCTATACTGATGACAAGACGAAGATTTGAATTAATAAGAGTTTTCCGGGCAGCTTCACTACCGGCAGCAATTTTTTTGGAAAGCTCAGTTTCCTCTTCCGCTGTAAGCAGTTTATATGCTTTTATTTCATTTACATATGTATAAAAAATATCATTTTCCATACTGACCTCTCTTTCCGTATAGCAGCAACATAGTCACCTTTATGTTTGCAAGTTATATGCCAACCATTTTTTCAAAAAACCGGCTATATGGTAGGATCTTAGATATTTTCTTATATTACAAATAATAGAAAACTTATAACCGGAAAAAAAACAAAATTCATAGTAAAAAAGAACAGCTCTTTCCTGTTATTAAAATTCAAATACAGCTTTGTACAAAAAATTATACACCTGCCTATACATAAAGAATCCTGCATTGTATTATTTTTTATACACATCGTTTTTTATAACATAGAAATATGGTAGTATTTTCAATAATACCATATCGTCATTTGATATATACCATATATATGGTATTATCAAATCTGAAAAAAATCAGTACATGTCAATAAGATATTAACATGTCATTTACACAAAAAAAACATATCGGATATAACACATCGAATTCAGATCCATCAGCGTCTATTTTTTCATACATCTCCTGAGAATATTTCTATATAGAACCAGCATCTATCCCAAACTTTTATAAAAGAAACATACTCAGAAATATTTACTGTCTGAGACAGTTGCAAAAAGCAGACTGATTCCACAAACACAACCTTAGATATGGTGATAGAATTTTTCAAATTGTAGTAATATACTGTGCATATTGTTTTGAAAAAATCCGTAAAGTCATTTATAAAAACAGACTTTTACAAGTAACCAGTTTATATTATTTTTTCAGGAGCGCACTATGTTTATTACCTGCCTTGATATGGAAGGCGTCCTTGTACCGGAAATCTGGATCGCGTTCAGCGAGACAACCGGTATCCCCGAACTTCGCCGTACGACACGAGACGAACCGGATTATGACAAGCTGATGAAATGGCGGCTCGGCATACTAAAGGAACACGGTCTGGGTCTAAGTCAGATTCAGAATACAATTGCAAAAATCGATCCCATGCCCGGTGCAAAAGAATTTCTTGACGAACTGCGGACCTTTACGCAGGTCATTATTCTTTCCGATACATTTGAACAGTTTGCTTCTCCGCTTATGAAAAAACTTAACTGGCCCACGATTTTCTGCAACACACTTGAAACAGGATCCGGAGGCGAAATTACCGGTTATAAAATGCGCTGCGAAAAAAGTAAACTTACGACCGTCAGAGCACTCCAGTCGATAGGTTATGATACAATAGCTTCAGGCGACTCGTTCAACGACCTTGGGATGATAAAAGCGTCAAAAGCAGGTTTTCTGTTCAAATCGACACCCAAAATAATAGCAGACAATCCAGGTATTCCTGCATACAGCGAATTCAGTGAGCTGCTTGCAGCAATAAAACGGGCTATGGGGATATAATTCCGGGGTTGTATAATCTTCCTGTACTGACTATACTCTTTTTATAACCGGGGTGGAAGCACAGTTCTAAAACAGTGCTTCCTGAGATTACACCCGTAGAACACCATATGGTGTTCCAACCTGATCCGGACAATACCGGCGGAGGAAGGTATGAAAAAAATCAATTATATTTTTTTAACCCTCTTATCTATTTATGGTTCTGCCGCATGCATATCCTGCAGCAGAAAGAACAGCGTTTCCGCAGAACGAACAAAGGAAGTCATCGTATATACTTACGATTCGTTCATGGGGGAATGGGGACCGGGAGTGCAGATTGCAAAAGATTTTGAAACTGCAACCGGATTTAAAGTAACATACGTAAACTGCGGAGACGGTGCCCAGATTCTGTCAAAAGCACTGCTCGAAAAAGAGTCTCCTCGGTCGGACGTACTGCTGGGGCTGGACAATAATCTTATCGATAAAGCCCGTTCGGAAAAAATACTTGCAGAGTATAAACCGAAAAATGCAGATAACATAATTCCGGAAGGTCTTCATAAGGCACTCGGAAAAGACTGGCTTCTTACCCCGTACGACTACAGTCAGTTCGCACTTATTTACGACACACAGTCGGATGTTCCGGCTCCTGAAAGCCTTGAGGATTTAACAAAACCCGAATATGCAAAAAAGGTCATTCTTATGGATCCGCGGACAAGTACGCCGGGACTCGGATTTCTGGCATGGACACTCGCTGTATTCGGAGACGGATATGCCCGTTACTGGAAAGCGCTTAAACCGTCGATTCTCACTATGTCTCCGGGATGGAGCGCCGGTTACGGGCTTTTTACAGCGGGAGAAGCACCGCTCGTCATCAGCTACATGACAAGTCCTGCATACCACGTGTATGCAGAAAAAACAACGCGCTATAAGGCGCTCGTATTTGCAGAAGGCCATGTACAGCAGGTTGAAGGTGCCGGTATTACAAGAGGCGCTCTCAACGGAAAAGGTGCACGTGCGTTTATGGACTACCTTATAAGTGATGCAGCTCAGAATGTCATTCCGCTCACCCAGTGGATGGTTCCGGCAGATAAAAATATTACGCTGCCTGACTGCTATAAAAAAGTTGTACCGGAGGACGCAAAGACGCTTTCATATAATACGGAAAAAGTGTCCGCTGCGGTAAACAACATTATGAACATTCTGGGAAATTGATGACAGACAGAATCCACGCGGCCGAATATTCTGCGGCCGCATGTGCCGTCATCGTTTCCGCATGCATCTGTCTCGCATTTCTTTTTCCGCTCGCGGCAGCAGTTCTTCCGTTATTCAGCGGTAAAAGCGGAGTTTCCTTCTATAATAATCTTTTCCGCATAACCGGATATACATTTAAAATAGCACTCGGTTCAACACTGATTGCGGCGGCCGTCGGTATTCCGGCAGCATTTTTTACCGCAAACAGATCGTTTCCTGGCCGCCGGTTTCTTCTCTCCCTGTCGGCAGTACCGTTGTGCATTCCACCGCTCATCATCGCGCTGGGATTCGTGGGTACGTTCCGAATGAACGGAGTCATCAATGTCGTTCTCATGAAAATACTGCACCTGAAAAATCCGCCGTTCACTTTTCTTTATTCGTCAGCCGGTGTTATTACTGCACAGGGTTTCTACAACTTTCCTCTTGTCATGGCGGTCGTATCCGCAGCGTGGAAGAATCTTCCAACTGACGAACGGGATGCAGCCCGCATGCTTGGTGCGGATGAACGACATATATTCTTTACCATAACAATTCACCAGCTTTCACCGGCAGTAGCGGCCGCGTGCATTCCCGTATTTCTGTACTGTTTTTTCAGTTTTATGATTGTTCTGCTCTTCGGTAGTATAGGCGGAACGACTCTTGAAGTCGAAATATATCAGGCGGCACGTACGACGCTCGATTTTAAAACAGCATCTGAACTTGCGCTCATCGAAACGGTATTCGCACTTGCGGTAATATTTTTATACAGTAAAATTAAACCTGCGTACGTTACCGGTACTCCCTCTGCTGACCATAGATACAACCGGGCAAAAATCGGAGACGCGCAGTATGAAAGCCGCAGTATGAAAACTGCAGAATATGTTTCCTGTATTATTCTTGGAACAGTTATTGTTTTATTTTTTCTGAGTCCGCTGGCAGGTATTCTTTCAGGAAGTATAACAGGAAAAGATGGAGCATATGTTTTTATAAAAATCATGAGTTCATCAGGTTTCCGGAACGCGCTGCTCGGAACACTGGAAACGGCACCGTTTTCTGCCCTGCTCTGCATCATTACCGCGTTCGTCTATGCATGGACGCTGCGCGTACGGGATCCGCTCGGACAAAATTCGCTTCTCCAGACGCTGCCTATGCTGCCTATGGCAGTTTCTTCAGTCGTAATGGGGTACGGTATGACGCTTCTTGTCCACTGTGGAACAATTCCGGCTCTTATCACCTCTCAGGCAGCGCTCGCATGGCCGCTCGCATTCCGACAGATATACGCTTCACTCTGTGCCATACCGCAGGATACGCTTGATACGGCAGAGCTTCTGTCAGATACACCGCTTGATACACTGTTCCGTATCGTACTGCCGTCATGCAGGGAAAGCATTATATCGTCTTTCAGCTTCTGTTTTGCTGTAAGCATGGGAGATACGACGCTGCCGCTTGTCCTCTCAGTTCCCCGGTTCGATACACTTGCACTGTACACGTACAGGCTTGCATCTTCATACAGATTCGCGGCATCATGTGCATGCGGAACAATATTATGCATTCTCTGCATTTTGATATTCTCACTGGGGAAGAAAGAAACATGACCAGCTGTTTTTCTGCTGAAAATTTATACCGTGTATGGGATTCTGTAACGATTGATTTTTCGTTCGCCGTGGAAAAGGGAACAATGACTGTCATCGCAGGCAGGAGCGGGAGCGGTAAATCATCAGTTCTCCGCCTGATTGCAGGACTTGAAAAGTTCAGTCCGCGTACCGACGGCAAAAAACCTGTCATCACGCTCAACGGTAATGAAATAACTGACCTTGCTCCGGGAAAACGAGGTATAGGCATGGTATTCCAGAATCATGCGCTTTTCAATCATCTGTCGGTTGCAGATAACGTCGCATACGGTCTCCGCTGCAAAGGCGTACACGCAGCCGAAGCCCGTAAGCGCGCAGAAGAATATCTGTCGCTGGTCGGGCTTGCCGGATTCGGTTTCCGGCGGCCGGACACACTTTCAGGCGGTGAAGCACAGCGGGTCTCGCTTGCACGGACGCTTATCATGAAGCCGCCGCTCGTTTTGTTCGACGAACCACTGTCTGCTCTTGATGCACCGCTCCGTAAAAAACTTGCAGCGGATATACGCAGCAGCCAGAAAAAAGAAGGTTTTACCGGTATATTCGTTACGCACGATATAGCAGAAGCAAAAGCAGTGGCAGACCGGATAATCCTTATGAAGGCAGGCAGAATACAATGGCAGGGAAAACCGGAAGATTTCAGCGAAAATATGATAGACTGAAAAAATCAACAATTCCGCTGCATACAGCTATGACCATCATAATTCTGTCTGACAATTTGCTTTCGCCAGCATAAAGTCAGGTATCCTTTTTTTCTTCATTCTGCAGATATACCTCTGCAGAATAAGCAGCATTAGCACCGTCCGAAAGCGCTGTAACTATCTGATACAGTTGTTTCCTGCGCAGATCGCCGGCGGCAAATACACCTGGCAGTGATGTAACTCCGCTTTCAGGAACCTGTATAAACCCGTCGGGATCCAGCAGTTCATGAGGAAGCAGTTCTGAATTCGGTTTGATGCCGATTGCCACAAAAATACCAGCAGCAGGGAGTGTATACTGCTTTCCGGTATCAAGATCTTCCACTAAAATCCGGCGTACAGCCGTATCTCCCTGTATTTCTCTGGTTTCGTGTCTGTACAGCACAGTAACGTTCGACAGAGATCCGAGTTTCTTTCTGAGCAGATATTCTGCTTTCAGTTTCCTGCCATGGTATATAAGCGTAACATGCGGACAAATTGCAGCAAGTTCAACAGCATAACTTACGGCAGAATTTCCACCGCCTGCAACAGCTACATCGCGTTTCCTGAAAAAGTTACCGTCGCAGGTGGCACAATACGATACTCCGTGCCCGGTAAATTCTTCCTCACCGGGAATCCCGAGTTTTCTTCTGTCAGAACCACAGGCAAGAATAACCGTTCTGGCCTCACAGGAACCGCTGGCAGTACGTATCTGTTTTATCCTGCCGTCAAGTTTAAGAGCACTTACCGCCTCCATTTTTATTACTGCACCGGCATCTTCCGCATGTGCCCTTAATTCATCCGCCAGTTCCCGGCCTGATATATTTTTAAATCCGGGGTAATTGTCGATACGGTATGTAGCCGCGGCTGTTCCTCCAAGAACCATACGTTCAAAGAGTATTGTAGAAAGACCTGCATGAGCTGCATAAACAGCGGCGGCAAGCCCCGCAGGGCCACCGCCGACGATAATAACATCGTACACTCAGACATTCCTTATAATATCAGTGTCGGAGGTGCATACGTACGCGTCCCCAGTTCAGAATCAAGCAGATACAATCCCTTAGGATCAGATCCGAAAAGATCATAGCGTTTGAGTATATCCAGCGTATTTTTTTCTTCTTCCCCCTGCTCTTTCACAAACCAGTCAAGAAACTGCATAGTCCTGAAATCTTTGAGTTTCTGAGCCTCTGCATACAGATTGTTGATAGAAGCTGTAACAGCCTGTTCATGTATGTATGCAGCTTCCGCCGGTTCTCTGAAGTCTTTGAATATCTTTCCGGGGGCCTTTATATCATGAAGTTCCGGTTTTACATCATTATTAAGCATATACGTCATAAAAAGCCGTGCATGATCCCGTTCTTCCTGCGTCTGAATATTGAACCATGCACCAAATCCGTTAAGATTTTTATCCGTATAGTAGCTGTAGATATCCAGATACATATATGCTGAATACCACTCCATATTAATCTGCCCGTTAAGCAGTTTTACAAGTTCTGAATCAAGCATTTTTTTCTCCCTGAAATAATTTTTCCGCAAAAATATGCGGTTCGCTGTGATACATTTTTCAGAAAACCTCTACTTTAAATAGAACACCGCAGCAACAATCTGTCAAGGAAAAACGACACAGCAGACTCAAAAATACTGTAGGGAACCTCTAAAAACTTCAGTTTTTAGAGGTTCCCTACAGTAACTTATATACAACTATACCGGCAGTGGCAGTTCCCAGCATAACATAGACAGGATCGGTCTTCCATTTGCGCAGAATAAAAAGACTTACCGCAAATATAATAAACGCTTTTATATCAACAGCGCGAAGAGGCAGCTTCAGCGTTCCCGTATTGAACAACGCAAGCAGCAGTATGGATATACCGGCAGAGGCAATGAGCGCTACAACAGCAGGTCTCAGTCCTCTCAGGACGCCCTGTATAATAGAAAGATTTCTGTATCTAAAATAGAAATACGAAACAACCATTACGATGATGCACGATGGCAGAATACATCCCAGTGTTGCAACAACGGCACCGGCCATACCGGCAACACGAATCCCCACAAATGTCGCCGAATTAATCGCTATAGGCCCCGGAGTCATCTGCGATATCGTTATTATATCCGTAAACTCTTTCATAGTCAGCCAGTGATGCAGCGTAACTACCTGATCCTGAATCAGAGGCAGCGTCGCATATCCACCGCCGATACCGAACAATCCTACCTGGAAGAAACTGACAAGCAGCTGAACATATATCATTTTCTGCGCTCCTTCCGGCTGCGGTATACAGTCGATACGGCCCCCAGTGCCGCACACAGGACAATTATCAGAATGATATTGACATTAAAGAAATATGAAGCGGCAAAGACCGCAAACATCAGAATGACCGACAGCAGACTTTTCTCTTTGACGACATCACCGCCCATACTGATGACCACATCAAAAATGACGGCAGAAACCCCTGCCTGCATTCCTTTAAGGGCTGCACTTACAAAAGAATTGCGTTCAAATGCCTTGTAGAACAGCGAGATAACGGCAAGGATGACAAGGGGCGGCAGAATGGTACCGCAGATAGTCAGCAGTGCTCCGGGAATTCCTGCAACCCGGTAGCCGACAAGGATGGAAGCGTTCACTGCAATAGATCCCGGGGCGGACTGTGCGATTGCAGTAAGATCGATCATTTCTTTTTCATCTATCCAGTGATATTCATCGACGAACTTCTTCCGCATAAGTGAAACAATGACGTATCCGCCGCCGAAGGTAAACGTGCTCAGATACAGTGTGGAAAGAAACAGTTTCGGGTATTCAGAAAAACCAGTTTTCACGTATAGTCTCCTGTAAAGTCAAATGAAACCTGCAATACAGGCAGGAAGATGCGCAGAATGTTCAGCAGCATTCCGGCTGAATGACTATGCACTAACGTACCTAAAAGGAGAGAATATTTCAACAGGTGGAAAAATGGAGCAGACTTTGATTCTGATAAAGTCTCTTTTAATGAACAAATCAGGCTTTTCTTCCTCTGATTGAATCAGTATACTTAGTATCTATGCTGAAACACTATTTGTGGATATTTTTCATTTCCATGGTTCCGCTCATTGAACTGCGGGGCGCCATACCAGTATCACAGGCGTTCAATCCGCCGCTGCCCCTTCTTTGGTCGTACATTGTATGTATTATCGGAAACATGGTTCCGGTTCCCGTCATTTATCTGTTCGCCCGGAAATTTCTGGAATGGGGTTCCGACAAAAAAATCATCGGTAAAATTTGTACGTTTTTTCTTGTAAAAGGGAAACACGGCGGCGAAAAACTTCAGGCAAAGGCAGGCCACGGACTTTTTATTGCACTTATGCTGTTCGTAGGCATTCCTCTTCCGGGAACAGGAGCCTGGACAGGTACGCTCGCCGCAAGCATTCTCGATATGGATTTTAAAGAGACGGTTCTTGCAGTCACAGGGGGAGTACTTATCGCCGGAATCATAATGGCGTTTATAAGTTTCGGTGTGTTCAGTTTTGTAAAATGATAATCAGTACGGGAAGGAGGAAATCATCATGACAAGATTTTTATTTTATTTTGTACTTCTTCCGGCACTGCTTCCTGTATTTCTTATTGTGGGGTATGTATATAAGCAGGATAAAGTAGAACGGGAACCGGCAGGGATGGTACTGAAAACACTATTCTACGGTGCACTCTTTTCACTAGCCGATATTCCGGTCGAACGCCTGCTGCAGCAGATAATCGCTGCATATTATCCTGCAATGGATATAAACTATCAGTTAGTCGAAAATTTCATCGGTGTTGCCTGTGTTGAAGAATTAACGAAATGGCTCGTACTGTATCTGTTTATCTGGAAATCACGTGATTTCGACTATAAATTCGACGGCATTGTATACGGTGTATCGGCATCGCTCGGATTTGCAGGACTTGAAAATATCGTTTATGTCGTACACTACGGTACAGGAGTTGCAGTATCCCGTGCACTTTTTGCAATTCCGGGACATGCAGCGTTCGGTATCGTTATGGGATTTTTTCTTGCACGTGCAAAACATTTTCAGCTCCGCGGCAGCAGCCTTATGAGTTCCATCTGTATGGTGCTCTGCATTGCAATCCCTGTCTGCATACACGGAACATACGATTTTCTTCTAAGCCCCGCTGCAGACAGCAGTAACTTTTCACCGTATTTCTTTATACTCGTCATTGTTATTGACGTTATATCATATCGGATAATAAGGCACGAATCGCGGACAGACAGACCATTATAAAGCACAGAAACAACAGTCACTTCAAACACAACGACCGGATTTTAATTTATAACGAGCCTTCTTACAATTTATAACGAGCCTTCTTACAATTTATAACGAGCCTTCTTACAAATTATAACGAGCCTTCTTACAAGTTAAAACGAGGCTTCTTTCAAATTATAACGAGCCTTCTTTCAAATTGAATGTCCGGAATATCCGGTAATGCAGCAGGACACAGAGAAACCTGACATGCATTTTCGCAAAGGTAAAGATAAATCTTCCGGCTGTCACGCCGTTTACCCACATCAGGTTTATTGACGTAACAGACAGAGAAGAGTAAAGTCTATCTGTATGGAGGACACCATGAGTAAAGGCAAAGGAAAAAACACAAACTTCATCCCCGGAGCAGGCAACAGACAGGGCGGAGCCGGCACAAACAATACCAGCATAAAAAATCAGTCTGCACATAACCAGACATCCCGGACACTCCTTACAAACCCCAGCCACATAGGCGGCCGTGGAGGAAAGTAAGAGTACAAAAAAGATGCCCCCGGGACGGGCATCTTTTTTGTACGTCTCAAATAAAAGAAAAAAAAATACGTCAGTATTTTTTTCTTCCCACGACTTCCACTGTCTACAATAATCTCATCACATTAATCATTTCGATGGCATCCAGCGCACAGTCATATCCCTTGTTACCAGCCTTGGTACCGGCACGTTCAACAGCCTGTTCAATAGTATCCGTCGTAAGAACACCAAACAGCACCGGCACACAGGTTGCAAGAGAAACGGCAGCGATTCCCTTCGACATCTCACTACAGACATAATCATAGTGCGATGTTTGTCCCCGAATTACCGAACCGAGACAAATAACCGCATCGTATCTTCCGCTGACCGCCATTTTTTTGGCAGCGACAGGAATTTCAAACGCACCGGGAACTTTTACAAGTGTTATATTGCCGTTTTTTACATCATGACGCAGCAGCCCGTCCAGTGCACCGGAAATGAGTCTTGATACGACAAAATCATTGAACCTGGAAGCGACAATTCCAATTTTCATGTCAACTGATGAAACGACAGAACCTTCAATTGTTGTTATTTCCATACTATATTTCCTCCCCAAAATTATACATTTGTAAGCAGATGCCCCATACGGTACTTTTTTGTTCTTAAATAGGCACAGTCGTACTGCTGAGGTTTTATTTCAAGCGGAATACGTTCCGTGATTTTTATTCCGCTTTCAGCAGAAGCGAGTTCCTGAAGTTTCCGCGGATTGTTTGTGACAAGACGAATCGTGTGTACATTAAGCAGCTTCAGAATCTGCGTACCATCAGTATAATCACGGGCATCTTCCGGAAAGCCAAGTTTTAAATTCGCATCAACCGTATCGCAGCCTGTATCCTGCAGCCCGTATGCACGGATTTTATTTGCAAACCCGATTCCTCTGCCTTCCTGCGCCAAATAAATAAGTACACCCCGGCCTTCTTCTGCAATCATTTTAAGCGCAGCATCAAGCTGCTGACCACAGTCGCACCGGAGAGAACCGAAAGTATCTCCGGTGATACACTGTGAATGTATACGGCATAAAACGGGACTGCTGCCAGTGATGTCTCCCATGACAAGCGCTGCATGTTCCTGTCCGGTAATTTTATTAACAAAAGCGAAAATCTTAAAAAGACCGAATCTTGTCGGAAGTGCAGATTCTGCCGCGAGTTCCGTAATTATCTCATGTGCTTTCCGGTACGCGCTAAGAGCTTCTATCGTTACAAGTTTTATACCCCACTTTTCAGAAAGCCGCATCACTTCGGGCAGCCGCGCCATATGACCGTCGTCGTTCATAATTTCACAGCATAGTCCGGCTTCCTGAAAACCAGCCATACGGCACAAATCCACCGTTGCTTCCGTATGGCCGCGGCGGCAGAGTACTCCACCATCTCTGGCGATAAGCGGAAACAGGTGCCCAGGACGGCGGAAACAGGCAGTATTTGATTCAGGATCCGCGAGTTTCTGGGCCGTAAGGCAGCGGTCAAATACAGAAATTCCGGTTGTTGTTTCAACAGCATCAACACTTACCGTAAATGCTGTACAATGATTGTCAGTATTACGTGCTGTCATCGGTTCCAGCTGCAGACGATCTGCGATCCGTCCCGATACAGGCATACACAGAAGCCCCCTCGCATACATTACCATAAAATTCACCTGTTCAGGTGCAGCAGTCTGTCCGGCGGCAATAAGGTCACTTTCATTTTCACGATTTTTGTCATCTGCAACGATGATCATCTTTCCTTTTTTCATGTCATCCACAGCTTCTTCTATTGAAGCAAATACCGTTCTACCCATTCTGATGCTCCTGTTCGTT
>Ga0172378_10005087_pt1 | contig 12275 bp, 11 predicted proteins | sample GrowelOW332metaG_FD_119755 | JGI IMG/M metagenome (GOLD analysis project Ga0172378, IMG submission 119755) | Groundwater microbial communities from an aquifer near a municipal landfill in Southern Ontario, Canada - Pumphouse #3_1 metaG | ecosystem: Environmental > Aquatic > Deep subsurface >...
ACGTTCTCCAGATTCTTGTCGATGGTAAAGGAAAAGTATTTATGAGCTTGGATAAACAAGCTGATTTGGCAGCAACACTTGAAAGTGTTGGTGGTCAATACGGAATAAAGTTTACGCCTGAAGAAATAAATAAATTCAAGCTAAATACTACATTCGGTGTGCCAATCAAAAGTATGAAAACTTTTTTAGGATTATCTAAAGAAAAGCAAGATGAAGTTCTTGCTAATGAAGGTATGCCTACAGATAGTGTTGATAATCAATTTAAAGTATGGGTAAAAACTGCTCGTTCTTTAAATCCAGATCTAAGAATAGCTATTAAAGCTGACCAGGAAACTCCTTATTCAGTAATTAAGAATGTAATGAACTCACTTCAAGACTTAAAAGAAAACAGATATAATCTGATTACTTCTTTGAAAGTTACCGAAGAGGAAAAAAAATAGATGAAATATGAGTGCTGAAGTACAACAAAGTAGTGGCGACGGAAAGAAGAAGAGAGGTGGCAGCAAGCAGAAAAAAATGAATGTTCGTGTCGACTTTACGCCGATGGTGGATATGAATATGTTGCTTATCACTTTCTTCATGCTTTGTACATCTTTGAGTAAACCTCAAACGATGGAGATAAGTATGCCAAGTAATGATGATGTTCCAGAAGATCAACAGACTAAAGTTAAAGCTTCACAAGCAGTAACTTTACTTCTTGATGAAAACAATAAAGTTTTTTATTATTTAGGTGAGCCTAATTACAAAGATTATAATTCATTAAAAGAAACTTCTTATGCTGCTGATGGTATGAGAGATTTACTTTTAAAGAAAAATAGAAGTGTTGTTGCTAAAATCAACGATTTGAAACAACAAAAAATTAATTTACAGATATCTCAAGAAGAATTTACTAAGTTATCTTCTGATGCAAAAGCTGATAAAAGTTCTCCAACGGTTATTATCAAAGCAACAGATAAATCAACTTATAAAAATCTTGTTGATGCTCTCGACGAAATGCAAATATGCAGTATAAGTAAATATGTAATTGTGCCTGTCACTTCTGGTGATAAATTCTTATTGGAAAATTTCAAATCAAAAGGAGCACATTCTGCAAATTCTGATATTAAACAATAAGTTGAACACTAAATAAAGAAAGTAAAATGGCAAAAAATGATTTAACTTCTGTAGAATGGTGTGACGTAATATTCCAAGGTAAAAATAAGGAGTACGGTGCGTATAAAATGCGTATGGACTCCGGAAAACGCCACAATTGGTCTATGTTGATTATCGTTGCTATGGCGGCGTTAGTTATTGGTGTTCCTAAACTTATACAACTTGCGACTCCAGCTCAGGATGAAACTATGACTGAAGTAACAACTTTGTCTCAGTTGGACGAAGCTGAAGTGAAAGATGAAAAATTGAAGAAAGTTGAGCCAATCGCTCCTCCTCCTCCTCCTTTGAAAAGTTCTGTTAAGTTTGTTGCTCCGGTAATTAAGAAAGACTCTGAAGTGAATGAAGAAGATCAAATGAAGAGTCAGGAAGAATTACAAGAGACAAAGGTGACCATTTCTATCGCCGATGTTAAAGGTAATGATGAAGTTCACGGTAAGGATATTTCTGAAATTAAACAAGTTGTGACACAAGCTCCGGTTGAAGAAGTTGAAGAAAAACCTTATACAGCTGTAGAACAGATGCCTCAGTTTCCTGGTGGTGAATCTGAATTATTGAAATATATTTTCGATAAATTAAGATACCCAACCATTTCTCAGGAAAACGGTGTTCAGGGTAAGGTTTATATTCGTTTCGTTGTTTCTAAAACAGGTGAAGTTAAGGATGCTCAGGTTATGCGCTCTTTAGATCCATATTGTGATAAAGAAGCTCTCCGTGTAATTCGTTCTCTTCCGAGATGGATTCCTGGAAAACAAAATGGTGTGAATGTTCCAGTATATTATGTAGTACCTATTACCTTTAAACTACAGTAAAGTCATGAAGTCTTTCAAACTATATGTTTTGTTATTCTCTTTGTTTTTGTGCGCATGTAACACTAAAAATAAGGATGGAAAAACCGACACAATCACAACCGGAACAATTTCCATTGCTGTAGATGAAGGTTTTAAACCTATCATAGAAGAAGAACTGGCTGTGTTTGAAGGACTTTATCCAGAGGCTGATATTAAGCCAACATACTGTAATGAGGTTGATGCTATAAATAGTTTATTAAAAGACAGTGTGCGGTTGGTTGTTACCACTCGCAGACTGTCTTTAAAAGAAACCCAATCCTTAAATAGCCGAAAGTTTTTCCCTGTAGAAACAAAATTGGCTATTGATGGTGTTGGTTTGATTGTTAATAATCAAAATCCAGATTCCCTGATAACTGTTGAACAGGTAAGGAAAATCTTAACTGGTGAGATCACAAAATGGAAAGATATTTATCCTAATTCTAAATTAGGAGATATTCAAGTCGTTTTTGATAATCCAAATTCTAGCACAGTTCGTTTCGCTAAGGATTCTATTTGTTTAGGAAAGTCTTTTGCAAGTAAACGAATTAATGCTCAAAAAAATAATTTACAGGTCTTTGATTATGTTTCTAAAACGCCTAATTCAATTGGAGTTATTGGAGTTAATTGGCTCGGTGTAAGAAGTGATACAACGAATTTGTCTTTTAAAAAGGACGTTCGGGTATTGGCTGTTAGCGAAGAAGATGTTGCAACGCCAGCTAATAGTTTTAAACCTTATCAAGCCTATTTGGCTTTAGGTGATTATCCTTTTTCACGTGATGTATATGTCATAGTAACTGATCCACGTCAAGGATTACCTTCTGGCCTATCTATCTTCTTAACTACAGATCGCGGTCAAAGAATTATTCTTAAATCCGGTTTAGTTCCAGCAACTCAGCCGGTTCGTATAGTAACTGTAAAAGATGAATTTTAATTAATGATTAAAAATTGCAATGTGATGAAATGTAACTTACTATTTTCTTCAATCCTCTTTTTGACAAGTTTTGCTTTTAATTTGTCTCCTCTTCAAGCGAAGGACAGTGAAGGTGTTTCTTTCTATAAAGCAGGTTTTCCAAAACAGGCAAAAAACCTTTTGTTTCAGGAATTGAAATCTAATTCTTCAAATTCTGCTGAAACATGTTATTTTTTAGGTAATGTTTATTTTGGAGAAAGCAAAAAAGATTCAGCCTCTTTTTATTATAAAAAGGGTTTGTCTTTTGATGCTCAGAGTGCCTTGAATAATATTGGTCTAGCTAAGTTACAGATTAAATCAAACCCAACTCAAGCAAAGGAGGCAATTGACAATGTTTTAAAAGGTAAAAACAAGAAAAACGTAGACCTTATCCTTGAGGCAGGACGTGCTTATTTAGAAAATGAAGAACTTTTAGCTACAAATGATTATTTGGAGAGAGCTCAAAAAATAACAAGAAAGTATGCTCCTGTATTTGTTTTAGCGGGTGATATTTTTGAAGCAAAGAGAGATGCTGGTCAAGCATGTAGTATGTATGAGCAGGCTATTCTTTTTGATGCAAATTGCCGTGAAGCATATGTAAAATATGCTCGTGCTTATCGTGACGTTAATACTGCCTTAGCTATTGAAATGTTAGGTCGTCTTAAAGTTCAGGAACCTAATTTCTCTTTGGCAAACAAAGAATTAGCTGACATTTATTATTCCAAAAATGATTTTGACAAAGCTTCAGCTTCTTATGGAGAATATATCGCTTCTGGAAATTATGATTCAGATGATTTGAAGCAATATGCCATGACTCTTTTTCTAAATAAAGACTATAATAAATCGTTAGAAATTGCGCAGATAGGTCTGAAAATTAATTCTCTTGACCCTGCTTTCAACCGTTTTGCTATGTATAATTATATAGAGTTAAAACAGTTTGATAAAGCTGCTGTGGCTGCAGATCTTTTCTTTAATAAGTCTAAAGATGCGCAGTTTTCATATTTTGATTATACCTACAATGGTAGTTTGTTAACAGAACAAAAGAAATATGCTGAAGCAATAGCTTCTTTTCAAAAAGCTATAAAGGTCGATTCTACTAAAACAGGGCTTTTGACTACTATTTCTGATCTTTACGAAAAAGCTGGTGATCCAGTAAACGCTATTAAGTCTTACGAGACTTATTTAGGAAGTGTTACTAAACAGACACCTGATTTATTGATTGAATTAGGTAAAAAGTATTATTCCTATGCAAATTCTGATTTGGTTTCCGCAGGTTCAAAAGCTCCTTTATTTATAAAGGCTGATAGCCTTTTTTCTAAAGTTGCTGAAGTAGAACCAGATAATTATCGTGGTAATTGCTGGCGTGCGAGAGCAAATGCAGGTATTGACCCAGATGCTACTAAAGGTTTAGCTAAGCCTTTCTACGAAAAGACAGTTGAAATTTGTTTGGCAAAAGCAGATGCCCGCTACAATCCTGTTCTTGTGGAATGTTATAGTTATCTTGGTTTTTACTACCTGGTAACTGGCGAAAAAAGCAAAAACACTAAAGATTATGAAATTTCTAAAGAGTATTGGAATAAAATTCTGAAGATTGATCCAGCGAATGAAACTGCTTTAAAGGCTCTTGGAGGTTTGAATGGTAGTTCTAAATCGAAAAGGAGATAATCTCTTTGATTAGTCCTAAATAACCGTTGCAGGTTTCTGTGACAAGAATGTAAATAATAGTAGATCGTTGCAAGTTTATCTTGTAACGATCTGTTTTTATAAAATGCCCCTCGGGGAAAGCCTTGCGGTAAGGGCTGGGATCACCCATCCCGACGAGCGAAGAATTTTTCTTGTTTAAAGAATTATATGTTCTTATAATCACGATGATAAGAATTGGTTGTTGCCCGATAATTACGATATGGTTTTATAGTCAAATGATTCGTTTTTAAATAGAAAGAAATCTATCTCGCCCTACTTTTAGCTCTTGTAATGGAGCATGAAGCAGATGATACATCTGACGCATGCCAATAAGAGGATGTGTTGTCGAATAGAACTTACTAATTCAATAACTTTTAATGCAATGTCCTGGCTGTTTGGATTTAAACCATTTTCGCCTATAATAGGCTGGTCTGCTTATCCTGAGCAATCCATAGGTAAAACTTTGTTTCTTCTTTTTCTCGGATGAATCGGTCAATTGCCCGGGAAGGAGTTTTTTCGGATAGGAATATTAAATTCTTCTTCTGCATAGTTATCATCATATCGAAGAATACAGCTTTCTTGCCTGAACGTTCAACCTGTTTTTTCAAAAGGGACTTTTGCTTCTCTAAAAGCTTGATCTTTTGTTCTAATTCCAGAATCTTTTGATCTTTTGACTTTGGCGTGTTCGATGAAGTTTGAGTTTCCCATTCAAAGGTATTAAATTTCTGCAACCAATTACTAACTGTTGCACAACCTTGTATTCCATATTTTTTAGTGGCACTGGTAATACTTATATCGCACGCTTAATTGCTTGAACGACTGATTACTTAAGGATATATAATCCTTTTGAATTCGTTTTATATGCTTATTTTTCATATCTTCGTCCATTACGTTTGATTTTGTGTAACTTTTTTTAGGACTAGATATTTTACCGGATACTAATAATTGTATACATAAAATAGTTGTTATTCTTATTGATAAATTTGTTCTTTATAGCCTCTTGTCATTGGTTTATTTGTAATTACAACTTAAGACATTGTTTTGCAGTATTATAACCGTTCACTAATGTTTCTTCTCCTTACTTCCTGGAATTTGAAATAAAAGTATATTTTTTTCTGATTAAATTTGTTTGTAGTTATAAAATTATTATATTTGCAGTGTATTACTATAATAGTACACTAAATAGTTATACAAGCACTTGTTTTAACTATATCTATTCTATAAGTAGGATTCTTTAAAATAAATATTATTTCAATTAAAGGAAATGCAGAATGATCAGCAATAGGAAATTATTACGAAAAGGAATTATAGATGTGGCTTTATTGCTAGGTTTAATAGGCTGCATTATTTCTACTACTGTTTTTGAAAAAAGTAAAGAAGCAATAAGGAATAATAGTGTAAGTGTTGAAGACGCATTTCCTTGGGTAAATTTACATAGTATTGTTGGAATAATTTTTATCGTTATAGTTCTTATCCATCTCTGGTTGCATAGGAGTTTTTTTAAGGTGGTGATGACTAAGAAACTTTATTCAAGGAATAGAATATCAACCTTTTTAATTGTAGCATTTATACTGATTGTTTTTAGTATTTTACTTTTTATAAGTGGTTTTACAATTACCACATTGCATGTTCACGGTTTTATAGCTTTCATTTTTGTTGCTATTGCCACAATTCACTTTATAACAAAATTCAATCAGTTTGTAAGGTGCTTTAAGTAATAGATTAATTATCATAATGGTTAAAGCAAACTAATATATAATAGACAATCTATATCGGTATATAGCTATACCATGCTGTATGGTTGTTTGATTACGTCATTAAAGTTATTAATTTAATAATCAGAATACAAATGGTCATCATCGTTATTCTCTTAATTATTATAAACGCTATGTTGCCTTTTATAGGCTTAAAATAGCCTGTTTTGTGATAAACAATATAATGCAAGTTTTTACTTCGGGCTTATTGCGATTTGCTTTTTGAATAAATGATAAACAAATTATTAATTAAAATGGTAACAATTGAAAATCTTTCCTTCGAATACCGAAAGTCACAAAAAAAACTATTCGAAAACTTTTCCTTATCTATTGAAAAAGGAAAGGTTTACGGGTTATTAGGTAAGAATGGTGTAGGTAAATCTACTCTATTGTATCTTATTACGGGTCTTTTAATGCCTAAATCCGGCAAAGTAAGCTTTAATCAGGATGATGTGGCTAAAAGATATCCAAAGACTCTACAGGATATGTATATTGTTCCTGAAGAGTTTGATTTGCCTCCTATTTCTTTCCGTAAGTATGTAGATTGCAATAAATCTTTTTATCCCCGCTTTAATATGGAAGATCTGGCTAAATATCTCCAATGTTTTGAGCTGAATATGGATGTGAATCTCGGTGCTCTTTCAATGGGGCAGAAGAAGAAAGTCTATATGAGTTTTGCTCTTGCTACAAATACGTCACTTCTTGTTATGGACGAGCCTACTAATGGCCTCGATATTCCTGGGAAAAGCCAATTTCGTAAGTTCATTGCTTCAGGCATGAATGATGATAAAACAATTATTATTTCTACTCATCAAGTGAAAGATATTGATAATCTGTTAGAGCATGTGATTATTATGGATAATAACAAGGTTTTGCTTAATGAAACAGTATCAAATATTTGCCAGAAACTATTATTTGTTGAAACTCCTAGCAATGAAGTTATTAATGGTGCCCTATACGTTTCCCCTTCTATACAGGGCAATAGTACAATACTTCCAAATCTGGAGAATGAAGAGTCGGCCATAAATTTAGAGTTGCTATTTAATGCAACGCTTACTGATTCTGAAAAGTTAAAAGCCTGTTTCACTAATTAAAATCAATGCAGTAATGATAAATAATAATTTTCTTAGCTTTGAGCGTTTCGCTTTACTCCTTAAAAAAGATTTTATGGAGAATTGGAAGACAATGTTTCTTCGTTTTGTTATGCTTTATGCCATATTAGCTATTATTTTCGGTTTTATCGGCCATTGGGAGTATAGATTGCTAAATAACAATCCAAGCTATTTTTCTCATGATAATATGAATTATATAACACCTGCCATATTTCTGTTTTGGGGCGTTGGTTGTCTTTTCGCATCATTAATGATGGAGAAGATGAGAAGCAAAACCAAACGAATCTCTTATTTGATGACACCGGCAACTTCTTTTGAGAAATATTTCTCCAGACTCCTGATTGTGGTTGTGGTATTTATAGCATCTTATTTAGTTGCTTTTAAATTAGCTGACTATACTCGTATTGCTATTTTTTCTATCTGTTATCCTCAACTAAATATTTCTTCTATTGATTTATTAAATTTAGTAGATACAAAAGGATATGGTGGTTTAGCCCATACTTGGGGTCAGTTTATAGGTGGATTTTCTATCTATCTTTTTTTTCAATCATTGTTCATCTTAGGAAGTATCCTATGGTATAAGAACCCTTTTATAAAGACAATTGCATCAGGTGTTGTTATCGTTTTAATTTTCACTTTGATTGACGGTGTGTTGATCCATTATCTATTTCCTAACGATTTGAAGAACCTTTTCAGTGTATCTAATTACTGCGAAGATATTGTTAATAGATGGTGTACATGGAGAAATACTACAATTCTCTTTTCAATATTTACCCTTTTTAATTGGACGATAGCCTACTTCCGTTTTAAGGATTCCGAAATAATTAATAGAATCTGAGCTTATGAACTTTAAAGAAAGCAAAGCTATTTATTTGCAAATTGCAGATAGAATCTGTGATGAGATTATCTTTGGGCAGTACGCTGAAGAAGAAAGAATACCATCTGTACGTGAATATGCATCCATCGTAGAAGTAAATGCAAATACAACAATGAGGTCATTCGATTATCTTCAGTCTCAGGATATCATTTATAACAAGCGGGGAATTGGTTACTTTGTTTCCTCCGGAGCAAAGATGCTTATTTTATCTCTTCGCCAAAAGCGTTTTTTGGAAGAAGACATTGAATGGTTCTTTCATCAGATCTATACTCTTGATATTCCGATGGAAGAGATTGGAAATATGTATTGTGAATTTAGTAAAAAACAAAATAGTATTAGAAAATGAGACGTACAACAATTATATTACTTGTCCTCCTATCATCGTTATTATTATTGTCGGTGATATTTATAATTCATTTAAGGTTTTTTGCCCCGACAAATCTATATAGTAAAGACTATTTTACTGAAACCTGTTTCTCGGGTAAAGTTGATTCTATTAATGTATCTTCTTATAAGATCATTAAATTTGTAAATGAAAAACAAGAACATCCGGCTAATTTAACAGGTAAATTACTGGTCAGACCTCTTAAGTATGCTGCACAAAAAGATTGTTTCTATTATCCAAAAGAGTTATCTTTCATGTTCAGTAAGAAGGTCTCAGGTGATACGCTTATTATACAGCTTAATTATGTAGAGAAGGATATTGAGGTTATTCTGGCTAAAAATAAGAGCAATGCCATACGAGCAACTTTTTATCTTTATACAGATTCAACGTCTAAATTAGCTATACGCAATGAAACAGACAATATTGAAACATCTTTAAAAAAGACAACGCTTTCTGAAGCAACAATTTATTCCTGTCATAAGGTCGATGTAGATTCTTGTAAAGTAGATAAATTGAATATAGCAGGTTTTTATCCATCTGTAAGTCTTCAGAACAGTAAGATTAATATTTTTAATATTGATTTGGAGAACCTGAATAGATGGACCGTTAATAATTGTCAGATTAATGAAGAAAATCTAACTGGAGATAGTAACCATTCGATTCATCTTCCCAAATCAGAATGTAAGAAGATGACTTGGAAGGGGAAAACAAAAGATGCGAGTTTGCGCGTAAGTCTGGACTCCGATAAGGCTAGTATCTCTTTTTGATGTTCTGAAATAATTGGGATACTTTAAAATGTCTCGTTTCTTTTTATTATAATAAAAGAAACGTGTGCAAAATAGTAAGATGTGATCAAGAAGTATAAAAAAGGAGAGAATCAATTTCTTGATTCTCTCCTTTTTTAGTTGCGGAGGCTCGACTCGAACGAACGACCTTTGGGTTATGAGCCCAACGAGCTACCAACTGCTCCACTCCGCGATGTTTCTGAGTACAAAGGTACTGCTTTTATTTAAAAAAACAAGTTTTTCCGAAAAATAATGATTTGAGATAGATTACTCTTCACTAATAAGCCTTGTTATTCTTATGATTTTAGTCATTGTGAAGAATATTTCAATAAACGGTTTTAGAGTAAAGCATCCCGCAATATAGAGGAGACGCATGTAAATAACTATGCAGCTGTTTTTGGGGAATTAAGAATATGTTTAAATAATTAATCCGGAAAATTGAAATAATTAGGTTGTATTAAAACAGAAAAGAGAACCAATTTCTTGATTCTCTTTTTTTAGTTGCGGAGGCTCGACTCGAACGAACGACCTTTGGGTTATGAGCCCAACGAGCTACCAACTGCTCCACTCCGCGATATTTTCTGAGTGCAAAGGTACTGCTTTTTACTTATAAAACAAATAAATTGAGGAATAAAAATAGAGTAGTAATCAAATATGGATGTAACTGGCTCTACTATAGGTGTATAAAGTGATTGTTAAATAATGCTTCTAATTAATTAAACATTTCTTTTCTTGTGTAATAAGAAGAAAAGAATTACTTTTGCTCAAATAAAACAATATTGTGCAGGTTATATGCCTATGACTATATCAAAGACCAGAGTAAAACTAGTAGATGTTGCCCGACAGCTTTTCGCAAAAACGGGAGTGGAGAATACTACGATGAATGATATCGCCCTTGCTTCAAAGAAAGGACGACGAACTCTTTATACTTATTTTAAAAGTAAGGACGAAATTTACTCAGCTGTTGTAGAGTCTGAATTGGATATGCTTTCAGATAAGATGAAGGCTGTTGCAGAGAAACATATTTCACCGGATCAGAAATTGATGGAACTTATTTATACCCGCCTTGATGCTGTAAAAGAAGTTGTTTTCCGGAACGGAACCTTGCGGGCTAATTTCTTCCGGGACATTTGGCGTGTAGAGAAAGTACGTAAGAGGTTTGATGCGAAAGAAATTATTCTCTTTAAAAACGTATTGACTGAGGGCAAAGAGAAAGGTGTATTTCAAATAGATGACGTGGAAATGTCGGCGTATATTGTTCATTATAGTGTTAAAGGTATTGAGGTGCCTTATATACGTGGAACTTTGGGTCGTAACTTAGATGTGGAAACCCGCAAAAAGTATGTCACCAATATTGTTTATGGTGCATTATACAGAAAAGAGATCGATCAATAAATAAACGTTTAAATTACAATTATTATGGGATTATTAGATGGGAAAACAGCGATTGTTACCGGGGCTGCTCGTGGTATTGGTAAAGCAATTGCTTTGAAATTTGCTTCAGAAGGAGCAAATATTGCATTCACTGACCTTGTTATTGATGAAAATGCTAAAAATACAGAAAAGGAAATAGAAGCTTTTGGCGTAAAAGCAAAAGGTTACGCTTCCAATGCTGCAAATTTCGAAGATACAGCCAATGTGGTTGGTGAAATTGTTAAGGACTTTGGCCGTGTTGATGTTCTTGTTAATAATGCAGGAATTACCCGCGACGGTTTAATGATGCGCATGAGCGAACAACAATGGGATATGGTTATTAACGTAAACCTGAAATCTGCATTTAATTTTATTCATGCCATTACTCCTGTAATGATGAAACAGAAAACAGGTAGCATCATTAATATGGCTTCTGTTGTAGGCGTTTCGGGAAATGCTGGTCAATGTAACTACTCTGCTTCTAAAGCAGGTATGATTGGTCTGGCTAAATCAATTGCTAAAGAACTTGGTTCTCGTGGTGTTCGTGCCAACGCAATTGCACCGGGATTCATTATCACTGATATGACTGCTGCATTAACAGAAGAAGTTAAAGCAGAATGGGCTAAAACGATTCCTTTACGCCGTGGAGGTACACCGGAAGATGTGGCTAATGTTGCTACTTTCCTTGCTTCTGATTTGTCTTCTTACGTAAGCGGACAGGTAATTCACTGCTGTGGCGGTATGAACATGTAATTAGAAGAATGACCGTAATATACGAAGATAACCATATCATTATTGTCAACAAGACGAGTTCCGAGATTGTTCAGGGAGACAAAACGGGTGATACTCCTTTATCAGAGATTGTAAAACAGTACCTGAAGGAGAAATACAATAAACCCGGTAATGTTTTTATTGGAGTGGTTCACAGGCTGGACCGTCCGGTAAGCGGAATTGTTCTTTTTGCTAAAACCAGTAAAGCACTTCCTCGCCTTAACGAGATGTTTAAGAACGGTGAAGTGAAGAAAACTTATTGGGCGATAGTGAAGAATTGTCCGGCGGAACCTGAAGGTGAACTGGTTCACTACCTGCTGCGTAACGAGAAACAGAACAAGAGTTATGCATACGACAAGGAAGTCAAAGATTCAAAGAAAGCCATCCTGGATTATAAACTGATTGGCCGTTCTCAGAATTATTATCTTCTTGAAGTGAACTTGCAGACCGGAAGGCATCATCAAATTCGTTGTCAGTTGGCAAAAATAGGATGTCCCATTAAAGGAGACCTGAAATATGGCTCTCCCCGCTCTAATCCAGATGGAAGTATTTGTCTTCATTCCCGCA
>Ga0172378_10005088_pt1 | contig 12275 bp, 11 predicted proteins | sample GrowelOW332metaG_FD_119755 | JGI IMG/M metagenome (GOLD analysis project Ga0172378, IMG submission 119755) | Groundwater microbial communities from an aquifer near a municipal landfill in Southern Ontario, Canada - Pumphouse #3_1 metaG | ecosystem: Environmental > Aquatic > Deep subsurface >...
AAAAAGATGGTCAAGATCCTAAGGCAAAGACGTCTCAAATGACAATGAAAATGATGTTATATGTTATGGCGGTAATGATGATTGTATTTGTAATACAAAGTCCAGCAGCGTTAGGTTTGTATTGGGTCGTAGGTAATGCATTTACAACATTCCAAAGTTATATAGGATTTTTAAATACAGAAAAACGAGTAGAAAAATTAAAAAGTAAGCATGTAGGAGTATAGAAAATGAAGACAAAAACTTATACAGTAAAAGTTATAGAAGATGCAGTAAAAATAGCATCTAAAGAATTTGGTATTTCAGAAGATGAATTGGCAGAAAAAATTATTAGTGAAAATGCAGAAGAAGAAACAAACGAAGTTGAAGTAACCGTATGTATTGATCCGATAGAAAAAGCCAAAAGATACATACAAATGATATTTGATGAAAATAAAGTAGATGGAAAAATCGAAAAAAGAGTTAGAGATAACGTAGTTGAATATGATATTTATTGCGAAGACTTTAATGGTGTATTAATAGGTAAAAATTCTCGTCATTTATTAGCATTACAAACATTACTTAGTTTAGTTATTAATAGATATTATGCTGAAGATGAGCAAGTGATTGTTAAAGTAGATGTCGGCGGATATAGAAGACGTAAAGAAAGCCATATTGAAAGAATGGCCGTTGATTATGCCAAACAAGTTGCCGAAACTAAACAAGCTATTAGATTAGATGGACTAAATTCATATGAAAGAAAAATAATTCATGATAGATTAACAAGTTGGAAAGATGTAATTACTCATTCAGAAGGGGAAAGACCGGATAGAGTATTATTTATTGAACCAGCTAAACCTGAAAAAAAGGAAAAAGAAGTTGTAACTGAAGAAACAAAAGAAATTGTAACCGAAGAAACAGAAAAATAAGATATAAATTAAAGGTATTGAATTTAAATTCAATACCTTTTTTTAAGCTTAATACAAAGACAAATATAAGCACACTAAATTGTTATGTTTAAATAAAAAAACCCCACAAAAGTAGAGCTTTTTTAATATCATTAAAATAATATTTTTTTATTTTAAAAAACTATCAATAATAATTTTTTCTGCATCGTTTTGTTCAATTCCTAAAGTCATTAACTTAGTTAATTGATCTGATTCAATTCTTCCAATAGCAGCTTCATGTATTAATTCTGCTTGAGAATCCATAGCAGAAATTTTAGGAGTAGACTCAACACGAGCATTATCCATAATAATTGAATCGCATTGAATATGGCCTTTACACTTATTCTTTCCGGTCATTTCCGTAAAGAAAGAAAGATGGGAATTATCTCTAGAAACGGATTTAGATATTACTTGAGCAGATGAATTTTCACCCTCTAAGAATACCTTTACTTTAGAGACTGCTTTTTGATTTTCGGCAGACATTATTTTTTCTTTAATAATAGCTTTAGCGTTATCATGTAAATATACAATAGTTTCACGAACAGCATCATCGACACCCTTTATTTGGGTGGTATCCATTTCTATAAAACCACCTTCCATTACTTCAACAACTGTTGACGGGCTAAGAATTCTCTTTCCATGACCATGACCAATACCAATATGCTTTTCAATATATTTTACTTTAGCATTTTTTCTAACAATTATCTCATGAGTTCCATCATGCTCAGTGTTATCGGATGATTCATTACAAATTCCGCAACCAGCTATGATTTCTACTTCACTGTTTTCACCAATATCAAAAGTATTATATACAATATCTTTTATTCCGCCTTCTGAAACGATGGCCGGGACCTGAACGGTTTGGCCTTTAGCGTTAGCTTTTACAAAAACGTCAATTCCTGGCTTATCTTTTTTAGTGATAATATTAATGGTATCACTTACTTTTCTTTCATACTGAGCTCCATTTAGTCTAATACTAATAGGAGTATTTATATTTGAAAATACGTTACTAATTTTATTTAATAATTCTTGTTCATTTTTACTTAACATGATTTACCTCCATCGGGAGCGTTCTTTCTTCGACAACAATATGTAGAATCTGGAATCTTACTTAAAAACTCATCGTTAGATTCTTGTTTTGTTACATGACCTTTATCAATCACAATAACTTCATCAGCAAATCGCATTATTCTTTCTTGATGGGAAATGATAATAATACATGTGTCAGTGGCTTCTCTTAAATTGTTAAAAGTTTCTACTAATCTTTGAAAGCTCCACAAATCTATTCCTGCTTCAGGTTCATCAAAGATAGCTATATCTAAGTCTCTAACTAAAATAGAGGCTATTTCAATTCTTTTCAATTCTCCACCAGAAAAAGAATCATCTAAGTTACGGTCGAAATAATCTTCCGGGCATAACCCAACCATTCTTAATGCTTGGCGAGCAGTGATATGACTATTAGATGTCTTTGCTAAATCAAGCAAAGATTTAACAGAAATACCTTTTAGTTTAACAGGGGTTTGAAAAGCATAACCAATTTTTGCTTTTGATCTCCCTACAATATCTAGGGATGTAATATCTTTACCGTTGACAAGTATTTGTCCGCTAGCAGCTGGCATCATTCCCATAATGCTTTTCGCAAACGTTGATTTTCCACCACCGTTTGGTCCAGTAATAATATATATTTTCTTTTTTTCAAAAGAAAGACTGACATTATTTAAAATATCTTCTTTAGCGTCCGGTTTGTTTACGGTTAAATTTTTAACTTCTAATATACTCATATTTATATTTTAATCTAATAATAAATTAGATTTTTTCCTCCTGTATCTATTACTATATAAAAAAAACGTCAAAAAGTCAAATAATAACACTTTTAATGATTGAGTTATTCTAATAATATTTAAAAAAAAGAGTGCTTTTTAAAACACTCTTCTAATATTCAATTTATAATACCGCTTTTAATGATTGAAGTTCTAATGTTTTTAGAAATTCTATAAAAGGAGTAATGTTTTTCTCTACTTTAAATTTTTCTAATGTGTTTAAATATTTATCTCGGTCTTTGTACGTAATTATAATTGGCATATATCCATGTTTCATTAATTCATAATTAAGTACCATTCTTGCTAATCTACCATTACAATCCAAGAACGGATGTATTTTAGCTAATTGTAAATGTGAATAAGCAATATATTCAAATATATCGCCTTGTGGCTTTGTTGAAAGGAAATCCATATATTTCCTCATTCTGTCATATACTTTTTCGTGGCTACAAGGAGTGTGGTTAGATCCTTTTACAGAAATATTAACGTTTCTATATAAACCGCCAATAACACATGTTCCTTGAGCTAATAATTGATGAATATCTTTTAACTTGTTTTCATCAAGCTCTTCATTATTTTTAACCATTTCAAGTATTTTATTAAATGCTTGTTTTTGATTGATTACAGCTTGTACTTTTTCGCTGGTAACGCTAGCAACTTTACTCATATTATGATTAAGTATTTCCTCAACTTCAGTTTTTGTTAGTGTAGGATTTTCAAAAGAAAGTGCACTATGGACCATATCAATTAACCATTCTTCACTAATATCAGTAAATACAGTTTTCATTTTAGCAGCATCCAAAACTTTTTGTAGTTCGTTGTCTATCATTTTTGACCTCCTAAGGTGTTAACCCAACTTTATTATATCATATAAATAATATAAATATCAACTATTATCAACTAATTTATGAAAACGATTTATTTTACAGATAATTTACAGAGATTCACATAAGTTTATTGTATCTTTTATTTATATATTTTGTAGTTTGTGATATAATAATACACAAGGGGAAGCTTATGATATATATTATTAAAAAACAAAAAACAATAATGATAGTTATTTTAACAATATTAGTTTTGATTACCGTTTTGTGTGGGGACATAGAAATTAGAGGAGCACTTGTCAGAAAAGAAATTAAAAATTTTACTTCCCGAGGGGAATATGTTGAAACAATTGATGATATAGACTACTACGCCGTACATAAACAATATGATTACGAAAATACAGAGGACAGAATTTTTAGTATTGGTGATCTATTTGTTGGCACAACGGGGGATATATATATTAATTCAACTAATCCGCTTGAAAATACGGGAGTAGTTGGTGATTGGTTGTGTAATAGACTTAAAATGGGACATGCTGCTATGGCGTATTCTGCTGATGCATCTCTTTCTTGTGAGTCTACAGCCTTTTATAATGCGGGAGTTAGAATTATTGGTAGTGACTGGATAGCACATAATCATTATATGGATGAAATGTTTGCTTTACGTGTTAAAAATATAACTGCCGATCAAAGACAAACCATTAAAGATTGGGTTGACGAAAAAGAAGGCACAAAGTTTAATTATTTTTATTTATTAAGGCTAAAAAACAGGCTTTATTGTAGTGATTTTGTAGCTAGAGCATATGAAGAAATTGGAGTTGATATTGATGGTCATCAATTGTTTTCGTATCAATCAACTATGATATGTGATGATGATACATATTTGATATTTTATTGTTTAAAACCGTTTAATGAAACGAGTAATTTTAAAGTATATTATTTGTGTGATTAATATATTAATTGTATAGGAGAAAAAAATGAAAATTCAAACAGAATATGAAGACACTATTGCAGCAATCGCTACTGCGTTAAGCAACAAAGCAATTAGTATTATAAAAGTAAGCGGAAGTAGAAGCATTGAAATAGTTAATCAAATAGTTACACAAGACCTAACCGATCAAAAAGGGAATACTATATCGTTTGGTTATGTGAAAGAAGGAGAAAATACGCTTGACCAAGTGTTGGTAAGTGTATTTAGAAGTCCTAAGTCATTTACTAGAGAAGATATTGTTGAAATAAATTGTCATGGTGGAATATTTGTAACTAATAAAACATTAGAATTACTATTATCAAAAGGTGCACGCCTAGCAGAACCGGGTGAATTTACCAAAAGAGCTTTTTTAAATGGTAGAATAGATTTAACCCAAGCTGAGGCCGTAATGGATATTATAGAATCTAATACAGAAAACAGTTTAAAAATGGCATCTAATGGATTGCTTGGTGAAACTAAAAAAATCATTAAAGATTTTAAAGAAGAGGTAATTCAAATACTATTAGCAATTGAAGTAAATATTGATTACCCGGAATATCAAGACGAGAAACAAATGACACAAGATACTCTTCTTCCAGCGTTAAAAAAATTGTTAATAAAAATTGATGATGTATTGAAAAAAGCGGAAGTATCAAAGATATTAAAAAACGGTATCGATACTGCTATAATAGGCAAGCCAAATGTTGGTAAAAGTAGTTTGCTAAATGCTCTATTGAGAGAAGACAAAGCTATCGTTACAAACGTTGCCGGAACAACTCGAGATATCGTTGAGGGACAAATTAATATTGGCGGTTTAGTGTTAAATTTAATCGATACTGCCGGTATGAGATTAACTAATGATATTGTTGAAAAAATAGGTGTTGAAAAGTCTAAAGCAATTTTAAAACAAGCAAATTTAGTAATCCTTGTATTAGAAAATAATTCTAAATTATCACAAACAGATAAAGAGTTACTTTCAATTACAAAAAGCAAAAACAGGATTGTTGTAGTAAATAAAAAAGACTTAAAACAAGAAATAGAAATCAATGAATTAGGTGACTATATTTTAATGTCTAGCTTTGACAAAAAAGATATTAATGAGCTTGAAAAAAAGATTAAAGATATATGTAATATTAGTGATGTTCAAGATGTAGATATGACCTATATTGGTAATGTTCGTCAAATCGGGAAACTAAAAGAAGCTAAAGAAAATTTGTTAAGTGCAAAAGCTACGCTTGATAATGGATTCCCAATTGATATAGCTAGTATTGATATAAGAGAAGCTTGGACTAATTTAGGAGAAATACTAGGACAAGTTGCCAGCGAAGATATGATTGATGAGATGTTTTCTAGATTTTGCTTAGGCAAATAGCAAAAAAATATAGACATAAAAAAAGGCACGATTTCTTTTTAAGAAAATCGTGTCTTTATTTTTTTGTTTATTTAGATTCCTTATTAACAGGATCTTTTAATGATTCGATAATACCAGTTGCGAAACTAGTAACACCTTGTAAATCAGATGGAATAATAATCTTTGTTGCAGGACCTTTTGAAGTTGCTATTAAAGCTTCATATCCTTTTAATGTAAGTACAGCCTTATCAGCTTTAGCATTTCTAATCATTTCAATGCTTTTTGCTTCAGCAGCTTGTATAGATACAATAGCTTCAGCTCTACCTTCAGCAGCTAAAATTTGCGCAGCTTTATCACCTTCAGCGGCTAAAATTTGCGCAGTCTTTGCACCTTCAGCGGATAAAATCTTTGATTGTTTATCACCTTCAGCTTTTAATATCTCAGATTGTTTAACACCTTCAGCTCTAAGAATAGATTCACGTCTTTCACGCTCTGCTCTCATTTGCTTTTCCATGGCATCTCTGATGTCCTTTGGAGGAAGAATGTTTTTAACTTCAACTCTATTTACTTTCATTCCCCAAGGGTCAGTAGCTTCATCTAATATCTTTCTCATCTTTGCATTTATTAAATCACGACTAGTTAAAGTTGTATCTAATTCAATATCACCAATAATATTACGAAGAGTAGTTGCAGTCAATTTTTCTAAAGCTGCTCTTGGTCTTTCAACTCCGTATGTATATTGTTTTGGATCGGTTATTTCATAGAATACTACAGTATCTATTTGCATAGTAACATTATCTTTTGTAATAACAGGTTGTGGTTCAAAATCAACTACTTGTTCTTTTAAAGACACCTTTTTTGATATCCTAGTAACAAATGGTGTCAAGAAATGTATACCTGTACCCCATGTGTGTTGATAACTACCAAATCTTTCAATTACATAAGCTTGTGCTTGAGAGACTATTCTAATTGAATAGCCAAGAAAAATAAAGAACAATACGGCTACAGCTATAATTGCTACTACACCGCCTGGTCCTAACGCTAATACTAAATTTAAAATCATAATTTTCCTCCTATAGATTCTTTAGATTTTTATCATTTTTTTCTGAAGAAACTATTAGTTTAACACCGCTAATAGCTTCAATTTTAACTTCATCGCCTACTTTATGAGTATTATCATTTGTACTAACTGCACTCCATAAACGCCCGTCAATCTTAACTTCACCTATTTGGTTAGGTAATATTTTTTCGGTTACGATACCTAATTGTCCAATCAATTTATCAGCATTTGTATGAACAATTTCAGTTTTTTGAATTTTCTTTACGAAAGGTCTAGAAACTAATATGGATCCAATAGATACTGCGAAAAACACAGTAAATTGTACCCAAGGTTGTCCGTTACAAAATGCTATAATTAATGCCGCTAATGCTCCAATGGCAATCCAAATAGAGACTAAATCAGTAGTTATTATTTCTAACGTGGCAGCTAATATCATAATCACTATCCACATTAGTATTAACCAGGTATCCATACCAAGTACTAAAAACATCATTTTACCTTCCTTTCCAAGAAAACTGCTAATGTTCGATTCTTATCGTTCCATTCACATTCAACTTTATAAGAATTTGCTTCTTCAAAATTGAGTGGATGATACTTACACAAATTATCAATTACAGCTTTACCTGTAATCCTTCCATAACTAGGTTTTATGGCTATCTTATAAAGATTATAATCTTTATATAATCCCTTTTCAACATCATCTTTATTAACCGCTTTGATTAAAAGACTTTTTTCTTGAGTCTCGTAACCAATTAATGTTGCATAAGCATTTTCAAAATGCTTTGCAGCTGTCGTATTTAGAGTGATATTGGTAGGATAAATTGTAGCTGTCCCAGTTGTATTATATGAAAACCATTGTACGTCCATTTTTAGCTCCTTCCTTATGTCACAAGTATATTATACATTAAAATACTAAAAAATTCAAGAAAATACTCTTAGAAAACGAAAATAACTTTAAAAAAAGAAAAAAATGATTGAATAAAAATCATTTTATGGTATAATAAGAATATAAAAACCGAAACGATACTTAATTTAGGAGGAAATATGAAGAGAATAGTTAAAATATTGTTACTAGTTATAATACCACTATTAATAGCGGCAGGAATAGGTACGTATTCATATATTAGATATAAAGATTCTTATTTTAATTACTATATGGCTAGCAGTAGTTTTAAGGATTCTGCAAAAGAAATTAATGCCTATGTAAAATATAAAACGGATAATTATTATTTATATGATGACGAAGTTGTAGAAGATGAGGATGGAAACGAACTATTTACTATGAACGTATATAGATGGTTTACAGTTGATGACGACGATAATAAAACATTTGAATATTTCTATGTATTATATAATGTTAATTATGGAAACATTCATTATGAATCAGAAGATGCAGATACTGATTTTGCTGAAATGCCATCTTTGAATATGGAATTAATTCAATATAGTGATATTGAAGATCCTGAAGATGCTGAGTTAGAAGACTACGACGATATATCATCAAAATACACAGCTTCTTTTAGTCAACATGAAACTATTTGTGATTATAACTATGTTGGTTATGTCGAAGAAGATGGAACTGAAACACAAGAATATAGCAGTGGTGATGAAATTAATCAAGGAAATAAAATTGGAGTTAGATATGTTGATGCAAATGTTAGCAATACTGATTTCAATTCAAAGGTTAGATTAATAATAACTGCAACAAACAAAGCTGGAACAGCTGACACAACAACTATTATTTATCAAAACGATTTTTCTAATTATTATACAAGTGTTGGGTCTTGGGATACAGAAGAAAATACCTATGGAATACAACAGTTAGAGATAGGCTATGGCGAAGATATACAAGAAGCAGGGTATAATGGTTATGTATTTGGTAAGTTTATATGGTGGGAAGCATTGATTGCCATTGTTTTAACTGAAGTGGTAACTATATCTGCTGTAGTAGTATGGGACAGTGAAAGTAAAAAAGAAGCTGAGAGAAAAGCTAAAATTAATAGCAAACATAAGGTAAAATAAACGAAAATAAAGACAACTGCTAAAGTGGTTGCCTTTTACTACCTATATAGGGATTATATATGGTAGTAGGGAATCTGAATTCATATAAAGGAGGGCAAAACTAATATGAAAAAATTCGTGTACATGTTTAGTGAAGTAGACAAAACAATGAGAAATTTAGCCGGAGGAAAAGGAGCTAATTTAGGTCAAATGACTAAGTTAGGATTACCAATTCCCCCAGGATTTACAATTACAACTGAGGCCTGTAATTATTTTTATGAAAATAAACAAAAATTATCTAAAGAAATGATTGCGCAAATTGAGGAATCACTTATAAACTTAGAAGCTCTTACAGGAAAGAAGTTTGGAGATGTAAGTAATCCGTTGTTGGTATCAGTTCGTTCTGGTGCACGTACATCAATGCCGGGTATGATGGATACAATCTTAAACTTAGGATTGAATGATAAGGTAATTAGCGGTATGGCTAAAAAAGATGCTAGATTTTCTTATGATTCATATAGAAGATTTATTCAAATGTATTCAGATGTTGTTGCAGGAGTTTCTAAAGCAAAATTTGAAAAAATTATTTCAGCAATGAAAGCAGAAAAAGGAATATCATCTGATACAGAATTTGACAGTAAAGATTTCCAAGAAATGGTTACTAAATTTAAAGAATTATATCAAGAGGATACGGGCAAGAAATTCCCAACTGATCCTAAAGAACAATTATATGGTGCAATTAATGCTGTATTTGAGTCATGGGAAAACCCAAGAGCTCAATATTATAGACAAATGAATGGTATTTCAGCAAAATGGGGTACTGCAGTAAATGTACAATCTATGGTTTACGGAAACTTAAGCGAAACATCTGGTACAGGTGTTGCCTTTACTAGAAATCCATCTAGTGGAGAAAACAAAATTTATGGTGAATATTTAATTAACGCTCAAGGTGAAGATGTTGTTGCTGGAGTTAGAACTCCTTCTCCAATTGAATCATTAAAAGATGTATTACCAGAAGTTTATGAACAATTCGTTACAGTTGCTAAAAAATTAGAAGTACATTATAAGAATATGCAAGATATCGAATTTACTATTGAAAATGGTAAATTATACTTACTTCAAACAAGAAACGGTAAGAGAACTGCAACAGCTGCACTAAAGGTTGCTGTTGATATGGTTGCTGAAGGATTGATTACTAAAGAAGAAGCTATCATGCAAATAGATCCGCAACAAATTACGGCTCTTTTACATCCACAATTTGATGTGTTTGCTTTGAGAAAAGCTAACCAAATTAGTGAGGGATTACCTGCATCTCCGGGGGCTGCTTGTGGACAAGTTGTCTTAAGCGTTGAAAAGGCAGTTGAGTGGACTAATGCCGGTAAAAAAGTAATTTTAGTTAGATTAGAAACTAGCCCAGAAGACATTGAAGGTATGCATATATCTGAAGGGGTTTTAACAGTTAGAGGTGGTATGACATCTCATGCTGCTGTAGTCGCTAGAGGAATGGGAAAATGCTGTGTTTCAAGTTGTAAAGGCTTAGTACTTAACGAAGCTGCTAAAACTTTTTCAGTAAACGGTAAAGTCAGAAAAGAAGGAGATTTTATTTCTTTAGATGGCGCTACTGGTGCAGTATATGAGGGAGCAATCCAAACTAATCCGGCAACAATTTCTGGTGACTTCAAAACCGTTATGGAATGGAGTGATGAGATTAAGAGATTAAATATTAGAGCTAATGCTGATACACCAAAAGATGCAAGACAAGCATATGAATTTGGGGCTAAAGGTATTGGTCTTTGTAGAACAGAACATATGTTCTTTGATGAGGAAAGAATTAAAGCAATGCGTGAAATGATTTTATCTGATACTACTCGTAAGAGAGTTAAAGCTTTAGATAAATTGTTACCTATGCAACAAAGTGATTTTGAATCAATATATCTTTCAATGAAGGGATTCCCAGTTACTGTTAGATATTTAGATCCACCACTACATGAATTCTTACCAAAAGAAAAAGAGGACATTAAAATTCTGGCTAAAGAAATGAGAATGTCTGTTAAAAAATTAATTGAAAGAATTGATGCTTTACATGAATTTAACCCTATGATGGGTCATAGAGGTTGTAGATTAGCTGTATCTTATCCAGAGTTAGCCGAAATGCAAACAACAGCCTTAATGCAAGCTTGGTGTAATGTTCATACAAAACATCCTGAATATACAGATGTACCAGAAATTATGATTCCATTAGTTGGCGAACTTAAAGAATTACAATTTGTTAAAGCAATTGTTGTTAAAACAGCTAACTCAGTGTTAAGAAAAAATCATATGAAAGTTGATTATAAAATTGGTACTATGATTGAAATTCCAAGAGCTGCATTACTTGCAGATGAATTAGCAACAGAAGCTGATTTCTTCAGTTTTGGTACTAACGATTTAACGCAAATGACATTTGGATTTAGTAGAGATGATGCAAGTACTTTCTTGCCAGATTACTACAGTCATAGAATTTACGAATTTAATCCTTTTGCTACAATCGATCAACAAGGGGTTGGCAAATTAGTTCAAATGGCTGTTAAAGCCGGAAGAGAAACTAATAAAGACATTCATTTAGGTATCTGTGGAGAACACGGAGGAGATCCTGAAAGTATCGATTTCTTTGAAAGAACTGGACTTGATTATGTATCTTGTTCACCATTCAGAGTACCAGTTGCTAGATTAGCAGCTGCACAAGCAACAATTAAAAACAGAGAAAAATAATAAATAAAGGCTATTTAGATATCTAAATAGCCTTTTTACTTTAGAAATATAAAAATAATATTTGAATATTTTGGATACTAGTGATACAATTATTAAATAAGTATAAAGAGGTACTGTATGAAAAAAACAAGTAAAATATTTACAATCATTATTGTTATGTTTATGATAGTGTTAGTTGGTTGCGATAATAAAAATTCTAACAATATTACATATGACATCACCTATATTAATGATAATAAAGCGGTTGACGTTTATATGTTTAGTATAAGTGATATCAAAATTGAAGCTAATAATAAAGGAATAATTACTACTACACCATGTACAGAAGATATGATAACTAGTCCCACTGATTTGCAAGGACTTGAAGAAGTTGGTACCCACATGGTAATTGTTAGTTATAAAGACGTTACAAAAATCTTTACTGTTATTTTGGTAGATTCTGAAGGTGGACTTCCGTATTATGCAAATAGCGCTGGAAAAACAGGCACAGAATTAAAACTTGCATTAAGAACTATAATATCAGTTACAACCCATACTTGTACATATGATGAATTAAAAACGATATTACCAATGAC
>Ga0172378_10005089_pt1 | contig 12275 bp, 7 predicted proteins | sample GrowelOW332metaG_FD_119755 | JGI IMG/M metagenome (GOLD analysis project Ga0172378, IMG submission 119755) | Groundwater microbial communities from an aquifer near a municipal landfill in Southern Ontario, Canada - Pumphouse #3_1 metaG | ecosystem: Environmental > Aquatic > Deep subsurface >...
AAAGTGGAACGTTCTCACAGAAAAGACAACGAATATTTCTACGCTACGCATAAATTCTTTTCTTTTGAAGATTTCGAATCTCAACTTGCCGTACATTTGAAAAAATACAACGCTTTCCCGATGTGTCCGCTAAGTTGGCTTTCTCCAAACCAATACATAAAAGATTTCTTATTAGACGGCTTATTATATTAATTTTTTTACTTGTAATCTGTCTCATATGTTTGACAAACCTACATTGTTTTTGCTCCAAAATTTCGTAGATAAGTAATATACGGAAAGATAAAACAGAAATAGGTAAAATACTGAGGAAACTTTGCAAATACAAAGGAATAGAAATTTTGGAGGCATAGGCTTGTCTGGATCATATACAAATGTTGATATCAATACCTCCCAAATATAGTGTAGCACAAATAATGGGACATCTGAAAGGTAAAAGCAGTTTACAGATATTCGTTAAATTCGCTAATCTGAAGTATAAATACGGGAACAGACATTTTTGGGGGTAAAGGTTATTACGTCAGTACAGTGGGACGTAATGAGAAAAAAATCAAGGAATATATACAAAATCAATTACAAGAAGATATGGCATTGGACCAAATAAGCATGAAAGAGTAATATAGATCCGTTTAGGATTTGTATAGATTATATTTAAAAACCCAATAAAGATTTTTTAATCTGTTTTTTATTACAGATACAATAAATAAAAAATATTTTAATTAATTTAATAAAACATATTGACAAATTTAAAATTTATGATACAATTAAATACGGTAGAAACTCGAGTTTCTATTTTTATGGTAAAGGAAACTCGAGTTTCTAAAGATTTGACAAGTAAAGATTTCAAAATGAGGCAGAAAGTAAAATTGTTGTAATTTTATAAAAACAACCATTGTAAGTCACAATTTTAAGTCGTAATGATTTTTTTGAATGGAAACGAGTCTATTTAAATAATTAATAATAATTTCGTATAGCAAAACGCCATACGAAAAAAATTCTTTTTAGAATCTTTATTATTTAATACGTCGTTGTTCTTATATTACTCCAAAATACTATTTAAACTTAATTAATTTCGAAGGCAGTTATCGGAGAAAAAAGTATATAAAATACAATAAAATTTGAAATTAAGAGATACTAATTATAAACTCATTAAAATTATCAGAGAATAGTTTTTTATAATATAAAATTCTGCTGCTTTTGATTAACCACTATTAATCAGGTTGCCATTAGAATTTAATATAATTACGGCTTTCCTGTTTTTATTTAAATCGTTAGAAAAATAATTATTATCATTAATATTTATTATAGTTGCCTAATCTTCAAAATACAAAAATTAAAGAGAAGTAAAATATGATCAAAAGAAAAAAATACATTAAAATAATTATAACAGCACTGTTTGGCGTAATGTTTATTGCAACTGCTATATTTTCTATTTTCTCCGGAATTAATAAAAATCAAACTCAAAAAATTAATGGAAACAGCGATATTTATAAAAACCTCTCCGCATTTTCAACAGAAAAAGATTTGACAGGTATAGGATATACTAATGGAAAATTTTCAATGTTTAACGATGACGGCGATATTTTATGGACAACGGTTTTAGGAAACGGGCAACCGTTAAACGATGTTGTTATGTGTGATAATTTTGTTATTCTTGTTTCGGAAGGACGAGAGGTAATTGCCTTTGATAAGAATACCGGCGACAAACTTATGACATTCAATATGCCGTTTATGGCGTTAAGCGCGGCATTTAATGAAAAAAGCGGAGTTTTAACGGTTTCGGGTCAAATAAGAAACGAATATCGTTTTTATATTTTCAATATTCACGATACACCTGATTCAAACGGTGAAATCAATTATCGCTTTTCGGGAAGGCATGAAACTCAATTTGCGACGAAATTGTATTCAATGGAAAATTTAGATGACGGAAGGGTTATAGTTACGGGAGGCAATTCTGTTTCCTATATTGTTGATATAGAAGCAGATTCTCCATCGCTTAAAGAAATATTTGTATCAGATTTCCCTATCATTGCAGTAAGCGAAATATCGAACGGTTTTGTATCTATGGATATAAAAGGTACGGCAACATATTATGATAATGATTTTAAAGTTCTTAATAAGAAAAGCAATTCATATGAGTTTGATTCTGCTTGTTTAATTTCGGGACAATTTGTGGCAAAGGTTAAAAACGGCGGTGTTTTTGGTTTTGACATTAACCGCGGGGAAAAAAGTTTTTTTATAAATTCTCGATATGAAAGTAAGATATATTTGTTTTCAAACGGTTTTTTAATCAATGAAAATTCAGAAATAAGACTTTACAATGTTGACATTGCCAAAGCGGTTTCTTATTTTTCAACTGCGTTTAAAATCTCATTGCCAGTTAGTTTCTTGTTGTTGGCAGCTTTTGTCCTGATGTTATTAATAACATTTATGCCTAAAGTTAATGAATTTTTAAAAACAGAAATAATTAAATTCGGATTGTCGCTGAAAAATAATAAATTTGTTTATTTGGGACTTATTCCTACTTTTATTCTTATTATAATATTTTATTATATACCTATCAGTTGGGGAATGGGATTATCATTTTTCGATTACACTGCAGGAGAAAAGGCCGTTTTTGTCGGGTTCCAAAATTTTGCAGCAGTTATGAAAAACGAGTACTTTTGGTCCGGTATGGGTAATATGGTAATATTTTTAATAACTGATATATTAAAGGCTATTATTCCGCCTATTTTCTTTGCCGAACTGATAATGGCTGTTAAAAATAAAACTGTTTCTTTTTGGATGCGAGTTTTATTATTCGTTCCGGGCATTTTGCCGGGCGTAGCGACAACTATTGTCTGGATGAACGGCATTTTCGGAAATCAAGGGCTTGTGAATGATATTTTGATTAAAGTCGGATTACCGAGTTATGTTCAAAACTGGATGTTTCAGTCAAAAACGGCGTTGGGTTCGCTATTAATGTTTGGTTTTCCGTGGATTGGAGCTTATCTTATTTTCTACGGAGCGGTTATGGGCTTACCGACTTCAATGTATGAAGCTGCAAAACTTGACGGTTGCGGCTGGTTTAAAAGAATATTTAAATTTGATATTCCTCTTATCCTTCCACAGATAAAATATATTTTTATCACTTCTTTCATTGCATCCATTCAAAGTTTTGATAGAATATATATTACAACGCAGGGAGAATATAATACCGGGACCCCGGCTCTTGAAATGTTTTTCCAACTGTTCAAATACAACCAATACGGAATTGCCAGTGCGATGAGTGTGTTTTTATTCTTGTTTTTGGCTATAGCAACCGTTCTTAATTTTAGAATGAAATCAAATACTTCGGATTAAAGGAGGGGTGAGAATGAAAACTATGAAATTAAAAAGAATAAGAAATATAAAAATGCACGGAATAGAAGGCGTTCCCGCACAGGCGGTCATAATCTTAATTCTGCTGTTTCTTCTTTTTCTGACGATGCTTCCGCTTTTAGCTACCATAATGCTATCATTAAAGCCGACAGAAGAATTTATTTCGGGCAGCATCTGGACATTTCCTTCGAGATTGGTGTTTTCAAATTATGTAATTGGGTTTAAAGGCATAGCAAGAAATATTTTAAATACCGTAATAATCGATATTTTAAGTACCACTATTACAATGCTATTAAGCGCTTTTGTCGCTTATTTATTCGTGCGTAAAAAATTTCCCGCTAAAAACATTTTGTTTTTTATGATAATACTTCCTATGCTTGTACCGTCGGTTGTTTCTCTGACAACGTCGTATCTTAACGTTGTAAATCTGGGACTTAAAAATTCATGGATGGGATTGATTTTACCGTATATTGCGGGCAATCAGATTGCAACTATATTTTTACTCAGAGTTTTTATGATTCAACAGCCTGACGATATATATGAAGCGGCTTCAATTGACGGTTCAGGAGATTTCAGAACTTTCTTTTTAATAGCTTTACCGCTTACTTTTCCTATAATTATGGTTCAGGCAGTACAAATATTCGCTGCAATATATAACGATTATTTGTGGCCTTTGCTTATTATCGATAATACCAAGATATCTACTATTATGCCTGTCCTTGATTATTTATCGAAACAATTGGGAAGTCAGCAACGCGGCGCGCAATATTCGGTATATCTTATTAGCGGAATTCCGCTTATAATTTCTACAATATTCAGTTTGAAATTCTTCATTAACGGAGAATTTGCCTCAGGATTAAAATTATAAAAAAAAAGGAGAAAAATGATAAAATGAAAAAAAATAAAGTTATCAGCATAATAATGTCTTTATTTATGATCTTTGCATTCAGTTCATGCGGAGACAATAAAACTTCTTCCGAAAGTTCGGGGCAGCCGTCTGACACTACTTGGACCGCAAAGCCGGAATTATCGGGTACAATTAAATTTGCGGCTCCTCTTTCAGCCGCAGACCGTTTGGTTATGATGTCTCTTATAAACGAATATAATACGTTTACTCCAAACGTCAAAGTAGATATTATTGATAAAGGCTCAGGCGATAATTATATTAACTGGGTGAAATCGCAGATGAGTGACGTTGAATCGGCGACTGCGGATATCATACAGGCAAACGTAATTAACGAATATTACGGAACTGGAAAACTTGTCGATTTTAACGATTATATTTATTCGCCTAACTATTATGAAGATAAAACAGACGGGCGTTATCCTGCCTGGAACACGCTTTTGGATGAAGCTGCTTACCGTATAGACGGTGCCACAGGCACAATTCCTACTTTATCTTTTGAAAGTATTCAACTTGTTATGTTTTATAATAAAACTTTATTTAAAGCAAAAAATCTTACAATTCCAACTACTTGGTCTGAGCTACTTACCGAATGTAATACTATTTCACAATTAACTTACAAAAACCAATTGGGCGTTACGACAAAGTATGTTCCGATAAGCTTAAACTCGGATAAACTCGGAATAGGAAATTACAACTTCGGCTGGCTTATGCGTGTCTATCTGGATCAATATTTTAAAGATGTAATAAACACGGCTCATTCAGAAGAAGGCGATTATAATTATGATGAAGAAAAAGACGAAGACTGGACTTTTAAAGGAATTTTGGAAAGCGGTTATACCGATACTCAATTGAACGAGGCGCTCAATAACGATTCTCCGAATAAATACACTTACAACATTGTTCGTTTACTTGACGAGTTTTTCTCAAATGACAGCGATATTAATATGACTTCACCGCGTTACGAAGATATGATGAAAAACTTAAAGAAACTTTCAAAATACGGCGCGGGAGACGTAACTTACGAGGTATCGAAAGATATGTTTTACGCAGGACAAAGCTTTATGTTTGTTGGAACATCCGATTTTTTCCCTCTTTATCAGGATGCAAAAGGCGGACTTGACGTTTCGGAAGTTAAAGATCAGCTTGGATGTTTCTCACTACCTGCCATGGAGTGGGCTGGAACAGCTAACGGTAAGCCGTCGGTTTCATACACTCGTTCCCTTGGCGGACCTAGCAACAGTTATGGAATTATAAATAAGAATAAAGCCCAGTCTGAACTTGCAGTTGATTTTCTAAAATTTTTAGGTAGTAAAACAGGTATGAATTATAAATATTCCGAATATGCGTCAAACAATATGCTTATCAGTAAGCTGCCGCTGGTAAAAAATGTTACTCTTCCGGAATCTGTAGATATTACGGGCTCAATACCTTATCTCGGAGAATGTGATTTTAACCCGATTACACAACTTGGAATTGGTTTTGCCACAGGGAAATCTATTCAAACATTAGGTAATGTAATAAAAGATAACATTTATAATTATATTACCAGCGATACAATTTGGGGCGATAAGGGGCAGGCAATATATGATTCTATGTTGTCAAACCTTTCAACTTATTTTACGAATAATAATCTTAAAGAAAATTGCATGGGCAATCCTCAGACAAATCCGTACAAAACTTAATGATTGACAAACAGGGAGAATGATATGAAAAAAGCGATGATAATTGTTATGGTGTGTATTTTAACGCTTTTAACTTTATTCGGTTGCGAAAAGCAAGAAGGCTCGGATGAAATTATCAGCTCTGCTGATTTCGAAACAGGTTTTTTGAACACGGGAGCTACAGACGCATTGGGCAGAAAATATTATTCGGTTTCAGGATATCAAAAAGATAAATATGTCGGTCTGTTTTATTTTGAATGGCTTGGTCAGCACAATTCCGACGGAATTTACGATATTCAGAAAATGTTGGATGAAGGTGACGAGACTGATGTGTACGGAACGAATAATATTAACGCATTTTATTATTTTTCCAAGCCTCTTTACGGTTATTATAATTCCGTCGACGAGTGGGTTGTTAGAAAACACGTAGAATTATTTATGCTTGCAGGAATTGATTTTCTTGGAATTGATTGCACAAACGCATATATTTATGAGAATTCTGTGGGAGTGCTTTTAAAAGTTCTCAAGGAATATTCAGATGAAGGATATAACGTCCCCAAATTAACATTTCTTACTAACACGAGATCTAATCAAACCGTTAAAACTTTATATAATCAATATTATAAAGACGGAAAATATGATAATTTATGGTTTCGCGGAAACGGCGAAAAACCGTGGCTTATTGCCAAAACGACAGAAAACGGAAATGTTTTAGATGAAAAATATCAAAGTTATTTTTATTTAAGACCTGCTCAATGGCCTAACAATCCTCCGATTAAGACAACAGAAAATTTCCCTTGGATAAGTTGGAACCGTCCTCAGGAAATTTATACTAATTCAGAAGTGGGTAGTATTGTAAATGTTTCAGTTAGTCAGCATCCGGGTGAAAATACAGGCATACATCTTTCCGAATCTGTTAAAAACTCTGACGTTTACAATAGAAACTGGGGCAGAGGATATTCTTCGATTACTAAACAAAATAATAAAGATAACATATATAGCGGAACTAATTTTGAAGAAGAATGGAAAACGGCGCTTGATTCGGAAAATGACGTTAAATTGGTTTTTGTAACAGGATGGAACGAATGGGTCGCGCAAAAGCAAGTGGCAAACAACAAAGGTTATTTTGTCGATACTTTTAATACAGAGTTTTCACGCGATATAGAAATGACCGAAGGGCAATATTTAGATAACTATTATTTACAGCTTGTTAGAAACATCCGTGAATATAAAGGTATTAGTAATGAAAGTTCCGATAGTTTTGGAAACAAAACAATTAATATAGCGGGAAAATTAAGTCAATGGAACGATATTGAGGCAGTTTATAAAGACATAGATTCAGATACTAAAGCGCGCCTCGCTCCTAATTTCGACTCTTCCGAAACGCTTGAAAATAAAACCGGAAGAAATGATTTTACAGAAATTAGGGTTGCTTCCGATAATGAAAATTTAACGTTTCTTATAGCTTGTAAAGATGATATTACCGATTATTTAGGCGGCACTAATTGGATGAATTTATTTATAGGAACAGGCAGTGACGAAGGATGGGAAGGTTTAAATTATGTAATAAACCGTAAACCTAAAGAAAAAACCACAGAATTGGAAAAAATAACGCAGAACGGTTTTGAAAAGGTAGGAGACGTAAATTATAATTTGAAAGGTAAATATATGCAAATACAGATTCCGTTAAATAATTTGAACATAGGAAACGGAAAATTTACAATTCGATTCAAGGCGTGTGACAATATGCAAAAAGAACTTGACGTTTCCGAATTGTATATTAACGGAGATTCGGCGCCGCTTGGAAGAGTTATGTATTTATATTCAAGTGACAAGAAATAAAAAAAGATAAAGAAAAATTATATAACAACAGAGGTGAGAAATGGTAAGTAGAAAAGATGTCGCAAAACTAGCAAACGTTGCGCCTTCTACGGTTTCAAATTCAATAAACGGAACAAAATACGTTAGTGAAGAATGCCGCCTAAAGGTTATGAAAGCGATAAAAGAGTTAAATTATGAACCTAATTTAATAGCGCGAAGTTTAAAGAAAAATCATACTAAATCAATTGTAGTGTTTATAAATGATTTGTATAATTCTTATTATGCGGAAATTTGCGACGGTATTTTGGAAATCGCTTATCAAAACGAATATACTGTTACTATTTGTCTGGCGAATGACCCCCAAAAGGAATATTACAAAGAATTTTATTCGCGAAGAACAGACGGAATGATTAATCTGTCTAAAATGTTTGCAACAGAAGAATCTTATGAAAGATTAAAAAATATGGCGCTTGTTAATGTGAGAAAATTTGACAATGAATTTTATGTGAGCGTAAATTATGTAAAAGCCGTTGAAGATTTTGTGAAAAATTTGGTTGAGTCAGGCAAAAAAAACTTGGGAGTAATTACAGGAACTGCAAAAGAAGATATTATGAACGATACGCGTTATATTGCGTTAAAACATTATACCAAACTTGCAAATATTAATTTTGACGAAAAAAATCTTCTGTTCAGAAACGATGTCATTAACCGCAATCAATCTGACGTAGGGTATGAAGAAATGGAAAAACTTTTAAAATTATCTCCGGACATAGATGCTGTTTTCTGCATCAATGATCTGCTGGCATACGGTGCGGCTTGCAAGTTGCGGCAAGAAGGTCTTAAAATACCCGAAGACGTTTCGATATGCGGTTGCGATAATGTTTTCTTTTCAAAATTTTGCGAACCCGCGATTTCATCGATGACGTTTGATAAGGTTGATTTTGGCAAAAAATGTATGCATATTTTACTTGGACAAATAAATAAAAATGATTCGGCGGATAAACACTGTATTATAATGGCTGAATATGTAAAAAGGGACTCGGTATAATTTTTAAATAAATATGAAATAAAATTCGTTGTATCAATGACAACAAATGGAGGATTTCTTGAGAACCGCGAAAAAAATTTTATGTGTCATATTATTGATAGTTTTTTGCACGTATACAGTTGCATGTGAAAAAAACGAATCTGAATCGTTTATCGATTCGGAATCGGAATCAATAATCGATGAAAATTTTAAAAGTTTGATTTTTAAAGACGGCGCTAACGAAAAATATATAAATTGGTATGGGCGGAATAAATACGATTCCACTAACTCGGATATGATCATTTATAATTCTGCCGCAGGTTTCGAAGTTGATTTTAAAGGAACAATGCTGGGAATGCGGTATAAGGAAGAATTAATCGGTAAAGCCAATTTGACAGGAGAAGGTTATATAGGGATTTTTACCGATGGTGCAAATGACGCTTCAAAATCTTTTAACGTATTAAAATCTACAGAAAACATAACACAATTTAATGTTTGTGAAAATCTTGAAAATGGGCAGCATTCGATTAAAGTGCTTAAATGTACCGAAGCGGCCGCCGCGGTAATTTCGGTTTATGAAATTTATACAGACGGATATTTTATCGAACCCAAAGGTAAACCCGTTCGAAAAATCGAAATATACGGGGATTCGATCTCTGCCGGACGTGCGGCGAGAAAAGCCGCGGGTGGGAACGAAAATAACAGTACTTCGCAGGAAAACGCGTTACTTACTTATGCTTCTTACTCCGCATTGAATTTAAACGCGCAGACCTCATTATTTTGTATGAGCGGCTCTTGTTCAGGTGTTTACAGCAATCTTACAGATTCGAATCCCGTTGTGAAAAATTTTGAAAAATACAGCCCTGTTTCTGAAGAAATATGGGATTTCAGTAAATATATTCCTGACGTCGTAGTTATTGACTTGGGGACAAATGATATTTTGGGCGCTTCATCTCAAGCTGATTTCGAAATTGAATTTGAGCGTCAATATAAGGCTTTTGTTTCGAAAATACGAGATAAATATCCTGAAACTTATATTATTTTATGTTACGGAACTTATAGCGGAAGCGTAGATTTTACGGCTTACTCTCAAGTTTATAAAAATATTGCCGAAAGTTTTGCCGACGGAAAAGTTTTTTGTCTTCAATTTAATCCGTGCAGTCTTTCTCATCCGTCATATATTGAAAATAAAGTTTACGGTTCGATTTTATCTGAAAAAATAAAAACGATTACCGGTTGGGATGATTAAATTATAGAAAATAATAAGGAGGAAATATGATAAAAAAAACATTGCCGTCATTGATTTTATGCTTGATTTTTTTCCTGTTGACAGCGTGTTCTCCGGGGAAAGAAAGCCTAAACGAAAGTACGAGTGACAGTGAATCGACTGAAACTCCGATAGAGCCTTATGCGGATGAAATGACTTTTGGGTTTTGGATGGGTGTGCCTGACGGCGTTTACCGTTTAAAAACCGACGGTTCGATAGATTTCGGCAACTCGCAAGGATATTACGAAAGAGAATACACTGATTCTGAAATGGATTCGTTTTATACCGATATAGTAAGCGCGGGATTTAACGTTGCATTTCCGGAATGCTATAATACTTCAAAAAGTTATAATCTTAAAATATTACGCGCTTCTAAAAAAGCAGGGATTAAACAGTTTATTCAAGACGGTAATACAACGACTTATCTTGTGGGAAATGCTTCTAATTATGAAGCTTATAAATCCGGAACTCTTTCCGAAGAACAGGCTGTAGAAACTGTTAAAGGTTATTTGTCGGATTATTTTGCTTACGATTCATTTTACGCAATTCTTTTAATTGACGAACCCGGTCCCGAGAAATTAGACAGGGTGGGATGGGCGAAACAAATTTTATCCAAAGCTGCTCCCGAACAGTTGTTTTATTGCACTATGCCGTCGGTTTATGCTATAGGTCAAGGTCAGGAATACGAAGAATCTTTGGAAACTTATGATAATTTTCTAAAAAAGTATCTTGATTTAACAGGTTATAATAAATTTTTCTGCTTTGATTTTTATCCGTTGACCGAAATTAACGGAATTAGTTCGGTAGACAGCCTTTGGCTGAGAAATATTTATTCTGTAAAAAAAGCCGCAAATCGGTTTGATGAAAAAAACGGAACGTATACTCCTATTTGGTCTTTCATGCAAGCGGTGGGACATAATTCTTACCGTGAACTTAAATGCAAAGCAGATGCAACCTATCAGGCTTATACGAATATGGCTTTCGGATCAAACGGGATGTTCTGGTTTACTTACTGGGCTCCAAATCCCGGAGCTGAAAACGGATATAAAGACGCAATGACCGATATAAACGGACAAAAAACAGACGTATATAATTATATAAAGGAAACAAACGAAGAAATAGCCGATGTAAGCGACGTTTTTGGAAAATACAGATGGAAAAGCATAATGACAAGCATTATACGCGATCCTAAAGGTACCTTAAAACTTTTGAAAGATCAAGTCGAAAATAAATCAAAAGATTTAACCTCGTTTTCATCTACAAAAAATGCAATTTTAGGTATTTTTGCAGATTCTCTTGGGAAAGACGCTTATTTAGCGGTAAATTTTGTTGAACCTTCTTCATCTCAGACCGATAACACAATAACGCTTCAAATAAAAAATCACGAAAAAGCGGAAGTATATATTAACGGGCAAAAACAAATTGCGGATATAATTGATAATAAATTGGAATTATTGCTAACCGCTGGACAGGGCGCTTTTATCATTCCGCTATAAATAATAAAAAACGGAAATTTTTTCCGTATTATCTTTCGAAATATTCGGAAGAAATAAATATAATTATCCAGGAGGAAAATTTATGTTAACAAAAATTAAAAAATCCGCAGCGTTGTTTTTATGCGTTGCACTATTTATTTTCAGCGGCATTGCCTTGGGAATAAATAACGAATCTGAGATTTCCGTTGCGAAAGCGGAAGAAAATCAGTATACCGATCTGGTCTTTAAACCTGATACAACTTTTTATCTTAACGGTGAAGCATGGGCAGAAGTACCATACAATTATAGTAATTGGGATCTACCTGTTAATCAGGAAAAAGCCGATATGCAAAATGAAAACGGAGCTGCTCCTTATACCAACTCAGCATATAGCGCATTTTACGATAATATTTTGGTTAACGGTCTTACTTACGCGGATTATGTCACAAAATACGGTCGTCCGCTCGGCATCCGTATTTGTTTGCCCGGGGCTATGCGTTTAGGTCTTCCTAACGGCACAGCAAATGTTGTTATAACTTTTAAGGCGGGTTTTAGACCTTTTTACTGGTCAAAAGCGGATAATTGCGTAAAAGTTGACGATACTTACAGATTGCCTGCCGATTTTTCATTTTTAACAAAACCGTTCGGGCAGACTTGGAGTCAGGTTACAGCTCTTACCAAAGTGGTATTCGGAGTAGCTCCGGACAGTATATCCGTAACCGATACAGGCACTATTATGGCTTACCCGATAATGAATTAT
>Ga0172378_10005090_pt1 | contig 12274 bp, 11 predicted proteins | sample GrowelOW332metaG_FD_119755 | JGI IMG/M metagenome (GOLD analysis project Ga0172378, IMG submission 119755) | Groundwater microbial communities from an aquifer near a municipal landfill in Southern Ontario, Canada - Pumphouse #3_1 metaG | ecosystem: Environmental > Aquatic > Deep subsurface >...
CAGGCCACCTTCTCCCCGGACATGGGGGCATTATGGACCGGATTGACAGCCTGCTATTTGCACTCCCGGTCTACTATCTGGCTGCAAGCCTGCACACTTTTTTCTACTAACAACGGACGATCAGCCCCACTCATCGCTTTAATCTTCATCATCTTTCCAATCCAACAACACCTCCAGGCCCTTCATGACATACATATCCTCTCTGCATCTTCCCGTCCCCTGCCAAAACTTTCCTCGATCCGTAACCATCCTCGGCAGCACGGGTTCCATAGGCACAAGTGCCCTGAAGATCATCGCAAATCACCCAGAAAAATTTCAGATCATCGGCCTGGCAGGCGCAAAGAATGTCCATCTCCTTGCCCGCCAGGCCGTACAATTCAGACCACGGGTCCTTGGAGTGCTTACGGACCAACTGGCTGCAGAACTCCGTTCTATGCTTCCTTCCGGGTATGCTCCGGAAATCGTTGTTGGCTCTGCAGGCTATCAGGCCATGGCCAAAGATCCGGATGCTGAGTTCATCCTCTCCGCCCAGGTGGGAGCAGCGGGTTTGGCTCCGACCATGGCGGCAGCCCAGGCCGGCAAAATCATTTGTCTCGCCAACAAGGAGTCTCTGGTCCTTGGCGGTCATTTAATCAGGAAATCCTGCCAGGAGCATGGAGGCATTATCCTGCCGGTGGACTCAGAGCACAATGCCATTTTTCAATCCCTTGGGGGTCACGATCCTCACACCCTGCGCCGCATTCTTCTCACCGCATCGGGCGGCCCTTTCCGGACCAAATCGTCCACGTTTTTGCAAACGGTTACCCCGGCCCAGGCCCTGAAACATCCCAATTGGTCCATGGGAGCCAAAATCAGTATTGATTCGGCAACATTGATGAACAAGGGACTTGAAATCATCGAGGCCTATCATCTCTTCGGGGTTGAACTGGCAACTATTGAAGTGGTGGTCCATCCCCAAAGCATCATCCATTCCATGGTTGAATACCGAGATGGATCTATTCTGGCCCACCTGGGCACACCGGACATGCAAATCCCCATTGGCTATTGCCTGGCCTATCCAACGAGGATGGAACACCCCCTAGAGCATCTTGATTTCGCCAAGATTGCCACCTTGACCTTTGAAAAACCGCGAACAGATATGTTCCCCTGCCTCAACCTGGCCTGCGAGGCGTTGAAGGCCGGACCAAGCCATCCCGTTGTACTCAACGCCGCCAACGAAATCGCGGTGCAAGCATTTTTGGACGAACAGATCCCCTTTATGGACATTCCCCACATTCTGGAACAGGCCCTTACGGATCATAGGGGACAGCCCATGGAATCTCTGGACGCTATTCTGGACCTAGATACAAAAACCAGGCATGATGTGCAAAAGTATATCCAGACGGCATATTAATCCGAACAGATCACCTGCTTCCTGCAGCTATCCCAACCACTAACAATGTGATTCCTACAATTATGATTCAAAGCACACTCGCTATCATTCTGGTCCTTGGGGCCCTTATTTTTTTTCATGAACTCGGTCATTTTCTTGTGGCCCGGATCATGGGTATCGGCGTCAACGCCTTTTCCCTTGGTTTCGGCCCCCGTATCTGGAAAAAGACCATAGGACTCACCGAATACCGCCTTTCGGCCTTTCCTCTCGGGGGATATGTCCAACTCGTGGGCGAGCACACGGATGATGAGCTCCCCGAACAATTTTCACGGGTCCAGAGTTTTGCCCTGCGTCCGCCTTGGCAGCGTATGCTCGTTGTTGCCGCCGGACCAGTGTTCAATTTTATTTTGGCGTGGTTCATCTATTGGGGTATTTTCTGGGCACAGGGACAGATGGAATTACTCCCCCGCATTGGCTCTATTCAGCCTGAGAGTCCCGCCCTCGTGGCCGGGATAGAAGCGAACGATCTGGTCACGGCAGTCGACGGCTCCCCCCTTACATATTGGGAAGATCTGGCCGGAGCCATTCAGCACAGTAAAGGACGGACGTTAAACCTGACCATTCTTCGTAACGGGGAGAATGTATACGTTCGGGTCACGCCACATCTGCAAGAACAGACCAATATTTTTGGTGAGAAAAAACAGGTTCCCATGGTCGGCATCACCGCATCCGGGGATATGATAACCCTTGAGCTCTCCCCTCTTGACGCTGCAGCCGCAGGGATCACCCAAACCTGGAGACTCTCCAAGCTGACTCTGCAAGGATTGGTCAAACTGGTTGAAAGAGTCGTCCCCCTCGACAATATCGGCGGGCCGATCATGATCGCCCAGATGGTCAGCCAGCAGGCCCACGAAGGGATTATCAACCTTCTTGCCCTTACCGCGCTTATCAGTATTAATCTGGGTTTGCTCAACCTGCTCCCCATACCGGTTCTGGACGGCGGGCATATTCTTTTCTTCGCCATCGAATGGATCAGACGACGACCTCTGGACGAACGTCTGCAGAACATCACCACGCGCATCGGTCTTTCCTTTCTCATCGCCCTGATGGGACTAGCCATTTTTAACGATATCTTGCGTCAATTCAAATAATATGCATATATCCCCTATTCTGGTCATCAACGGTACTGAAGAACTCCTGCAAGTCGTCATTGGAAATTCCCAGGGTATCCTTTTTCATTCTTCGATCAATGCCCCGGGCCGAACCATGAAATTTCTTGTCCCCATAATCCAGGACGGCCTGAACCGTCTGGAACTTTCTCTCAAAAACCTTTCCGGGATTGCATGTACCCGGGGTCCAGGCAGTTTTACCGGTATCCGTATCGTACTCGCGACCATTGAAGGGATGACTCGTGGTTGCGAAATCCCTGTTTGCGGACTTGAGTACCTTCCCATTTTGGCCGCAGATATCCCGTGTCATTTTTCCGGCGAAGCCTGGATTCTCACCTATGCCAGAAAGACCATGGTCTACATCCAAGGATTTGCCATGCCGCGTGCTGAACCCCTTACCGCCGCCCGTGCATGTACCCTGAATGAGGCAGTGGCAATGCTTCAATCCCGGAATGTACCACTCATTCTGCATGGCAGCGGATTGAAAAAAAATATCCTTTTTTTCCAAGACCGTTTGCCGGAGTCCTCTCAGATATTGAACAAGGGCTGTGCTCCAACTCCCGAAGGACTCCTCAACGCCGGTCTTAGCGGAATATTTTCCAACACCCCGGTGACGCCCTTGTACATCAGGCATTCAGATGCTGAAGACAACCTGGCTTCCATTGCCCGCAAACGGGGCATTTCACTGCAGGATGCCTTGCGCCAAATTCCACAATTCGAAATACCTTGCTCCTGAGGGCACATACAGATGACCGAACTATCAGATCTTTCCCCCAACCTTGAAGATTACCTGGAAGCGATCTTCGTTCTGGAGTCTTCGGAACAGAAAGCCAGAGCCAAGGATATTGCTGACAAATTGGATGTTCAGCGTGCTTCTGTCACCGGAGCCCTGCACTCACTTTCCCAAAAAGGACTCATCAACTATACCCCCTACGCGGCCGTCACCCTGACCTCTGAAGGATTCCGCATTGCGACCAAGGTCGTCCATCGGCACAAAGTTCTTTTCGAATTTTTGAACACCTTTTTGAATGTGCCGGCAGACAGGGCGGGAACAACCGCATGTCACATGGAACACCATATCGACGACCAGACACTGGAATGTCTGATTGCCTTTATCCAATTCATCAAATCCTGTCCCCGAACCCAGGGGAGCTGGACCGAGGCATTTACCACGTTCTGTAAAACCAACAAGGTATGCCGGAATTGCAAAGATTGTATTGCTGAATGCGTACCTTCATCCGCACCGTCTGGATCATTCCGCAACAAAGAATAGCCTTACCCGATTGTCTTTCCTCCTTTAGTCCGTCGATTCTGCCTCCAATATGCTATACAGGCATATGTGATACCATTGTTACTTTGTATTGAGACCATCAAGAGAAGATCTGCCCCTCAAGGTAGAAGCGACTTCCAGCCGCTTTGTTCGGTCATTAAAAAATGAAAATGGTATGCGACCGTAAAAGCTCACGATACGCATAGGGTTGTGCACGATCAAACGGACAAAACCTGCCCGTTTGATCGTGCACGCTGATTTACCTCTTTTCAATTCTACGATGTATGATTAAGAGAACGTGTATACACATACTACCTGATTGAGATGGACCCTTTTGCACCTGCCCCTGATATATACAACATCATACATCACTTATAGGTAGACATTACCACGTTCTGGATAATCCGGGCACACAGACGCTACCCGGTCAAAGCTTTCACCACCCACACGTTATCCATTGCATCCCAATGGCGTGGAATACAAAGGATACCCTGCCTGTGTCTCAACGGGACACTATGCAGCAAAAAAACCACGATGCGAGTCCCGAGGTAATCTAATGAAAATTATTTGCCCTAAATGTTCTTTTTCCAGAGAAATTTCCGAGCATAACATACCAGCTCGCGCCCAGATCGCAACCTGTCCCAAATGTGGTCATCGGTTTCAGTTCAGAGAGATTGCCCAGCCTGCGGATACCGCGCCCCAGACCCCGGCGATCCAAAAATCCAGTACCCCCGACGCCCACAAGATAAAGCCCCACTCCACCCCTCCGGAGCCGATGGTGGAGGATGACATCTGGGATTCTCTGTCGGCCATGCAGCCTTCATCACAACCCAAAGAAACGGCGTCCTCCTTTTCGGATGCCCATGATTCTACAGGGCCCTTACCTCCGCCCCAGGGTGTGCCTTGGGAAAATCTGGGCCGATTTGGATTTTTCCCCGGTTTTTTTGAAACGATCAAAAGGGTCATGCTCCACCCCATTCATTTTTTCCGTGAGCTGATATTTGAGCCAGGTATCGGCAAGCCTCTCATTTTTTATCTGCTTATAGCTGAAGTACAGGCTTTAGCCCAATTTTTCTGGCAGATGGCCGGGGTGGTGCCCATGATTACCAACGCTTCAGGAGGAAGTCAGATCGGGCTGGGCCTGATGGGCATGGGCTCGGCATTCATACTTATCATGTATCCCCTTATCCTGACGGTGATGCTTTTCCTCATGGTCGGGGTCAATCATCTCTGCCTGCTCCTGTTCAAGGCGGCGGATCGAGGATTCGCAGGAACATTCCGCGCCGTAACATATGGAAGTGCCCCCATGGTCCTGGCCTTGTTCCCTTTTATCGGTCCGATTATAGGTGCCCTGTGGACCATGACAACTACATTTTTTGGATATAAATACATCCACAGGACCACAACCTCTCGGGTTGTCCTGGCTATGCTTCTTCCAGTCCTTGTCATGACTGTTCTTGTGGGAGCACTATTTTTCACCAGCGGCTTATCCATTGGGAATGCATAGCTTTATCAGATATCATAAGGGGTTCAACCAGAGACCCGTGGTATCCCAGGCAGAGACTTCTCATCGTAACAATCGACACAGACACAGTATTTTTTTGCATACTACCAGATTAGATGCATAAATCCGTATGCATCCACGAACAAACAGGTATAGCCCTCAGATCTTAGGCAGGTGAGTCCGTATGTGGCGTTTTATACACAATCAATGGACATCGTTCACACAACGGCGCAAAAAGGCCAAAGAACTTACATCTGCGGCTTTCGAAGCATTGGTCGAAGAAATTCTCGAGCTGGCAGGCATGACGGAAAAAATTCATGCCCAAGAAACGAACATGAGCATCAAAGTGACGCAACTGCACCAGGAGCTTATACAGCTTCAAAATCTGCTGAAAAAGAAAGAATTCAAACGATTATCTGAGAGCAAACGAATCGAACTGAAAAAAAACCTCATGTTCTCTAAAAATCAGCTTCTGGAGACCATGCGCTCGGCCCCCCCTCCCACAAATATCATCCAATAAGTTTTACCCGAGGCTTTCAATCATTACATACTGAAAAAATTAACTTTTATCACTCTTCTCTGGGGGGTTTCATTTTTTTGCTCTCCATATTAGAGACTGGTGCACAAGGTTTGCGACACTCCCCAAGGCGTGAGAGCATTTCCAGCTTCCTGCACGTTCAAATAACTTCCCGACGGCCACCTGCGGATACGGTCAGGATCAACAAAATCCGTCGGCATACAACAACGAGGCAACCATGATCGGCATCTCAAAATTGTATTGTGAAAATATCGAGCCGTCCGATGCACTGCGCTACGGACGGGACTCAAAACAATTACCATCCAACCTGCTCCAGTTTTCCAAGGATAAAAAACCCGTTGTAGTCTGGAATATGACCCAGCGCTGCAATCTCAAATGCGAACATTGCTATGCCCAGGCCATTGATCCCCATGGCGATGACCCCATGAATACAGATCAAGGCAAAGCCATGATCGATGACCTGGCTCAGTTTGGTTCGCCGGTCATTCTCTTTTCCGGCGGTGAACCCACCATCCGCAAAGATCTTCCCGAGCTGGCAAACTACGCGGTTTCCAAGGGAATGCGCGCAGTTATTTCCACCAACGGCACCCTGATCACCAAACGGATGGCCAAAGAGCTCAAAGAGGTGGGACTGTCCTATGTCGGCATTTCCCTGGATGGCGGCGAAGAAGTACATGACAAATTCAGGGGAGTGAAAGGAGCTTATAAAAAAGCATTGGAAGGGGTGGAAAATTGCCAGGCAGAAGGACTCAAAGTCGGCCTTCGCTTCACCATTTTCGGCAAAAATGCCCAGGAAATTCCTAAGGTTTTCCAGGTTCTCAAAGAGATGGAAGTCCCCCGTCTGTGCCTGTACCACCTGGTCTATTCCGGTCGCGGTTCGGCCATGATCAAGGAAGACCAGAATCATGAACAAACCAGGGCGACAGTTAATCAGATCATGGACCTGACCAAAGAGCTCTTTGATGCCGGCCACCCCAAGGAAGTTCTCACTGTGGACAACCACGCTGACGGCCCTCTAGTGTATCAGCGTCTGCTCAAAGAAAATCCCGAACGCGCCAAAGAAGTGCTGGAGCTTTTACAGTTCAATGAAGGGAACAACTCCGGCCGCGGTATCGGATGCATCTCCTGGGACGGCAAAGTCCATGCCGACCAATTCTGGCGTAACCATATATTCGGTAATGTTCTGGAACGTCCTTTTTCCGAAATCTGGGACGATCCAAACATCGAACTTTTGCACAAACTCAAAGACAAAAAACAATATGTCACCGGCCGATGCTGCAAGTGTAAGTATTTACCCATCTGCGGCGGTAATTTCAGGGCCCGGGCCGAAGCCTTTTATGATGATGTCTGGGCACCAGACCCGGCTTGTTATCTGACTGATGAAGAGATCGGCCTGTAATAAACCTACTCGGCTGCCCTGTGATGGCCAGCCGAGTATTCTCTGCCTTTAACCTCGGAACCTTTTTTTAAGGACACGAATCATGAACAACACATTCTATCGGGGCAGACGTCTTCGCCGTACTCCTGCTCTGCGCGATCTCGTTCGTGAGACCGAAATCCGGCCCCAAGATCTTATTCAGCCGTACTTTGTTGTTGAAACCGACGACCCCGAATTTTCCCAGCCCATTTCATCCATGCCCGGGCAAGCCCAATATTCACTGAACAAACTCCAGGAACGCGTTGCCCAGGCAGTCGACCTTGGATTGCGCGCCCTGATTCTTTTCGGAATTCCCAAAGAAAAAGATCCCAAAGGATCGCAGGCCTATGCTGATACCGGCATTGTCCAGGAAGCAGTGCGCAGGCTCAAGGCCCGTTGGCCCGAGCTTGTAGTCATCACCGATGTGTGCATGTGTGAATTCACGTCCCATGGCCATTGCGGCATTTTGGAGAACCAATACGTCCAGAATGACATCACCCTGGACTATCTGGCCAAAACAGCCCTTTCCCATGCCCGTGCAGGCGCAGATATGGTGGCTCCCTCGGATATGATGGACGGACGCATTCAGGCTATCCGCGAAGCCCTGGACAAGAAGGGCTTCGAAGAACTGCCCATTATGTCTTATGCGGTCAAATCAGCCTCATCCTTTTACGGACCATTCCGTGAAGCTGCCGAAAGCGCACCAGCCTTCGGTGACCGCAAGTCCTACCAGATGGACCCGGCCAATCTGCGCCAGGCCATGTGCGAAGCCCAGGCTGATCTTGACGAAGGCGCCGATATCCTTATGGTCAAACCAGCCCTTCCCTACCTGGATGTTCTACGCCGTATCCGTGATGGCTTTGACGTCCCCACTGCAGCATATCAGGTCAGCGGCGAATACAGCATGATCAAAGCCGGTGCCCAGATGGGTTGGATTGATGAACAAAAAATCGTCATGGAATCCCTTACTTCCATCAAACGAGCCGGCGCCGATCTGATCATTACCTACTTTGCGGAAAATGTTCTCCGCTGGATGGCCTAATCTCAGGACACCAGCCCTGTTTTCACTACTAAGCCTCTTTACCAGACTGCAGAAAACGATAAAACCAGAAGCTGCGCACAGCGGATTACACAGGGAACACGCATATGACGACGCATCCAGACCGAGCCTCACTATCGCCTAGGAGTTTGTTCTTCGAAAATTTCTGCACTTGCTGCCGCGGAGACGTAGTCCGTTCACCTCTTGCCCATACCAAAAATCATGCATCCACAACATCCCACTGACCCAAACAACATGACGCCTCCCTTGCGTCTCATCGCCTGGGAAATTACCCGCTCATGCAACCTGGCCTGTCAACATTGTCGGGCTGAGGCACATGAAGAGCCCTATCCCGGCGAACTTACCACGGAAGAAGCCAAGGCCCTGATCGACACCTTTCCCCAGACAGGAAACCCGGTGATTATCTTTACAGGGGGTGAACCCCTGATGCGCAAGGATATTTTCGAGCTCATCCCCTATGCCTGCGCCAAAGGATTGCGCTGTGTAATGGGTACCAATGGAACGCGCATTGACGCTGCCACCGCAGCCAGGATCAAGGCAGCAGGCATCCAGCGCTGCAGCATTTCCATTGACGGTCCCGATGCAGCATCCCATGACACCTTCAGAGGAGTTTCCGGAGCCTTTAACGCCTCCCTTAAAGGGATTGAAGAACTCAAAAAAGCAGGCGTTGAATTCCAGATCAATACCACGGTGACCAAACATAACATGCCCTTTTTTAAACAAGTGTTTCACCTAGCCGAAAATCTGGGAGCGGTAGCCTGGCATATTTTTCTCCTGGTCCCCACGGGTCGCGGCAATGCCATCCGTGAAGAAATCATCAATGCCGAAGAATATGAAGAAGTGCTGAACTGGTTTTATGATTTCCGGAAAACCACATCCATGCACCTCAAAGCTACCTGTGCGCCCCATTATTACCGGATCATGCGCCAGCGGGCCAAAGAGGAGGGGATCCAGGTGACTATGGAAAATTTCGGTCTGGATGCCATGACCCGAGGCTGTCTGGGCGGCACCGGGTTCTGTTTCATTTCCCATACCGGCCAGGTCCAGCCCTGCGGATTTCTGGAGATGGATTGCGGGCAGATTTCACAGACCCCTTTTCCCGAAATCTGGGCCCGTTCCCCCCAGTTTCTTGCCCTACGCGACCAGTCGGCCTATGAGGGCAAATGCGGAATCTGCGAGTATCACAAGGTATGTGGCGGATGCCGGGCCAGAGCCCAGACCATGAATGGCAATTATCTTAAAGAAGAGCCTCTTTGCACCTATATCCCGCAAAAAATGCGCAAACAGACAACGTAGGCTACGTATGGACAATATTGATAAAAAAATACTGGGCATCATCCAATCGGATTTTCCCATCACGCCCCGGCCCTATGCTGACGTGGCTCAACAGGTCGGCATCGACGAAGATGAAGTGCTGACACGTGTTACAACCCTCCATGATGCGGGTGTCATCCGGCGTATCGGAGCCAATTTCCAGTCAAAAAGAATGGGCTGGCACTCCACCCTGTGCGCAGCAAAAGTCCCCGAGGCAGACATTGATGCCTTTGTCGCTGAAGTGAACAGTTATCCCGGCGTAACCCATAATTATCTGCGTAACCATGCATGGAATATCTGGTTTACCTTTATCGGACCGACAAAAGAAAAAGTGGCAGCCACCTTGGCTGCCATTACCCAAAAAACAGGTATTTCCATTCTCAATCTTCCAGCAGGAAACATGTTTAAAATCAAAGTTGATTTTGCCATGGACACCAAGGATCGCACATGAGCCACCAGCCCCCCATTCTTTCACCCTCTCTGCTGTCTTCCGATTTCGGCAATCTGGAAACGGAACTCCATGCCCTGGAAGATGCCGGGCTTTCATGGGTCCATTGGGACGTCATGGATGGCCTGTTCGTACCCAACATCACCTTTGGACCTGCAGTCATCAAGGCCTTACGCAAAAAGTCAAAACTTTTTTTCGACGTTCACCTGATGATTGATCGTCCCGAACGGTATGTCGACGAATTCGTCGACGCAGGTGCCGACCTTATTTGCGTCCATGCCGAATCCACGGTGCATCTGGAACGGACGGTAAGCGAAATCGCACGCCAAGGGTGCCAATGTGCCGTAGCCCTCAATCCGGCCACCCCCCTGTCTGCGGTGGAGTACTTGCTTCCTCAGTTGGACATGGTCCTGATCATGAGTGTGAATCCCGGCTTTGGCGGCCAGTCTTTTATCCCCTTTACCCGCAAAAAAATTGTCCAACTTTCGCAGATGATACAAGATCAACATACCAGACCCCTGATCCAGATCGACGGCGGTGTAAATACAGACAACGCTGGTGAACTCATCGGACTGGGCGCCGACATCCTGGTTTCAGGTTCGGCCTTTTTCAATTTTCCTCCGTACGCAAACCGCTATCTGGAATACATGCGCGCCATGCACACTCAAGGCTGACCCCGTTCTACGGAAAGCATTTCTTCCTGCGCCCTTCATCTCAACGCACCTCATCTTTTGCCCAGCCTTTTACTTCAGCCCCCACGCAGCCAACGATGCTCATACATCCTTACCGTCAGGGTTATAGGCATAAGAACAGCTCCTGACGGATGAAGGAGCGCTAAGCATCACGCACGTGAGTTTTTCCCGTAACATATTTACCTATCAAACAGATAACCTCAACCCCATTGGATCATATGTCTCTTGTCAGTATACATAACCTCTCGCTCTCTTTTTCAGGTCCTCCGATTTTTTCCAATATCAACCTGGACATCCACGAAGGGCAACGCATTGCTCTGCTTGGCCGTAACGGCCTTGGGAAATCTACATTAATGCAGGTCATACAAGGTCATATTTTACCTGATTCAGGGGAAGTATTTCTCCAAAAAGGTCTCACTCTTGCTCATCTCCCCCAGGAGGTTCCCCTGGATGTTGAAGGAACAGTGTATGAAATTGTGGCCAGAGGTTTGGGCGCTACAGGCCAGGCTTTAGCCAGATATACCGATCTGACGATGCGCATTACAGCTAAAGAGGATACTGCGCTGCTGGCAGACCTCGGCGCCGCCCAGGAGATCATTGAGGAAGGAGAGGGGTGGGAACTGGACCGAACAATCCGGCTGGTTCTTGCAAAGCTCAAGCTTGATCCAGAGATATCTTTTGCAGCCCTTTCCGGAGGACTCAAACGCCAGGTGCTTCTGGCTCTTGCCCTGGTCAGCGAGCCGGATCTTTTACTCCTGGATGAACCAACCAACCATCTTGATCTTGAAAGCATTGCCTGGTTGGAAGATTTTCTGGCCACATATCCCAAAACGGTTTTTTTTGTTACCCATGACCGGGTTCTACTCCAAAAAGTCGCTACCCGAATTCTTGAAATTGACAGGGGCAATCTGATCGATTGGTCCTGCGACTACACCACGTTTCTACAACGTAAACAGGACGTACTACATTCAGAAGCAAAGGACTGGGATCGATTTGATAAAAAATTGGCCCAAGAAGAAATATGGATACGACAAGGGATTCAAGCCAGACGGACGCGGAACGAAGGCCGAGTTCGAGCTCTCAAACAGATGCGTACTGAACGCCTGCAACGACGCGAAAGATTGGGGACTGTGTCCATGATCGCCCAAGAGGCAGAACGCTCGGGCAAATTGGTTGCTGAAGTCAGCAATCTCAACTTTTCCTATACTGATACCCCCCTTATCACTGATTTTTCCACAACCATCTCCCGCGGAGACAAAATTGGCATCATCGGTCCCAATGGGGCAGGGAAAACCACCTTACTCAACCTCTTACTGGGGAAACTTCAGCCCCAGCAAGGCAGCATCCGGTTAGGTACCCGCTTGGAAGTCGTGTATTCGGATCAAATGCGTCAGGGTATTGATGACACCCTTTCCGTGCAGGACAATATATCCGGCGGTAAAGATATGGTCACCATAAACGGCCAAAGCAAACATATTATCGGATATCTC
>Ga0172378_10005092_pt1 | contig 12270 bp, 11 predicted proteins | sample GrowelOW332metaG_FD_119755 | JGI IMG/M metagenome (GOLD analysis project Ga0172378, IMG submission 119755) | Groundwater microbial communities from an aquifer near a municipal landfill in Southern Ontario, Canada - Pumphouse #3_1 metaG | ecosystem: Environmental > Aquatic > Deep subsurface >...
AAAACACCGTACTGTCTGGAACGTTTCGGCAACACGAGTTCCGCCTCCATTCCGCTCACGATCGTCTCCGAAATGGCAGACAGCGCCCGCTACCCGAAGCGGGAAAACGTCATCATGACCGGTTTCGGCGCGGGCCTCTCCTGGGGATCCGTGCTCACGAGCCTCACCGCCTGCCGCATTTCCCCGCTGGTGGAGTACTGAAATGTTGTATGTATTCCGCAACACCACCGCCGAGCTCCTTTTCGGGACCGAAGGAGTCACCTACTCCGGCTACGGGGACATCACCATCCCCCAAACTGCAGCCGACACATTCGTGTGGTTCTACCTCACGCCAATCCACGCCGAGCCTGCGGAAACCATCCGCGAAATCCAAAGCTACTTCAGCCGTCTCGAACTCGTCGCGACGCAGATCCCTCCTGAAAAACGCTTTCTCGTATTCACGCTCGAAAATCTTTACCCACTTAAAATGGAAACCGGGGACTTTTCCGTGGAACTCGCCCTCAGGGATTTCCAGCAGCGTCTCTCGGCACTCGCCGCCCGCCACGCGAATCTCCGCATCATCGACTTCGCCGCATTCCTGCGAAAGTTCCCGGACAGGGATCTCGTGGACTGGAAATACTATTTCCTCTCGGAAACGGAGCTCAATCCCAAGCTCGCGGCGCCATTCCGCAACTGGTTCAGCCATGTGCTGCACACTCTTGACACGCGAGAACGAAAATGCCTCGTACTCGACCTCGACAACACCCTCTGGGGCGGCATCCTCGGCGAAGACGGTCCCGAAGGAATCCGCATCGGCGGCGACTACCCCGGCAACGCCTTTCTCCTTTTCCAGCAGCAGATTCTGGCGCTCTCGGAACGCGGCGTGATCCTCGCCGTCTGTAGCAAGAACAACGAAGCCGACGTGCTCAACGTGTGGAAAACCAACCCGTATCTTGCACTTCGTAAAGAGCACTTCGCCGCTACCCGCATCAACTGGAACAACAAGGCGGATAACCTCCGGGAACTCGCAGAGGAACTGAATTTAGGACTCGACAGCTTCGTATTCCTCGACGACCAGCCCGCAGAACGGGAACTCGTCCGTTCGCTTCTTCCAGAAGTCACCGTGCCGGAATTCCCGGACAAGCCCTATCTGCTGCCCACCTTTTTCAAGGAACTCGTGGAAGAGCACTTCAGCCTCTACCGCACCACCGCCGAAGACCGGAGCAAAACCAACCAGTACCACGAAAACGCGCAGCGCACCGCCGCCCGTGCCGCCTTCGCGAACTTTGACGATTACCTCAAAAGCCTCGACATCCGCACCGACATCCGCGAAGCGGACTCTTTCAGCCTCCCCCGCGTCGCCCAGATGGCCCAGAAAACCAACCAGTTCAACCTCACCACGTGCCGCTACACGGAAACGGATCTTAAAAGCCTCCTCAATCAGGGAGCCAGCATCTACACCCTCAGCGTCCAAGACAAATTCGGCGACAGCGGCATGACAGGCGCCCTCATCGTCACCTTCCCCGCGAAGGATAGCGCCCGCATCGATTCACTCTTCTTAAGCTGCCGCATTCTCGGCCGGAACATCGAGCATACGTTCCTTGCGGAAGTTCTCAAAAGGCTCGCGGAAAGCGGTATCCGCACCGTTACTGCGGAATACATTCCCACACAAAAGAATTTGCAGGTCCGGGATTTCTATGACCGGGAACAATTTCAAATTATCGCAGAAAAAGATGGACGGCGGGAATACCGGCGAGAAGCTAGCTTATCAAACCTGTAGTTTATAAACAACAAAATTCGAAATTTTCAATTTTTATAGCTTGTAAGCTATAAAAGTTTAAGGATACCTCTAAAAATCCTGTAAATCGCCTCTGAAAAATAAAATTTTATGGATCAAATCCATAAAATTAAATACATTATAAAATATTAACATAAATAATATGGAAAGTATCCATGAAAAAGCGTTTCATTGAAAACAGGCTCACCACCCTGTTCAGGAACTTCCCGGCAGTGCTTCTTACCGGAGCGAGGCAGACCGGAAAAACCACGCTGCTGAAATCGCTCGTTTCCAGCCCTTCCGTGGTGACCTTTGATCCCGTGACCGATATTCAGGGGGCCCGCGCCGAACCGGATCTGTTTCTCCAGAATCTTTCCACGCCGGCCTTTCTCGACGAAGTGCAGTACTCCCCGGAAGTCCTCGCCTCGCTCAAACGCTACATCGATGAACGCTCCGGACAGAAATCCCTGTTCTACCTCAGCGGCTCCCATAATCTGGGCGTGCTCAAGGGGGCTGCCGAATCCATGGCCGGAAGGGTGGCCATCGCCGATCTCTATGCCCTGTGCTACCGCGAGCTCGCGGAAAAGGAGGATCACGGAATTCTCGAACAGTGGTTACACGATGGAGCCGACAACTTCAGCCGTGAACAGGAAGATACGGACACCCCCGCCGTCAACCGACTTATGTGGCGCGGCTCCATGCCCGGAATTCTGGATCTCGGAGACGAAGTACTCCCGGACTATTTCTCCGCCTATCTCCGGACCTACATCGAACGGGACATCCGCTCCATGGCCGGCATTCAGGACATCGGCCGATTCGGTCGTTTCGTCCGTCTCCTCAGTGCCCTCTCGGCACAGGAAATCAACGCCAACCAGCTCGGCCGCGAACTGGGCATCGACCGCACCACCGCGCTCCGCTGGGTAAGCCTCTGCGAATCTTCCTACCAGTGGATCCAGATCCCCGCCTTCAGCCGCAATTCCGTCAAAAAAATTTCAGGGAAAAACAAGGGATACTTCACAGACACCGGATTCCTGTGCGCCCTGCAGGGGATCTTCTCTCCGCAAATACTCGCCTCCCACCCCCTCTACGGGCACATCTTTGAAACCTACATCGTCATGGAGGTCATCAAAAGAACCGCCGCCTGGATGCAGCGCCCGAGCCTTCACCACTACCGCACTTACCAAGGTACCGAGGTGGATCTGATTCTCGAATACAACGGCACACTTTTCCCTATGGAAATCAAACTCACGGCCAAGCCCTCAGCCATGGATGCCCGGGGAATCCAGTCCCTGCGCACCACATTTCCAAAGGAGCGCATCGGCTGCGGACTTATCGTCTGCAGCACTCCGAAGGCTTTCCCCATACAGCAGAACATCTGGGCGGTTCCCTGGTGGGAGCTCTAAAAAGAAAAATAAAATTTATATAAATCTGGGAATCTAATTCCCAATTTTACAAAAACAGAATATATTTGAAACATGATCCCACGCCTGCTGCAGAAAAAACTTGTGGAAGCCGCGAAACACTCGCCGGTCATCACCCTCACCGGACCCCGGCAATCCGGAAAGACGACCCTCGCCAGAGCCGCCTTTCCCAAGCTCCCCTATGTCAATCTGGAACCTCTGGACACGCGCGCTTTTGCCAGGGAGGATTCCCGGGGATTTCTCGCCCGCTATCCCAGCGGAGCCATCCTCGATGAGATCCAGAATGTCCCGGAGCTCCTCTCCTACCTTCAGGAACAGGTGGATGCCGCACCGAGCCATTCGCTTCGCTACCTCCTGACAGGTTCCCGCAACTTTTCCCTGATGCAGTCCGTAAGCCAGTCCCTCGCCGGACGCTCCCTCCAGATGAACCTGCTCCCCTTTTCCCACGAAGAAATCAAAACCATCAAGCCCCCGCCGGCATCCGTATGGGAATTTCTCTGGAAAGGCGGCTACCCCCGGCTCTATGACGGGGCCAAAGCCGGAGAATGGCTACCCTCGTATATCGAAAACTACATCGAACGCGATGTCCGCTCCCTTGCACAGGTCGGAGACCTCGGCAAATTCCAGACGTTTCTCCTCCTCTGCGCCGGCCGCATCGGACAAATGCTCAACCTGAGCCAGCTCGGCAACGAAGCCGGCATCGACCACAAAACCGCCGCCCGCTGGATCTCCATCCTCGAAGCAAGCTACATCGTCTTCCTGCTCCGCCCTTACCACGAAAACTTCAGCAAACGCCTCGTCAAAACCCCAAAGCTCTACTTCTGGGACACCGGCCTCGCCTGTAGCCTGCTACGCATCCGCACCGCCACCGATCTGGATGTCCACTTCGCCCGCGGAAGCCTCTTTGAAAACCTAGCCATCGTGGAACGCCTCAAACACCAAATCAACCAAGGGGAACGTCCAGAGGCCTGGTTCTTCCGGGACAGCACCGGACTGGAAGTGGATCTTCTGGAAAACGACGGACATGGAGGCCTGCAGATCTACGAAATCAAATCATCACAGACAATTCACCCGGAAATGTTCTCCGGCCTCAAAAAATTACAAGCCGCCGCCGGTGACAAAATAACCGCCAGTCACCTCATCTACACCGGCAGTGAAAGCTACACCCGTTCCGGAATCCGCATTCACGGGATTTAAGGACAATCCATGAACACACGCGAACAGCTTCTTGAAACATTCCGGCAAGTCCTCGAGACTCCGGCACTCGACGAAACAGCTTCTCAAAAAAACTGCGCCAAATGGGATTCCATCCACCATCTGAATCTCATTGTCGCTCTGGAAACGACGTTTGACATTTCGCTCGAACCCGAAGAAATGGCGGAGATGACCGACTTTGAGGCCGCGCTGAGGCTTGTGGAGGGGAAGAGGAAATAATAATGGCCATCCCCAAAATCATTCACTACTGCTGGTTAAGCGGAGAGCCCTATCCCGAACTGGTGCAGCACTGCATGGCCACTTGGAAAAAGCACATGCCGGATTACGAACTCCGCCTCTGGGATCAGACCCGCTTTGACATTCATTCGGTTCGGTGGGTGGAACAGGCCGTAAAGGCAAAAAAATGGGCCTTCGCCGCAGACTATATACGGCTCTATGCTCTCTACAACTACGGCGGGATCTATCTGGACAGCGATGTTGAAGTCCTCAAACCATTCGATGATCTACTGGACTTGCCCTATTTCCTCGGGAAGGAACATCCTTTTGATATTATAGATGCGGCAAACACCGTTGAAGTCGCCGCTTTTGGGGCAGAAGCACACCTTCCACTGCTGAAAAAAGGACTAGACCATTATAATAACAGGCCATTTGAAATTCACCCCAACGTCTTTGACACCACCATTTTGCCCTATATCTTCAGCAAAATTGTTCATGAATGCTTTGGTACAAAAGCAATCAACAATATAGCAGCTTTTGATGCAGCCTCTTCATGCATACAATTGTTTCCCGCATCCTACTTTAGCCCTAAAAACACAAGAACGCTAGAAATAAAATCCACAAAAAACACATATTGCATTCATCACTTTAATGGATCATGGCATTCCAAAGCCCAGCAAAAACACGTCCAAGCAAGACAAGCATTATGCCATATCTTTGGGGAACCCATTGGAGAATTCATTGCAGCCATATATGCTATTCATATACATCTTCGGTATGAAGGTCCCATCACCACCCTGAACACTATTACAGAAAAATTTTTACAAAAAATCCACTCCAAATTTTTGAAATCAAAATAAATATTCAGATGCCAATACCCAAAATAATCCATTACTGCTGGCTAAGCGGGGATCCATTCCCCAACGATATTGCACAATACATCCATAACTGGAAACAGAGACTACCCGACTATCAACTGATGCTCTGGGATCAAAAACAATTTGACATTCATTCGGTTCCATGGGTGGAAAGGGCTGTACAGACAAAAAAATGGGCATTCGCCGCAGACTATATACGCCTCTATGCTCTCTACAACTACGGCGGGATCTATCTGGACAGCGATGTTGAAGTTTTAAAACCCTTTGATGATTTATTAGCGCGTCCCTACTTCATTGGTTTTGAAACCAATTATCCTCGTATTGAAGCCGCTGTAATGGGGGCACAACAAGGAACCCCTTGGATCAGAGACATTATGCATTTCTATGAAAGCACATCCTTTCACCCCGAATGGCCCACATTAAAAATTCCCATACTTCCAGAAGTTCTGTATTCAAGACTCTCCGAGAACTACCAAATCAAACATACAGACAATAAAGAGGCTTTGTCACATTTAAATCAAAATGAAATCGGAATTCTATCCAAAGAATATTTTTCCCCAAAAAACCACAAAAACGGGACCATTAAAATAGCCAAAGTGACCTATACAATACACCATTTTTCAAATCAGTGGGTTCCCAGAAGCGCAGATTTTTATGTAAGGCTCTATTCTACATTAGTGAAAATACCCGGATACAAAAAATTTCATAAACGATTCATTACGCCGTGCATCGATTGGTTCCTTCTAAAATTTTTCACAAAAAATAATTATCAATGATTTCGAGAAAACACTATTGCCAAAAAACTTCGGGTCCATCCTATTATCTCTCGCCAATACAACTCAACCGAACTGGGTCTTTTACAATAAACCTTGACTAATTGTCCCAAAGGATTCCCATCCAATCTTTCAAAAAAAAGACCTCTCTGTTTATGGGCTTTACTAGACCCATAAATACAAGGATTAAACCGTATTGCCTTTCGCAGATTTGAAGGAACGGACATAATGTCAGACTGTATTTCCGCCCAAGCTTTAGCACCTCTCTGCGAATTTACCAGAACAAGAGAAACACCTAAGTCATCGTCCAGCTCAGGATGCACTTTTTCAACACCCCAGTAATCCCCCAAAGTAATATCGGCAACGCGGGGAAGTTGATTATAATGGCACGCATGGCAGCTCGGACGCAGACATATATTACTTAGAAAGGCGCGCATAAACAAATCTTCCGAAAATAGCGTAGTCTTTTCCACACGACCATCACCTAAGTCTGTATTCAGCCCTTCTGTTTCTGGCTTCAGCAATGCGGCAACACTAAAATTTTTCCATCCTTCAACCTTGTCCCGGAAACGCACTCGCTGAATACGCCCGCGTTCAACAGATTCTCTTTCCCGGATATATTTACGAAACACTTTCGGAGAGGGAACCCCATGGCACACAACATCAACCGTCAGCAAACGGGGATAATCGCCATTTCCCAAAAAGCCATATAATCCGGCAATTTGACAGGGAGTTCCGGAAAAAAGTACAATTCGTCCTTCTTCAAGAGCCGATTTCACGGATCTGTATGAAAAGTCAACGGACGCCTGCAGATATTTGCTGCCCCGCAAGGCAGCAAGTTCAGCATCAGTTTCCGCACTGGCATAATGCAGTTTCAAACTCTCATCAAACGCTGCACCAAAAACAAGCCCGCCCTTTTGAATGACAGACAAAGCAAGAGCACTAAAAATACCGCCACTGGAGCTAAGTTTCAAGACCTTTTCATCCTTGATTCGGGCAGCATAAGCCAAGGGAACCTCTTCATGGGACTTATTGACTTGATGCAACACAGGACACGCTCTTTCACAGGCAAGGCAACCCACACAGCAATTCGCGTTCACATAAGGAGCTAGAAAACCTTCTCTATTTTCCACCATGGAAATTGCGTCATGAGGACATACATTGGCACAGGCCGAACAACCACAGCAATCCAATGAAGGCAATGTCGGCACCATATCTCTAGTTCCTCTTCAGACGGCTTAAAAAGAAACTCAAAAACAAATTCCGTTCATCGGCATTCATGCTAAAACGCCAGAACAAAGGAAGATAAACCAAAGAAAAAACAAGAATAGCCAATAGCAAATCCGTAACAGAAATTAAAGGAACCCGACTCAATACAAAATAAGCTATGATGGAAACCAAAATGGGGATCACGCTCATCTTCCCTATTTCGCGCCAAAACGCCCCTATATCCAAGCCCTGTTTTCTCTGGTAATAAATATTCATGATGACAATCTGTCCCAGCATCAATCCGAAAGCGATGCCCAAGGCACAACCGATTCCTCCGAACAGTCGAGCAAGCGGAATCTGCAACCCAAGACTGCATAAAGCAATAATGACATAAAGGACGCTTCGGAACTGCATCTGGTTCCGCGCCTGAAGAATGGTAATTCCCAGATTCTGAATCAAAGGAACCGTAAGTGGCACAAAGAACAACAGGGCTATGAGATAAGCATTCTCATATTCTTTTCCAGCCCAGAAAATGATAAACGACTTTCCGAAAAGAATAAATCCCGAAAGAATAAAAGCCATAATACAAAACTGAATCCGTCCTGTCCGAATGAACAGATCCGAAATTTCCTTATCGGAACGGTGCGATGTCACCATAGCAGTGACTCTCGGCAAAAAGACACCGACAATCCCCGTGGAAAAATTCATGTACATCTGCTGAAGCTGTATGGCCACGGCAAAGACAGCCACGGCAATCGTTCCCGAAACGGCTCCCAGCACAAACTGGCCCGTACTCCAGTACACCCTGTCCATAATGGCATTCAGAAATATGAAAAAGGAATAAGCCGCCACTTCCCGGAAAAAATCCCAGCGGAAGCTTCGAAACAAAATTCTGATTTTCAGATACTTCTTGCAATAAATACCATTAAGCAAAAGGGTGGCCATATTGAAAGCAGTCATCACCACCACCATGGCCAAGGCGCGATACCCCCAATGCAAAAGAAGTATCATCACGGCTGTATTAAGAAGAATGCGTACAATAGAAACAACCTTCTGAAATACAAAATTTTCATAGGCCGTAATAATGGAACCAAAGGCACTAAAAGGAAAAGAAACCGCTAGATTAAAGCTCATTAAAAGAAGCATCGCTTTTGCACGAGAAAGCTCCGTTGCGGTCATTGTACTACCAAACAGCGAGTCCACATTCGCCCACAGAACCAGCCCGGCGGCAAAGGCCACAACGGCGATAATGGAATATAGTCCAATAAACATTCCAAACATTTCATACTGTTCCCGGACTTTATTCTCGGCACGGAACTTGGCCGTATAACGGACGATCGCATTCCCGAAGCCCAAATCCAGAAGGGTCAGATACGCAATGACAGAGGCCACCAGAGAATACAGACCGAATTCGGAACGCCCCAGCATCCGCAGCATATAAGGCGTATAGAGAAGACCTACCAAGGTATTCAGGGCAAGAACCACATAGGAAAGAAAGGCTCCGGCTTTGATCTGGTTCATTTACAACCCACAAGAAATCAAATAATTCATGGAGGTCGTCCTGTACTCTTCTAATTTTCGATCCACTTCTTCCCAGTCAATGGGGGCAGAAACAATAGCGTCAAAATTCTGCTTTTCAGAATTATAAATTCGATCCAGAAGACCTAATATTTCAAGAAGGGTATAAATCCTGTCATTCATTAAATGCACGCGCCCCTTCAACGGAAAGACAACAAATGTCTTATGCATTACTATGGCAAAAATTGTTCCATGATATGAGTTCGTAAAAATGCATTCTGCATCCCTGCAAGCCTTCATCCAATCGGGAATCGTCAATTTTTCACAATTACGAAAAGGCCCTTTCCATTCCAGCGTCTGAGACATTACACAACGAACTGCCCAACTATTCTGCAGGCAATAACCAGAGACCAATTCTGCCGGGAATTCCGTTTTCCACCCTATCATATAGCAAAGGGCGAAAGATTTCTCAGTTTGTTTGGTATCGGCTTCCGCAATAAGCTTGTCGTAGGGACTCTGTGAGCACAGTAGTGTGGGATCACAAACCAATGTCGCAGTAACCCCTCTAGCATGGCAAAAGTCAAGTGCGCTCTTTTCCCGAACACTGATATGATCAAAATTTTTCAAGTATCCAGAGACAAATGTTTGATCCGCACTATTGACGTTCATTCCGAAACTGGCCGCATAGGAAACCCTTTTTATACCAGGAGCAGCAAACGCGAGCAAATAGGCAAGCGACCGACGGCTGTAACGGCTTAATTCCACCCAGATCTGATCACTGCCACAAATCAGCATCCGCAAGGACGTGTCATACTTTTCCTTAAGTTCACGATAAGAATCATAACGGACAGGAGACCAAAGCAGATGTCTTTCCCTGAACTCATCAAACCCGCGAAGTGGGCAGGGACGATTTCTTTTAAACACCTGCCGATAGGTCCGAATAGGGTGAAATAGCAAAAAATAAATTTTTCTCAAAATATTCCACCACAGCGGATAGGCCTCAAAATCACCGGCATATCGCAAATGATACGGCTCATGGCCCCGCTCAATCAGCACCTGCTGCAGCGCGTAGCATTGCAGCAACTGGCCATAATTATCATTGGAATTATAAAAGGAGATGATGCCTATCTTCATATAAACTCAAATTAATAGATTATCCCAAACATACCTTATTCACACCCTATTCATGCCGACCATCACCCGCATAACCTGCCATATCATCAACACCCAATTGAACCAAACGGAAGCCTGAGCCTGCAAAAATGATTGCGACACATCACTATTAAGGCCCCAAATTATTTTAGGGCACCTCTAAAAATCGCTATTTTCGCATTTCTACAAAAAAAACAGCATCTAAAATAGAACAAACAGAGCCTACTTCCAAAAAAATTCAGCCAGCAACAATAATTTCCTAACTAGGACTCTGAAATTTTCAAATCTTTTTATAAATTTTATTTATTATGAAAAACATACTTTTTTTCCTCTGTTTTATTTTTATAGGAGCCTCTTTCGCACAGAACGAGCAAAATGCCAACGCCGTTTATAAGGACGAGAACGGGAACCTTTACAAGCTCACTCCGGTCACCGAAGACGGAGCAACTCAAAACACAAGCAATGGTCCTAACAACCAGATCGCTGCGACACAGGATAATGCCTATGCAGCGGATTCTATAGCGATTTACCAAGAAAGAATCGACCAATATAACGCGAGCGGGAAAAAAACTAGAACTATTGGAACTGCATTTTTCTGGGCAAGCTTTCCCTTATTTATCTCTGGTACAGTACTTTACTTTAGCGGTCTAAGCGACTGCGACGACGATTATTGCAGTAGCACCGACAATCCTAGTCTCTTCGTTGGCGACATTCTCATGGGCGTTGGCATAGCATCCTTTGTGACCGGAATCGTACTCAAACGAGTTGGAGCGAACAAGCTCGACAGAGCAACCCAGAACGAGCAAAAATTACAGATTTACAAAGCGCGCCACGGCATCGCAAGCGTAAGGCTAGTTCCGAACTACAACGTCGCAACCAAGCAGGCATCGCTAAATCTCGCCCTAGGATTCTAACTCAAACATCCAAGGAACTCAAATGAAATCAATACTTTCTATTCTGTTCTTAGTATTCGTAGCTTCTGTTTTCGCACAGGGTTCGGATACTTATTACAAGGACGATCAAGGCAATCTTTACAAGTTGACTCCAATGACAACGGCGCCAACCCCCGCGCAAACTCCCGCCACAGTCGCAAGTCCCCAAGTTGTTGTACCACCACCGACCTATTATTCAGCAGCGGAAGATAGCACAGCTTACTATCAAAACAAAATAAACGATCAACGCGCAAACGGAAGCCGGATGCACACTATCGGACAGACCTTCTTCTGGGTGGGTATTCCAGTAGCTGCAGTCGGTCTCGTTATGTATGTTGCAGGGCTGAGCAATTGCGATACTGAAGATGATTATAACGATGACGATTATTACTACGACGATGATTATGACGATGACAGCGAGTCCTGTTCCAGCGAGGATGCTGCGATGGCTTTATCCGGTTTTATTATAGCAAACGTGGGTGGAGCATCCATCGTTACCGGTGCGGTTCTCAAAATCGTCGGATCAAGCAAGCTCCGCAAAGCCACCCAGAACGAACAAAAATTGCAGCTTTACAAAGCGCGCCATGGCATCGCAAGCATCAAGCTCATCCCGAATTACGATGTAGCCGACAGACGTGCTTCTTTGAATCTCGCACTCGGTTTCTAAGCGAGACTAGTAGAGTTTGTGAAAAGAAGCCTTGCCGCTCTGCTATTGACGTTCGGTCTGCATTTGCGCAAAATGTAGGCGATGGCAGTAAAGATCCGCAAGGCTATTTTTGTAAATAAAACACTGGCCCTAAAGCAACGGTATTCAGATGAAAAAAATTTTGCTTCTTTTATCCTTTTTTTTCGCAAGTTCCGCTTTTGCACAAAATCTTGCCGATCAAGGAACTTACTACAAAGATGCTCAAGGGAATCTCTACAGATTGGAAGTTGTACCGCAGCAATCTCAACAAGTAACAGTACCTCAAGCAACGCTTCCACAAAGCAATGAATCAAGTACAATAGATAGCATTCCTATCTATCAAAACCTCATTGAAGAAAACAGTACAAACGGTAGGCGTATACACCGTTTAGGGCAAGGATTCTTTTGGAGTAGCATCCCGACAACGTTGATCGGTTTAGTATTCTTTGCCGATTCCGATGATATGGGCTATCTCGCAAGGAAAAGGGAAAGAGCTGCAGGAGCCATATTTATGG
>Ga0172378_10005093_pt1 | contig 12270 bp, 8 predicted proteins | sample GrowelOW332metaG_FD_119755 | JGI IMG/M metagenome (GOLD analysis project Ga0172378, IMG submission 119755) | Groundwater microbial communities from an aquifer near a municipal landfill in Southern Ontario, Canada - Pumphouse #3_1 metaG | ecosystem: Environmental > Aquatic > Deep subsurface >...
CTGAAAATCACTTAAAGCGCGACGTATATCTTCTTTTTTGATGCCTGCAATATCTGCTGAAATTCCAGCAGCCATACTATTAAATAGATTGTGAGTACCATTAAGAGCTAATTCCTCTTGCTCCATGTTAAAGTCCATCGGTTTAGTAATGATCAATTTCCCATTTTCCACGTATGCAATAGTGTTCGGTTCTTTCTTAACAGCAAAAGGATATTGCTTAGCAAGAATTTCATGCTTTTTTAATTCAGCTTTTACCAAAGGATCATCGTTCCAGTAAATAAAGGAATCATCTGCTGTTTGGTTCTGTGTGATACGCATTTTTGAATCAACATAGTTTTGCATGCAGAAATTATAGCGATCTAGGTGATCAGGGGTTATATTAAGCAAGATTGCAATGTTTGCTCTGAAATCGTACATATTGTCGAGCTGGAAACTACTGAGTTCAAGGATATAATAATCATACATCTTTCCCTCAGCTACTTGCAAGGCCATACTTTTACCAATGTTTCCTGCAAGACCCACATTTAGGCCAGCGCTTTTGAATATATGATAAATTAAAGACGTTGTGGTTGTTTTTCCATTACTTCCTGTAATGCAAATCATCTTTGCTTGAGTGTATCGTCCTGCAAATTCTATTTCTGAGATGAGTGGAATTCGTTTCTTTTTTGCTTCAATGATGAGAGGTGCTGTTTCTGGAATGCCTGGGCTTTTTATGATTTCGCCTGCATTTAGAATTAATTCAGTTGTGTGCTTTCCTTCCTCCCATACAATATTTTCGGTATCAAGCATACTTTTGTAGCATTTTTTTATTTCAGACTGATCACTCACAAGGACTTCAAAGCCCTTGCGTTTAGCGAGTATGGCAGCTCCAGTACCGCTTTCTCCTGCGCCTAATACAACAATTCTTTTAGTCATATTGATTATCTTATTTTTAACGTGATGAGGGCAATTGCCACTAACAAAATGGTGACAATCCAGAAACGGATCGTGATTTTCGATTCGTGATACACATTATTGGGTTTAGTCCAAAAATATGAAATCTGGCTGTCGAGTTGTGCTTTTGTTGTGCGAAAATGATCGTGAATGGGAGCACGTTTGAATATTCGCAACTTTTTCCCATGTTTTGTACCCCATTTAGCTGTTTGTACTTGTAGTATGACTGATAGATTTTCGACAAGAAAAACGCCACAAAGAATAGGAATAAGCAATTCTTTATGAATGATGATTGCAAAAACAGCTATAATACCACCAATGGTAAGGCTTCCTGTATCTCCCATAAAAACTTGCGCAGGATAAGAGTTATACCAAAGGAAGCCAATCAATGCCCCTATGAAAGCACAAATAAAGACTACTAGCTCTTCGCTGCCTGGAATGTACATTATATTTAAATAACGTGCAAATTCTAGGTGACTAGAAACATATGCTAGAATCCCTAAGCCAACTCCTATTATGGCTGAATTACCAGCAGCCATTCCATCCATACCGTCATTTAAGTTTGCGCCATTACTTACAGCCATCACAACAAAAATGGTGACAGCTACAAACAAGATCCAACCGCATTTACGTTTCCATGCAGTATTATTAAGGAAATTAAATGCTTCGCAGTAGTCTAAGTTATTCTCTTTGAAGAAGGGAATCGTCGTTTGAGTTGATTTTATATCTTTTTTTGCATGTACTACGTGTACGATTTCATTGTTTTGATTTACTTCTATATTCTCCCGAATTACGACGTCGGGTACATAATACAAAGTCAACCCAACAATTAGTCCAAGTCCAAGCTGTGCTACGATTTTAAATTTACCTTTAAGTCCATCCTTTTTGCGACGAAATACTTTGATGTAGTCATCAGCGAAGCCTAGTAATCCTAGCCAAACTGTAGTTACCAACATCAATATCATATAGGTGTTATGCAGTTTTCCTAGCAATAGGCAAGGAATTAGAATAGAGACAATGATAATAATTCCTCCCATACTTGGCACTCCAATTTTACTTACTCCAAAGGGGTCTATTGAAGCATCGCGTTGTGTCTCTGCAATTTGTCTACGTTTCAATGCATCAATAAATTTATTTCCGAAGATACTTGAAATAAGAAGTGCTAGGATGGCAACTGACAATGCTCGGAAAGAAGTATACCAAAACATTCCTGCACCAGGAATATTCATTTTATCAAGCCATGTGAAAAGATAGTATAACATATTTATTGTGAATCAATTAAAAGTATAGGATAAACAAGGTTTAGGCAAGTTCCATTAACTCATGCAAGATTTCTTTATCATCAAAGTGGTGCTTAACTCCTTTTACGTCTTGATAGTTTTCATGCCCTTTTCCGGCAACGAGAATTACATCTCCTTTTTGTGCAAGCATTATAGCGGTGCGGATTGCTTCCTTGCGATCAACAATGGAAAGTGTTTTTTTCATGTCTTCTGTAGAGAGCCCAGCAAGCATATCATTAATAATATCTTGTGGCTCTTCGAAACGGGGATTGTCACTTGTAATAATTACTCGATCGCTGTTTTTGGCACTCTCAGCAGCCATGATGGGACGTTTACCCTTGTCTCGATTGCCTCCAGCTCCAACGACTGTAATTACTTTCCCTTTCCCTTGTAGTACGCCGTGAATAGCTTCAAGTACGTTGATTAGTGCATCTGGTGTATGTGCATAATCTACAATAGCTGTAATCCCTTTTGAAGAATGTATTGTATCGAAACGCCCATTAACAGGATGTAAAGTACTAAGTGCTACCATTATTTCTTGAGGCTCTTTACCTAATGCTACAGCTGTACCATACACTGCTAATAAATTCGAAGCATTAAATCGTCCAATAAAATGAACGGCAACTTCACAATCATTAATAGCGAGAAGCATGCCCTCAAGATGATTTTCAAGAATCCGTCCTTTAAACTCACATATAGAACGTAAAGAATAGGCTAGCTTTTTTGCTTTTGTATTTTGTAGCATCACAAGTCCATTTTTATCGTCTAGATTTGTTATTGCAAAAGCTTCTTTAGGAAGTCCATCGAAGAAAGCTTTTTTTGCAGCTAAATAATTTTCTACCGTTTTATGATAGTCAAGATGATCGCGTGTTAAATTAGTAAAGATTCCTCCTTTAAACAGCAGTCCATTGATGCGATGTTGTGCTACGGCATGTGAACTAACTTCCATGAATGCATATTTGCATCCTGCTACTACCATTTTTTGTAGTAAGCGATTTAAACTAATTGGGTCTGGTGTGGTTTGCTTAGCTTCTTGTGCCTCACTATCCACATAATTGCAAACAGTAGAAAGTAATCCAACTTTGTAACCGAATTGACGAAATAATTGATATAGTAAAGTTGCAATAGTCGTTTTCCCATTTGTACCGGTTACCCCGATTAATTGCAGATGTTTTGTTGGATTCCCATAGAAACAGGTTGCTACTTTTCCTACAACTTCTTCTGTGGAGTCGGTTACTAAATAAGTAATTCCATCAATCAATTCAGTGGGGAGCTTTTCACATAAAATCGCAACAGCTCCACGCTCTACGGCTTTATTGATGAAAGAGTGCCCATCTACCTGAGTTCCTGGGATAGCTATAAATAGATGCTCAGATTCAATTTCTCGTGAATCTATATTTATTTCTGCTATATTTATTTCTATGCTACCTATAACTTGTTGCATAGTAATATGCTGGATAATTTCTTTTAGTTTCATATCTTTTCCTCTTTTTTTATGGTTGCATCTTTGGCTGTAGCTAATGTAATTTTTATTGTTTCTCCTTTTGCCGTAGAACTTCCGTAGGGTTTGCTTTGTTCTATTACTCTTCCTACTCCAGAAATTCTTATTTTTAATCCTCGAGCTGATAGTAGGGCACAAGCATCTTTTGCACTCATCCCAACAAGATTGGGCATGATGCCATAGTTCGTAACCCCTTCTCGTAATTTCCGTTTTTTAGGAAGTCTAGAACGCACTGGAAGAGTGTCTTTTGCAGCTTGCAATTCTGTACTAAGAGATTTTGCATAAATTCGTTCTGCAATGTTGTGAAAGCAAGTACCAGCCATTAAACCACCCGAAGCAGGGAGTCCCGTCTTTTGTACGGAAACAAGAAGCGTATATTTAGGATTCTCGGAAGGAAAGAACCCGCAAAAACTTAGTAGATAACTAGTTCGTCCTGTTTTATATCCACCCACACCTTGTGAAATTTGTGCTGTTCCCGTTTTGCCTGACACATCATATTGAGTGCTTTTTGCAGGCTTTCCAAGTCCTCCAGGGTCATTCACTACTCTATATAAGATAGTTCTTATATCTCTAAGAGTATGTTCTGACGCAATAGAAGGGATTAATACTTCAGGTTGAAACTCTTGAAGAATTTCTCCATTCCGCACAACTTTTTGAACGAAACGAGGTCTCATCATTTTTCCATTATTTGCAATGGCATTGTAAAAACAAACTAGATTAATAGGAGGTATTTGGGTTTCATAACCAATTGACATCCAAGCTAGAGTTGTTTTCCACCAATTAGAACTACTAGGTCTACGAATAACCGCCCTTGGTGTATTTCTAAAAGGCAGTTTTAAATCAGCATTGATCCCTAGCTTATAAAGTCCATTTACATATTGTTTAGGTGTAAGTTTTTCATCGATGATACGAGATACGCCTACATTTGATGATTTCATAAGAACTTCAGGCACAGTTAGCCATCCATATCCACCGCGATGCCAGTTGTGGTCTTTCATTAATCGTCCATGCATCATGAAAACGCCATTGAAAGTGTTAATGCTATCTTTTAATGTTACTACATTATTTTCTAATGCTACCATCATAGAAGCGGCTTTGAAAGTAGAACCAGGTTCCATCAGATCACATACAGAAGCATTGTATCCTTCGTAAAAGTTGCCATCTTTATATTGTTGCATGTTTACCATTGCTTTTATATCGCCTGTAGCGACTTCCATTAGTATGGCTACCCCTTTGTATCCACCAATCTCTTTTAGTTTATCAACTAAAGCTTTTTCGGCGATGTCCTGCATACTTACATCAATCGTAGTAATTAAATCTGCTCCGTTGATCGGCTTTTTTTCTACTATGTTGAGATACTTATTCTTCACTTTTTGGCGACGTGATACTCCTGGAATTCCTTTTAAAATTGAGTCGAACGCAAACTCTAGTCCACGTTTCGCTCCCATGCTTTGGTCAGGAAAAACATCGCCTAATACGCTTGAGGCAAGTGATCCGAAAGGCTTTTTTCGTTGATTGAATTCTTTTGTAACCAATCCTCCTTTATAAGGCCTTAATCTGAATATTGGTAATTGTTTTATTTCTTGAAGTTGAATGTATGAAAGTCGTTCATTACATATAGAATAGCAGCGACTTTTTTTTCGGCGACCTTCTTGTAAGCGGTTTCTATAAAATTCAACTCCATGATTGGGCACGATGTTATGTAATCCTTCACAAATAGAATCCATTTTTTCTTCTAAGATAGAATCTTTTTCAGCTCCACCGGCAAGAAAATCGATATAAATTCGGAATTCTGGAAGTGAGCTTGCCATTAATTTCCCATCAGATGAGAGAATATTTCCTCGCACTGGTTGCAATACAACATTAGTATTAATAAAACGATCAGCAACTTTTTCCCAATAGGCACGTTCTGCAGACATGATATAGGCACTTTTTAGTAAAATAGCTATACCCATGAAGGCTAGTGCAATTGCAATAATCCAATAACGAGTTACGATGCTCTTTTTATTCTGCTCTATCATCGTCTTGTTTTTTTATTAGAAAAGGTGGTTGCGTAGCGATTTCCAAATCAGTAATAGATGATTGTATAAACTCTTCAATTTTACTTTGACGTGACATTTCTGTCAATTCAGAACTTCGTGTTAGTGCGTTATATCGTGTGTCTTGTAGTAAAGTTTCCAAACGGTCTATTTCTATGAGTTGTTGTTGTACCTCATATCGATTGTCTATATAAAGAATAGAGTACAAAGCAATCATACCGACAAGTGGAATTTGATGCCGAAAGGATTTACTCATTAGGAAGTCTCCACCAACAAGGCTTGCTAGCGAGAATTTTCCTTTGAATGTGTCTTCACGTTCATGATTTACTCCCTGAAGTAACGATTTTAGTTGTTCCCGTTCTTCTTCTGGCGTAAGATTCTCTTCCTTTTGTTTTTCAACTTCACTCATAATTTAGTTGCAATTCTAAGTTTAGCACTTCTCGAGCGAGGGTTGCGCTCTATTTCCTTTTCGGAAGGAAGTAGAAAATCTGGCTTTACTATTTTTAGAGGACAATTAATATGACCAAAGAAGTCTTTTTCCACTTTTCCTGCACAGTTTCCAGATTTCATAAAATTTTTCACTAACCGATCTTCCAAAGAATGGTATGTGATTACAACCAAACGTCCTCCTGGTTTGATGCATTTTACGCTCGCTTCAAGCATTTCTTGTAATGCAACCATTTCCTGATTAACTTCAATGCGAAGGGCCTGAAATAATTTGGTAAGTTCCTTTCGCTCACGATCGCGAGAAAAACAGGGCGCAACAGCACTTATTAGTTGGTCGATTTGACGGAAGGGCTCAATCTCTCGAGCTTGTATTATACGATCAGCTAATCGCCCTACGCCCCTTAATTCGCCATACATTTTTAGAACAGTCATTAACTTTTCTTTCGGATATTCATTAATAATCTGTAAAGCGGAGAATTCTGATCGTTGATTCATACGCATATCTGGTTTGGCTTCAGGACTTCTCAGAGAAAAACCTCGGCTACCTTCGTCAAGATGATGTGATGAAACGCCAAGATCAGCCAAGATGCCGTCAACTGGTAACGCTTCGTAATAGCGGAGGAAATTTCGAAGGTAGCGGAAGTTGCTTCGAACAAATGTAAATCGTGTATCGTTGAGAATGTTTTTTTCTGCATCGGCATCTTGATCGAATGAAAGTAAACGACCTTTTTCGCCGAGATGTTTTAATATTTCCCGTGAATGCCCCCCTCCTCCAAAGGTTACATCTACATAAATGCCTTCTGGTTGTATTTGAAGTCCCTCAATGCTCTCTTTCAAGAGAACGGGAGTATGATAAATTAAATTAGTTTGCGTCATAGGAGTTCCCCCTTCCCTAGAATATTTTCTACTTGTTGCATCATGATTTCTGGGGCGATAAACGCCGATTCTGTTTGCTGAGCATTCCATAATTCGATCACAGTGTCCATGCCTAAGAAGCGAATCGTTTCTTCAAGTTTTGCAGCTGCAATTAATCGCTTAGGAATTAGGATACGTCCATTGTTATCAAGTGAAAGAATTTCAACCTCTGCCATAAATTGGCGTAGAATCATTTGATGTTGTGGATTCCATGGGTTAAGTTTCGATTTTAAAGCATCAAGTTCGGCGTTCCAAATAGCTTCTGGATAGAGTACAAGGCAAGGTTGATAAATATCGCGGCGTAGTATAAGCTTGCTCTGCTCGTTCTGAGAGAGTAGCTTTCGGAAAGGCGAGGGGACAAAGACCCGCCCCTTTGCATCCATCTTGGCTTCCATATTGCCTAGAAATCGTTCCATATAGACCTTGTATATTAAAGATTCTGCAAAGATACACAATTCCCCACAATTCCCCACAAATATCTACATTTTTTTTCAACTTTTTTTAAACCATGTTGAATAGCAGTTTTGTCTAATGCTTTTATTGTAAATATAAATATACACTGGCTTTACTCTTTTTTAATCTTTTGTGCAAATTATAAATCTAATTATTCTTTATCTTATCTGTTTCGATTTTGCGAAAATATAGTTAAAAAGAAATCGTTTTTTGTGCGTGTTCTCTAAATTTAGACTCTTGATTATTATTTTCTTGATGATAATATCTGCTTGATAGAAAAAAATGAGTATATTTGTGGCATTGTAATAATTTATAGGAAAGATTTTAAAAAAGAAAAAATATGAAAATGAAAAAGAAATGTTTTTTTGTAATATTGATCTTAGCTAGTGTTTGGGTGTCTAATTTAAAGGCTGCTGGCAATAAGAATCTATTGCCCAGGCCTAAATTGGTAGTGGGTATTGTGATTGATCAAATGCGCGTAGATTATTTATATCGTTATTATGACCGTTATGGTAAAGATGGCTTTCGTAGAATGCTGACCCATGGTGCTGTTTGTGAGAATAATATGATGGTGCATTTGCCTAGCTATACAGCTGTAGGGCATTCTATGTTGTACACTGGCACAACTCCTAGCATAAATGGAATAGCTGGCAATAATTTTGTGGATCAGAAAACGGGACGTGATTTATACTGTACTGCCGATAGTCTTGTTAAAGGCGTAGGTTCCTCTTCTTCTGCAGGATGTATGTCGCCACGAAATCTTCTGGCATCTACAATTACCGATGAGCTTCGTTTAGCAACAAATTTTCGTGCTAAAGTAATAAGTGTTTCTTTGAAAGATCGCGCCAGTATACTTCCTGGAGGACATTGTCCAACAGGCGCATATTGGTTCGATGCATCAAATGCATCCTTTATCACTTCCACTTATTATCGTGCAACTTTGCCTGATTGGTTGGTCAAGTTTAATAATGAGAATCATGTACGCAAATTATTAACAGGAATGTGGAATACGCTTTACCCCATTGAAACTTATGTGCAAAGTACAGCTGATGATTCTCCTTATGAACGTCCTTATTTGATTGGTCAACGTCCTGTTTTTCCTTATTCGCTTGATTCGCTTTTTGTGCATAAGGGGGCTGAAATAATCAAATCCCTTCCGGCGGGAAATACCCTTACAACTGAAGTTGGTATTGCTGCACTTAAAGGAGAGCGATTGGGTTGTGGCGATCAAACAGATTTCCTTGCGATATCTTATTCTTCTCCTGACTATATTGGGCATCAATTTGGGCCGAATGCAATTGAAACGGAAGATTCTTATTTGCGGCTTGATCAAGATTTAGCTCACTTGTTTGCTGCATTGGATCATCAAGTGGGAAAAGGAAATTATCTGGTTTTTTTGACTGCCGATCATGGTGGAGCTAATAATTTAGACTTTTTGAAAGATCATGGTTTCCGGGTAAATAATTTTGATGTTCGAGCAATCGAAAAGGCTCTTAAGGAAGGTGTAAAAGCTAAGTTTGGAGTTGATGGACTTTTACGTGGCATCTCAAATTATTCTGTGAATATTAATTATGAGAAAGTAAAAGAAAATAAGGTTGATCTTGCTGCTTTAAAGGATGAAGTAGTTGCATTGGCTGAACAGCAGGATGGCATGGCTTATGCAGTTGATATGCAACAAATAATGACCGTTCCTCTGCCAGCTGTTATTCGGGAAAAAGCCGTGAATGGCTATAATCGTGCACATAGTGGTGAAGTGCTTTTAATTCCTCAGCCAGGTTGGTATGAAACTTTTGGGAATGCGCCTGTAACGGGAACAACTCATGGCACTTGGCACCCTTATGATTCACATATTCCTTTACTGTTTATGGGGTGGGGTATTCAGCCAGGGCATCTTTACCGAGAAGTGCATGCTGTTGATTTAGCAGCGACACTTGCGGCTCTTTTGCATATTCAAATGCCTAATGGTTGTATTGGAGTGCCAATACCTGAAGTAATCTCAACCAAAATGAAGTAAAAAGAATAGAAATAAAGAAGCTTTTTTAAGATAAAATCGTGGTTATTAGAAAAAATTTGTACCTTTGCCCACTGATTTATGTACCATTATGAATAAAATGAATAAATTTGTAACGTTAATAGCTTTGGTAATTGCTATTTTAAGTACCTCATGTACTTCAACGAAAAAACTTATTTACTTGCAAGGAGTTGACTCAACAGTCGTAAAGCAGCAGGCTCTTGTTGCCCAAAATTATGCTTTGAAAATTCAAAGCGATGATTTTATTAGTGTAAAAGTGGGAACAAAAGAGGGAGAGCTTTTAAAACCTTTTGTGAATAATGTCATTTTGGGTATGGTGGGAACCAATTCGCAAACTTCTACTGGTACCTCTCAAAAAACATTATATTATCAAGTTGATAGCAAAGGTTATGTAAACCTTCCGCTGTTGGGTGATGTTTTTGTTCGTGGTATAACTTGCACGGAATTAGAGAAACAGTTAGCAACTAAGCTTGTAGAGCAAGGCTATATTTACGATCCTTCAGTGAGCTGCAAAATAATGAACTTTAAAATATCGGTATTAGGTGACGTTAAGACTCCAGGTACAATCTCGGTGGATGGTGATCGTATTACAATTCTTGAAGCAATTGCTAAGTGTGGCGATTTGCAAGGCAGTGGCCTTCGTGGAAATGTGTTGGTTGTGCGTGAAGAAAATGGGGTGCGTTCTACAAAACGTCTTGATTTGACTTCATCGGAATTACTTTCTTCTCCCTACTATTATCTCAGACAGAATGATGTAGTTTACGTAGAACCTAATAAAAGTATAATCGTTAAATCGAGTCCTTTCTTTACATTTTGGAGTTCCTCTAGTTCTATACTTAGTGTAATTATCTCTGTTGTATCACTTGTTACAGCTATCTCGAAATAAAATTGTTATGATAAAAGAAGAAAACAGCTCTAGTCAGAGTTATTTTATAGAAGATGAGAACGACCAAGAATCGTTTTTCTCTTTACGTACCATACTTGATTTTTTGATAGGCCGTTGGTATTGGTTTCTTGTTTCGATCATCGTTTGCTTGACGTTGATGCGTGTTTATATTTCCACTATTCAACCACTTTATCAGCATCAAACGATGGTGATGATTAAATCAGATGATAAATCAGGAGTTAGTGATGAAATGTCTGAGTTTCTCGAATTGAATGGGCGTGGAACCAAAAGTATGGTGGAAAATGAACTTTATGTATTACGTTCTACTCCTCTTTTGGAGGAAGTTGTTCGCCGTTTACATTTAGACGTTGATTATCAGAAGAAACTTTTGATGCGTCGTCATAGTCTCTTTGATGATTCTCCTATCATTGTTAATTTCCTAGATAAAGTTAGTTCAAGTCCTTCATTTTGTGTTTCTCCACTTAATGCAAAAACGTGTGAAATTACAGATGTTTTTCTTAATCAAGAAAGTGTTAGTTTTAGCAAGAAAGTAAATTATGGTGAGATAGTGAAAACTCCTTTTGGACGTATAACGATAACTCCGAATAAGACACATGGAAATAGTTTTGAAGAAGATATTTATGTGTCTCGATCTAGTGTAAATGCTGCGGCTTTGCGTTATAAAGAGAAGCTAACGACCGAATTACTTGACGAAACTTCCCTTGTGACTATTTCCTGCACAGATGGAAATGTTAATCGCGCAGACTCTGTTCTTGCTAAGCTGGTGGAAGTGTACAGCCAATATACTATTGATGACAAGAATCGTGTTGCCCAAAGTACAGAAGAATTTGTGCAGAAGCGTATTCAAATGCTTGCTCAAGAGTTAGGTGTGGTAGATACTAAGCTTGCAGCAATAAAGAGTAGTAATAAGATTCTTGACTTTAAAACAGGAGGCACACAATTTTTGGCAGAAAACGCAAAGGCAAAGGATGCAACTTTAGATCTTGAGACTCAAGTTCTTGTAGCGAATTATGTTAGCGACTATATGTCGAACTCATCGATGGACAATCAGCTTATCCCGGAGTTGGGAGGCCTTGATCAATTAGCAGCATCGTCGCAGATCGCAGATTATAATAACTTAATGCTTGAGCGCAATCGCCTTGCACAATATTCAAGTGCAGAAGCTTCTGTTGTGTCTAATATGGATCGTAGCTTACAGACCTTGCGCTCTACAATCAAGAAATCACTTGATGCAAATATAAAGAGTTTGAAAATCCGTTTGCAACGTGCGCGTCACCAAGAAAGTTTAACGGATGCTGGAGTGGCTTCTATTCCTGCACAAGAACGTTTGGCTTTAGATGCTGGTCGTCAACAACTAATAAAAGAAAGCTTATATTCTTTTCTATTGAATAAACGTGAAGAGAATGCAATTAAATTGGCAATTACCGAAAGCAACGTACGCCTTGTTGAGCCTCCTTATGGAAGTCCTGAGATGGTTTCTCCAAAACGAGGGATGATGATGCTTGCAGCATTCGCTATTGGTTTGGTGATTCCATTTGCATTACTTTATTTATTCTCTTTGATCGATACAAAAGTCCGTGGACGTAAAGATATTGAAGATAATACCTCATTACCTGTTTTGGGTGAAATCCCAAGTCTTGGAGATGATGAAGATATGAATGTGCAAGAAAAGGATAACGACCACTTAAGCGAGTCGTTCCGTTTAGCTCGTGCCAATTTAAATTTTATTGATAATGCAGCTAAAGTATTAGTATTTACTTCTA
>Ga0172378_10005094_pt1 | contig 12270 bp, 12 predicted proteins | sample GrowelOW332metaG_FD_119755 | JGI IMG/M metagenome (GOLD analysis project Ga0172378, IMG submission 119755) | Groundwater microbial communities from an aquifer near a municipal landfill in Southern Ontario, Canada - Pumphouse #3_1 metaG | ecosystem: Environmental > Aquatic > Deep subsurface >...
CGGGCGATTTTATGCTCGCCTTGCGCGCCGGAATCGAAACGCCGTAAACCGCGCTCGATGCAATATTCCAATCCCTGGTAATAACAGGCTTCGAAATGCAGCGCGTTATACTCTTCGTAACAGCCCCAATAACGGCCGTACAGCGTATCCGCGCCGACGAAGCTTAAGGCCGCGCCCACATAATCGTCGTCTTTAAGCGCCAATATCAAAAGTAATTGCTCGGCCATGTTGGCGGCAAGCTGCCGGAAGAAATCAAGATTCAGATACGGCTGCGATTGTCTTTTTAAATACGTCATCGCGTAAAATCGATAAAACGACTGCCATTGCGCATCACTGACATCCGGGCCGGCGATGCGAATCATTTGGATGCCTTGTTCGCCGACCCGCCGCCGCTCGCGTTTGATCATTTTGCGTTTGCCGGCGTTTAGCGTTTGTAAAAAATCGCCGAAGTCCCGATAGCCGCGATTCAACCATTGAAATTGCACGCCTTCGCGAATGCTCAAGCCTTGCGACCGCAACAGTTCTGCTTGCTGTTCGGCCGGGAACAAGCAATGCCATGACGAGACGCCGCGTTGCTCGGAAAGCCGTTCGATAAAACTCAGCAGTAATCGGCTGATGGCCAGTGGGTCGGTGCCAGGCTTAATCACCAAGCGTAGCCCCTGGCAGGGCGTAAACGGGATGGCACTCAGCCACTTGGGATAATAATCCAAGCCTTTTTGCTGATAGGCTTGCGCCCATTGTTGATCGAATACGTATTCGCCCCAGGAGTGCTGTTTCAAATACAGCGGCAGCAAGGCCAAGAGTTCGCCTTGATCGGTTACCAATAAATGCGCCGGCAGCCAACCGGTTTGCTGGCAAACCACGGCGCTTTGTTCCAAGGCCGATAGGAACTCATGGCGTAAAAAAGGATAGTCGCAGCCGGTCAGTTGGTTCCAGTCGGCGGCGGCGACTTGCGTCAAACTATCGATTTGTTTTACTTCCATTTTCAAAATCAGTAGAGTTAAAACAACAAGATAACATCAATTTATTTTATATGACGACACAGAAGCCTTTCTCGCAGTCTTGCGAAAACAATAAAGCCGCTATTTTAGAGATTATCCGCTCCGTGTTTAGCCAGCCGGCCACGGTCTGGGAAATCGGTAGTGGCACCGGCCAGCACGCTTGTCATTTTGCCGAGCAGTTGCCGCATTTGCACTGGCAGCCTACCGATAGGCCGGAAAACATCACGGGTATCGAATTGTGGCGCGAAGACGCCCAGTTAAGCAACATCAAACCGCCGCTTAGTCTGGACGTCGCCGATCCGGTATGGCCTTGCGAACGGATCGATGCCTTATTCACCGCCAATACGCTGCACATCATGAGCCGCCACGAGGTGCGAATATTGTTCGAACGGCTAGCGAGTTATCTGAATGTCGATGCGTCGATCTGTATTTACGGGCCGTTCAATTACAACGGCGCCTACACCAGCGACAGCAATGCCCGTTTCGACGAGTGGCTGAAGAATCGCGACGTGTCGAGCGGTATCAAAGACTTTGAAGAGATCATGGCCTTGGCAACAGCCATCGGTCTTGAATTGCAGGCCGATCATGCCATGCCAGCCAATAATCGCTTGCTGGTTTTGCAAAGAACATCATAGGCACGAGTTTTAACGGGCTGCCCGGATATTCAGCTTTATTTTTGGTCGCCAGCGGCGTGTTATGCTGCCGACATTATTTTGATGCCATATGTTATAGGAGCAGATTATGCGCAACATGCTAAGGATTTTTCTGTTGACAGCGATGCTGATGCTATCAGGTTGCGGCTACAACACCTTTCAGACTCAAGACGAGCAAATCAATGCCGGCTGGGCGGAAGTGCTGAATCAATACCAACGCCGCGCCGACCTGGTGCCCAATCTGGTCAATACCGTTAAAGGCTATGCCGGGCATGAAAAAGAAGTGCTGGAAGCGGTGACGGCCTCGCGAGCGAAGGTGGGCAGTATTCAGGCGACGCCGGAATTGGTCAACGACGAGCAGGCCTTTGCCAAGTTTCAAGCAGCGCAGGGCGAGTTAAGCTCGGCTTTATCGCGTTTGCTGGTGGTGTCTGAGAATTATCCGCAACTGAAGGCCGATGCCAATTTTCGCGATTTGCAGGCGCAACTGGAAGGCACCGAGAACCGCATTACCGTGGCTCGCAATCGCTATATCGCTGCGATCAAGGAATATAACGTCACCGTGCGCTCATTCCCGAGTAACCTGACCGCGATGCTGTTCGGATATAAAACCAAGCCGTCGTTTACCGTCGAAAACGAAAAGGCTATTTCCACCGCGCCGGTGGTCGATTTTGGCAAATAAAATGCGGGCGTCCGCCGTGCTTGGCCGATTTGCGGCCTTCTTGTTACTGATGGCTTGCCTATTGGCGACGGCGGCGAGCGCCGAGCAAGCGGTGCCGAATCTTGAGCATCGCGTGACCGATCTGACTGGCGTATTAACAGCCGCGCAACAATCAGCCCTGGAACAACGCTTGCAAGCCTTTGAGCAGCAAAAAGGCAGCCAGATAGCGGTGTTGATCGTCGCCAGCACTCAACCCGAAGACATTGCTCAATATTCCATTCGCGTTGTCGAACACTGGCTTCTGGGTCGCAAGGGTATCGATGACGGCATTCTGATACTGTTGGCCAAGGACGACCGCGCCACCCGCATCGAAGTCGGTTATGGCTTGGAGGGCGTAGTGCCGGATGTGTTGGCTAAGCGTATCGTCGACGACATTATGATTCCGCATTTTCAGCGCGGCGATTTTGCCGCCGGCATAAATGCCGGCGTCGATAGTTTGATCGGCCTGATCGAGGGCGAACCCTTGCCTACGCCTAAGCCAAGCGCGATTGATGGCCAGCTAAATCAATATTTCCCGTATCTGTTTTTGTTGGCGATGGTCGGCGGCGGAATCTTGCGAGCAATATTAGGCCGATTTCTCGGCGGACTGGTAAACGGTGGCGTGGTTGGGCTATTGGTTTGGTTTTTGGGCGGCGGTGTGCTGTTCGCATTGGGCCTGGCGTTGGTGGCGTTCATTGTGACCCAGAGCAATGGCAGAGGTTTTGGCGGACGCGGCGGCGGTTTCGGCGGGGGAGGTGGTTATAGTAGCGGCGGCTTTTCCGGCGGTGGTGGCGGGTTTGGCGGCGGCGGCGCGTCGGGGCGGTGGTAAGCATGCAGTTTATGAGGTTCATTAGGCACATCTTTAGCGGCCCGTGGCGCGTGTGGCGTGCATTCCCCAAACGCACCCTCAGAACCATTGAGGCGGCGATTGGCGATAGCGAGCGACTGCATCTGGGTGAAGTGCGTTTCGCAGTGGAGAGCGCGTTGGAGATCGGCGACTTGCTCCGTGGCGTCACGCCGAAACAACGCGCAGTCGAAGTATTTTCGCAATGCCGGGTGTGGGATACCGAGCATAACTCCGGCGTACTGATCTATCTGTTACTGGCTGACCGTGATGTCGAGATCGTCGCCGATCGGGGTATACATGTCAAAGTCGGCGAGGTGGTTTGGGAAGGCATTTGCCGGGATATGGAACGACAGTTTAGAGCGGGCGAATTTGAGCGTGGTGTGATTGACGGACTTACTGCGGTGACCGCTCAGCTGCAACTGCATTTCCCGGCATCTGTTAAAAGTAAGCCAAACGAAATATCCAATGCGCCCATCATCTTGTGAATCAATCAGGACAGGGCTAATCTGTGCGAATAAACCCGGTGTTGTATTGTTGGCCCTCTTGAAATTATCGGGTTCTGCTCCATATTAATAAATCAATCAGGTTTTATCAGCAACACATAATAGGAGAATCGACATGAATAACTTAAGTCCATTTGTTAGTCGCGGTCTGTTTGACGAATTGTTTCGCGATGTAAATCCAGGTTATTTCATCAAACCTTTGCACGGCGATGCATTGCCGTCGCAGATCAAGGTCGATGTGAAAGAAAATCCTGCCGAATTTGTCGTGCAAGCCGAAATACCGGGGGCCGGTAAGGAGAATATCCATGTGGATATCGACGGCACTATGGTCAGCATTCGCGCGCAAATCAGTCAGGTCGATACGGAAAACAAAGACGACAAACTACTGCGGAGCGAACGTTATTACGGCGAAGTGTCGCGCAGTTTTCAGCTGTCGGCAGATATCGACGAAGAAGCCAGCAAGGCGCGTTACGAGAACGGCGTATTGACGTTGAATCTGGCGAAAAAGTTGAAAAAAAGCGGTCAACGCATGACGATCGATTAAGTGTCCGGCTGACGCAAGCAAGCCCCGCCGAGCGGGGCTTTTTTGTGTCTTGAACTTTACCGTGTTATTTGGGCCGGCAAACGCCGACCCAAGCACCTTGATTTGGGATTATCCGGCTTCGTTGCCAATTACCGCCGCCGGCCGTTGTTCGCCCTTGCCGATTTCCAACAAATCCCAGAACAACAAACCGCCGCCCACCGCAGTCATCAAACCGAATACCATCCGCCAGATCATCGCTTGCATGAACCAGGGATGATTCTGTGCGGCGAAATAGCCGGCCCAGGTTGAGCCTTCGACGGCGCGTTCGATGAAGGATTGCTCGTAACCGGCGATCAACAAGGCCACCGTCATACCCATTACGCCTAGGTTCAATAAAACTGCGGCAGTTTTCCAGCGCCAGCCATTGATCAGTTCGCCGCCCATCCAAACGTTACCACGCGCTTGCTGTGCGGCCAGATAGAAGAAGGCGATATTGATCGTCGCATAGGCACCGAAGAAGGCTAGATGGCCGTGAGAAGCCGACCATTGGGTGCCGTGGGTGTATAGATTGATTTGCGGCAAGGTGTGCATAAAACCCCAGACGCCAGCACCGAGAAAGTTACCGAAGGCATGGGCGATGATCCAGGCCAGCGCAGGATGATTGCTGTTTTTGAAGCGATGTGCGCCGGCATCGTAAATAGAATGCACCACCATCGCTACCAAGGGGATCGGCTCCAGTGCCGAGAAGAAGCCGCCGATGGTGAACCAGTATTCCGGTGTGCCTATCCAGAAATAGTGATGTCCCAAGCCTAAAATACCGGAACCGAACATCAACGCCACTTCGATATACAGCCAGGTTTGTACGACTTTGCGGCGCACGCCCAGCAACTTCATCAAGCTCCAGGCCATGATACAGCCCACCAGTACTTCCCAGGTGGCTTCCACCCATAAATGGATCACCCACCACCACCAGTATTGATCGACGGAAATGTTCGTCACATAAAACATGCCGGCCAGATACAAGCCGGCCAAGGCCACTAAATCCAGCGTCAACACACCGGCGATGCCGGACCATTTACCTGCGGTAAAGGTGGCGGCAACGTTGTAGAAGAAAGTCAGCACCACCAGGACAATGCCGATGTCGGCCCAACGCGGTGCTTCGATGTATTCGCGACCTTCGTTGATCAGCCATAGCGAGGTGTCGGTGCCGCTGCCAATTTGAATCAGCAAGTACACCAATACCACGACCGTTACGGCGCCGGTGAGCACCCAAAACGCCAGTTGGCCCCATTTCAAGCCAACGATGGGCACACCGCTTTCTTCTTCCAGAAACCAGTACACGGAACCGAGGAAGCCGTAGAGCATCCACACCACCATCGCATTAATATGCACCATGCGGTTGACGTTGAAATCCAGGATTTCGTACAAAAAGCTGGGGAAGATAAACTGCAAGCCGGCCAGCAGACCGAACAACAGCTGTGCCATGAATAACACCATTGCCACGGTGAAATAATGCACTGCCAGTTTTTGGCCGCCGCTCAAATGCGGGTTGGCCATCAATACGCCGTAGCGTTGTTTGCAGTCGGCCCAGCAGACTGTGGCTTTTTCTTGATAAGCTTGGAGTGTCATCTGTTATTCCTCTTCGCCGATGGCTTTGAAATTATGCGGAAAACCGTTGGTGTCGATAGACGACATCCATTTCAGGAAGGCGACAATCGCTTCGGCCTCTTGTTGAGTGATGTCCAGATTTGGCATCTTCCGATTCGAGCCGTAAGTACGGGCATTTTTCTCAGGATCGAGCAGGAAGTTAACCATCAATTGCTCGCGCGATTCTTTTGCTCCCCAGCCCTGATCCAGCCAGGCCTTGGTCAAGTCCGGCGCATAATAGGCGCCATTACCCAGCAGAGTGTGGCAATTCATGCAGTTTTTGGCTTGCACGGTTTTTTTGCCGTGATCGACCAGTTTTTCTGCTTCCTCTTCAGTCAACAGCTTGCCGAATAAAGGCGCTTCGTCGCCTATGGTTGGTTGATAACGTTGCTTGGTCTTGTCAAAGCGATAGCTAACATCTTGGTTAATGACACTGTAAGCCGGTACGCGCGGGCCGCCGGCGCTGATTTGTTTTAAGGAATCGAAGGTTAAAATAACCAGCAAGACAAAGGAGCCGCCGGTTACCCAGATCGCGGTTTTTTTCCAGAACGTTTCTGACGCCCAACGAGGGACTTGCTCAGTCATGATGACCTCCTGATTGATGAGAGTGATGAGTCTTTTCGCCATGAGTGGCGGCCGATAAGCGCCAGATCAGACGCGGCATCCAGCCGTAGCCAAGCGCCATTAACAGCGACAGCACCAGCCAATAATCGTTAAAATGGTTGACGTAGCTGAATACGCCGACGCAAACCAATAATGCAGCATAAGCCAACCAGGCGGCAATGCTTAAAGAACGGCGGCCGCTGATTTTTGACCAGGCATACAATGCTGCGTAAACCGTAGCCAGTAGGATGATTAACGCCGCACTGAAAAAGCTCAGGAAAAAATCGGACAAAGCAACGGGTTCGATCAACATCATAAATTTCCAACGGTAAGCTTTAAAAACATGTTTTTAAAATGCAACTATTTGGGAAGTGTAGGCTCCATTAACATTTATTTCAAATACAGCTTTAAATAGACTAACGCTACATGCAACTGACTGCTCATACCGATTACGCGTTACGCGTTCTGATTTATCTGACTATACACACTGACAAACTAGTGACGATCACCGAATTGGCCGATTTTTTTGGCGTTTCCAGAAACCACCTGGTCAAGGTGGTGCACAAATTGGGAGTAAAGGGATTTATTCTGACCGTGCGCGGCAAAGGCGGCGGCATTCGTTTATCGCGGCCGGCGCGGGAAATTAGTGTTGGTAGCGTGGTGAGGGAAGTGGAAGGGCATTTCCAAATGGCCGAATGTTTTAACCCCAACAAACAAGGGCAATGTGCGATACAAACGCGTTGCGGTCTGATGGGTTTATTGGGAAATGCGGTGGAGCAATTTTTACAAGTGCTGGACAAGGCGGTTTTGAGCGATTTGGTGACTGTGCCGTTTGCCGGGCAAAGATTACGTAGTCTGGATGCCACGCAGCGGCATCCAGGTTAAAGTCACCCATTTTCCAACAAACGCACAGTGCTTGGTGATTGCGGCATAGGTAGAGAACTGGTCAGTACGATTAGCTTTGCGTAAGCGTACAAAGCTATCTATCAATATCTCCGATGGCGCTATCACTAAGTGGCGCGTGGACGAAACGTTGTTAGCGATAGGCCCCGACATAAGGATTACTGCGCATTTCCGCACCAAAGGTAGACATGGGGCCGTGGCCGGGGATGAATTTGACGTCTTCGCCCAAGGGCCAGAGTTTTAACTGGATCGAATCGATCAAGGTTTGATAGTCGCCTTTCGGAAAGTCGGTACGGCCTATCGAGCCTTTAAACAATACATCGCCGACCAGCGCAAGCCGATGTTCCGCGCTGAAAAATACCACATGGCCAGGCGTATGGCCTGGACAATGGATCACCTGTAACTCCTCGTTGCCAACCTTTACCATATCGCCGTCGTTCAGCCATCTCTGCGGGGTAAAGCCGGCCGATTCCGGAAAACCGAACATTCGGCATTGTTCCGCCAAGGCCTTGATCCAGAAGTCATCTTCAATATGCGGGCCGATGATTGGCAACGAGAGATTTGCGGCCAACTCGGCCACGCCGCCGACATGATCGAGATGGCCGTGTGTGACCAGTATCGACTCCAGTTCCACACCTTGCTTTTTGACTTCCTTAAGCAATACATCGAGATCGCCGCCCGGATCGACCAGTGCGGCTTTGTTGGTTTGCTCGCAGACCAGTAAGGTGCAGTTCTGTTGATAGGGCGTGACGGGGATGATGGTGTAGCGCATGGTTAATGTTGTTGAATTTACGGGGCTCCCGCTTGAGCGGGAGCGACGATTTAGCGCTTTTTATATATTGAGTAGCAAATGTGCCGGCGCTTCCAGGCATTCTTTGATAATGCCTAAAAATTGTACCGCTTCCTTGCCGTCGACTAATCGGTGGTCGTAGGACAAGGCCAGATACATGATTGGCCGGATCACGATTTCACCGTGTTCCACTATCGGCCGGTCCTTGATGGCATGCATGCCCAGGATCGCGCATTGCGGCGGATTCAGTATCGGCGTGGACAACATCGAGCCAAAGATGCCACCGTTGGTGATGGTAAACGTACCGCCGCTGAGGTCTTCGACGCTAATCGAGCCATTGCGGGCTTTGTTGCCGAAATCGTGGATGCCTTTTTCGATACCGGCGAAATCCAGCTGATCCGCATCGCGCAGAATAGGTACGATCAGGCCGCGTTGTGTGGTCACGGCAATGCCGATGTCGTAATAGCCGTGATAGATGATGTCGTTGCCGTCGATCGAGGCGTTGATGGCCGGAAAACGTTTCAACGCTTCGATGGAGGCCTTCACAAAGAAGGACATGAAACCCAGCTTAACGTTGTGTTTGGTTTCGAAGCGATCTTTGTATTGATTACGCAAGTCGATCACGGCTTTTAGATTGACTTCGTTAAAGGTAGTCAACATGGCCGCGTTCTGTTGGGCTTGCAGCAAGCGCTCGGCGACTTTAGCGCGCAAGCGGGTCATCGGTACCCGCTGTTCCGGGCGCAAACTGGCAATGGCAGTGGCCGAGAGTGGCGAGGGCGCGTTTTCCGCTGCCGCCGGTTTTACGGTGTCGACCTGTGCTTGCGTACCCAGCGCATCCAGCACATCGCTTTTCAGAATACGGCCATGTTTGCCGGAGCCGCTAATGGTTTGTGGATCAATGTCCTGTTCGGCGACCAGTCGGCGTACCGAAGGGCTAAGAATGACTTCTTCCGCTTTCTCGGATACTGGCGCCGGTATGGCGGGTTGTGCGTCCAGCCTGGCCAACAGTTGTCCGCCTACCACGGTTTCGCCATCCTGAACCACAAGCTCAACCAGCGTACCCGATTTGGGCGCCGGCACTTCCAGGATGACTTTGTCGGTTTCGAGATCAGCCAGATTGTCGCCTTCGTTAACCCAGTCGCCGGATTGCTTGTGCCAGGTGACCAAAGTGGCGTCGGACACGGATTCGGGAAGGCTGGGGACCAGAATTTCAAAGCTCATGTGTATTTCCTTCGTTGCTGCCATAGAGCGCGACGTGAACCACCGCGCGTTGTTCGTTGAGATGGGTTTTGTAATTGCCTACCGCCGGTGCCGCTGCCGCGACCCGGCCAGCATAGCTGATAGGAATGTTCTTATCGACTAAGTCGAAAAAGTGATGCTTACTTTGGTACCAGGCACCCTGATTTTTAGGTTCTTCCTGGCACCAGACGATATGTTCGATATTGGGATATTTATCGATTTCCCGTTTGAATTGGTCATTGGGGAATGGATACAACTGTTCGATGCGAATGATGGCGACATGGCGAAGTTGCTCCTGTTCTAAGCGGCGTGTTTCAAGCAGATCGTAATACACCTTGCCGGCGCACAATACCACGCGAGTGACATGATAAGGATCGATGTCGTCCTGTTCGCCGATCACGTTAAAAAATTCGCCATGGGTTAAGTCGGTCAGGGTTGATGTCGCCAATTTGTGGCGCAACAAACTCTTCGGGCTCATCACGATCAGCGGTTTGCGATACTGACGTAACATCTGCCGACGCAGCAAATGGAAAATTTGCGCGGGCGTCGTGGGTACGCAGACCTGGATATTCTGATCGGCACACAACTGTAAGTAACGTTCCAGGCGGGCCGAAGAGTGCTCGGGCCCTTGGCCTTCGAAGCCGTGCGGTAACAGCATCACCAGACCGCTAAGTTTGCCCCATTTGGTTTCGCCGGAGCTGATGAACTGATCGATCACCACTTGCGCACCGTTGGCGAAGTCGCCGAATTGGGCTTCCCAGATCACCAGTTTATTGGGTTCCGTTGAGCTGTAGCCATATTCGAAGCCCAGCACGCCGGCTTCCGACAGCAGCGAGTTGAAGATCTGCGCCCGGCCTTGTTGTTCGCTCAAATACTTCAGCGGGATATAGTTTTCGCCATTGGCCTGATTCAGCAAAATGGCGTGGCGGTGCGAGAAGGTGCCGCGGCCGATGTCCTGGCCGGTCAGCCGCATGTGATAGCCCTCCAACAGTAGGGTGGCGTAAGCCAGGTTTTCCGCAAAGCCCCAGTCCATCGGCAGCTCGCCGGCCGCCATTTTGTTGCGGTCTTCCATCACTTTGGCGACGCGAGGATGCAGTTCGAAACCTTCCGGCAGGCTTTGCAGGCGTTGGTTGCAAAACTGGATATGTTGCAGAGGGATCGCAGTATCGACCGGTGTGTCCCAGTGTTTGTTCTGGTAAGGCACCCAACGCGCGGAATAGGAATAGACGTTGTTTTCGATGATAGGGCGCGATACCGGCAGGCCTTCATTTAGCAGTTGCTGATAATCGTGCTCCATTTTCTGGACGATGTCTTCGGTGACCACGCCTTCGGCGATCAGTTTTTGCGCGTAGATTTGCGGCGGCGTCAGGTGGTCGCGGATTGATTTATACATCATCGGCTGGGTAGCGGCCGGTTCGTCAGCCTCGTTATGGCCGTGGCGGCGGTAGCAGATTAGATCGATTACCACATCTTTATGAAAGGTGTTTCGGTAATCCAACGCGAGTTGGGTAATAAAAATCACCGCTTCAGGGTCGTCGCCGTTAACGTGAAACACCGGCGCCTGGATCATATTGGCGACGTCGGTACAATACAGCGTGGAGCGGGCGTCGAACGGATTGCTGGTGGTGAAACCGATCTGGTTGTTGATGACGATATGCACGGTGCCGCCGGTCGAGAAGGCGCGGGTTTCCGACATATTCAAGGTTTCCATCACGATGCCCTGACCGGCGAACGCGGCGTCGCCGTGGATCAATATCGGCACGATGGCTTCGAAACCGTCGACCCCATGCCTATCCTGGCGGGCCTTCACCGAGCCTTCTACCACCGGATTGATGATTTCCAGATGTGAAGGGTTGAAGGCCAGCGTTAAATGAATCGGTCCGCCCGGCGTGGCGATATTGGAGGAAAAGCCCTGGTGGTATTTGACGTCGCCGGTCAGTGCGCCCGGCAATGAGGTGTGGGTGCCTTCGAATTCGCCGAACAACACCGCCGGACTCTTGCCGAGAATATTGACCAGTACGTTAAGGCGGCCGCGATGGGCCATGCCAATCACAATTTCCTGTCCCTTATTTTCGCCAGCGCGTTGAATCAATTCGTCGAGAATTGGAATCAGCGACTCGCCGCCCTCCAGCGAAAAACGCTTCTGGCCAACATATTTGCGATGCAGGAATTTTTCCAGTCCTTCGGCGGCAACCAGTAATTTCAATAACCATTGGCGTTTCTCCGGATGGCTGGAAAAATCCGGTTTCGCGCCTTCCAGCTTATCCTTGATCCAGCGCTTCTTCTCGTCGTCGACGATGTGCATGTATTCGCTGCCGATGCTGCCGCAATAGACTTCGTTCAGCGTCTGGATGATCGCTTTCAAAGGCAGGCGGTCCACACCGCATAGGCCGCCGGTGTCGAACAGCGTGCTCATGTCGGCTTCGGTCAGGCCGTAATAGATCGGCTCCAAGTCGGCCGGGACGCTTTGCGACTTGCCCAGCGGATTGTTGGCGGCGATTTGATGGCCCTTGACCCGATAATGGTTGATCAGCCGAGCCACGGCCGATTGTTTCTTGACGCTTTGTTCGGTAAAGCCTTGCATTCTGGCCAGTCGGCCGGGTTCGGCGATCGCTAATTTCTCGAAGCGCTCGACAATGATGCTATGCGGCGTGTCTTCGGTTGCGCCGCTGTGGATGCGGTCGAAGCGTTGCCGCCAGCTCTGGCTAATGGTATCGGGGTCGTTCAGATACTGTTCGTACAAATACTCGACGTACTGGGCATTGCCACCGTACAACGAGGAAGACTCTTCGAATTGTTTAAGCAGGCTACTCATGCGAACATCCAGGTTTTCGGCAAGTGGAACTGATTATGGTAGAGCTAAA
>Ga0172378_10005095_pt1 | contig 12270 bp, 13 predicted proteins | sample GrowelOW332metaG_FD_119755 | JGI IMG/M metagenome (GOLD analysis project Ga0172378, IMG submission 119755) | Groundwater microbial communities from an aquifer near a municipal landfill in Southern Ontario, Canada - Pumphouse #3_1 metaG | ecosystem: Environmental > Aquatic > Deep subsurface >...
ATTGGCCGGCAAAACGCTTTTTTCAAAAGCTTTTAAAATGGCGTTAAACTGTTTAGTCTTAAATTCTTCCATCTTCAAAGTATCAATAATTATGAAACTGTCCTGAGCAACCTTATCGGATAAACACATCATAATTGCTTTCTGACGCATTTTCTTATTTAACTTCTTACTGAAATTACGATCCTTAGTCGGGCCGAAAGCGACACCGCCACCGATCCAAACCGGATTACGGCTGGAACCGACGCGAGCACGGCCGGTACCCTTCTGTTTCCAAGGTTTTTTGCCGCCGCCGCTAACTTCACTGCGATCTTTGGTATGAGCCAATACTTGGCGTTCATTTGCTTGTTGAGCAACAACCGCCTGATGCAGAAGATCGGCATTAGCTTTTAAACCGAAAATATCGGCAGAAAGATCAAGATCTTTGATTGCTTCAGCGCTTTGATTATAAACTTTGACTTTGATAGACATATGGTTAAAAACCGGACTTATCTTTATTGATTAAGCGGCCTATGGCCTCTTATTTATTTTCTTCTTTAACTTCTTCTTTAACTTCTTCTTTAACTTCTTCTTTAACTTCTTCTTTAACTTCTTCAATCGGAGCGGCTTCTTCAACTTTCTCTTCGGCCACGACAGTTTCTTCAGTCTTAACTTCCTCAACTTTCACTTCTTCAACCGGTGCGGAATTCACTTTCAGCTCGCCAGCTCCTTTAATAAGAAGCAAACCGCTGGCGGCGCCTGGAACAGCACCTTTTATATAAATAATACTTTTTTCTAAATCGATATCGACGATAGTCAAATTGGCTACAGTCACTCTTTCGTTACCCATGCGGCCACCCATGCGATAGCCTTTAAAAATGTGGGCCGGTCCTTTCGCGCCGACGGAACCAGGCATACGAAGCTGATCTTTATTACCATGGCTCTTGCGTCCACCGGCGAAATGATAACGCTTGACTACACCTTGAAAACCGCAACCCTTAGAAGTACCGGTAACGGCAATTACATCGCCGACAGCAAAAGTATCAGCCGAAATTCGATCACCGATTTTGATATCAGTATCGCCTTCAGTCCGGAATTCTCTGACGTGCATCGGAGCCACGCCTGCTTTTTTAAAATGACCGAGCTGAGGTTTCTTAATATTCTTTTCCTTGCGGATGCCAAAAGCGAGTTGCAAAGCAGAATACTTGTCAGTGGCTAAAGTTTTAACCTGAGAAACAACACAAGGACCAGCTAATACTGGAGTAACGGCTAAAACCTTATCATTTTGCCAAATCTGAGTCATCGGCAATTTTTTTCCTAAAATGAATTTCATATGTGTTTAAAACAAAAAACTGGTAAGTATACCAGCCTTAAAAACAAAAGCTAAAAAATTGCGCACTTCTCCCGGCTATCAATTTTGAATTTGTTTTTTTGCTGTTTTCTCCCTTACCCGCTTGATCCTCGGCCGGCACTTTCTGCAAAAAATAAATTTTACAGAGTTACCAGACAAATCACAAGCAGACGTTAGTCAATATTTGATTTTATTTTACTGCATTTTAATCTCGACGTCAACCCCAGCCGGTAAATTTAAATTCGTCAAATCTTCTATGGTCTTACTGCTCGGATCGATGATGTCGATTATACGCTTATGAATGCGCATTTCATACTGATCGCGAGCATCCTTATGGACAAAAGTCGACCGGTTAACGGTATAAATGTGCTTTTCCGTTGGCAAAGGAATCGGACCGAAAAAATTGGCATCGCTGCGTTCAATCGTATCAACGATAGTCTTAGTCGACTGGTCAATGATTTTGTGATCAAAGGCCTTAATCTTAATGCGGATTCTCTGTTTGTAATCCTTTTCATCTTTCTTGGGTTCTGACATAGAAGAATGTACGTTTATGTTTCTAAAATATTAATTGATAAATTAACACTATTTGCCTGCCCTTGCCGCCGTTAGACGTAAGAGCAGGCTAAAGTACTGACTTATTTCAAGATTTTTACGACAGCGCCGGCACCGACAGTGCGTCCGCCTTCACGGATAGCAAAGCGTTGCTTTTCTTCCAAAGCGACCGGGGCAATCAATTTAACGGTGATAGTAACGGTATCGCCAGGCATAACCATTTCAGTGCCAGTCGGCAATTCTACTTCGCCGGTAACATCAGTCGTACGGATATAGAATTGGGGTTTATAACCCTTAAAGAAAGGTTTATGACGTCCGCCTTCTTCCTTGGACAAAACGTAAATTTGAGCTTCAAATTCAGTGTGAGGAGTAACACTACCCGGTTTGCATAAAACCTGACCGCGTTCTACTTCATTCTTCTTAGTACCACGGAGCAGTAAACCGGCATTATCACCAGCCTGACCTTGGTCCAAAGATTTGTTAAACATTTCCACACCGGTGATGGTGGTTTTCTTTGTGTCTAAAAGACCAACGATTTCCACTTCATCTCCGATTTTGATGATACCGCGTTCGATGCGGCCGGTAACAACAGTGCCGCGACCTTCAATGGAGAAGATATCTTCAATCGGCATTAAGAAAGGATGATCAACATCGCGCGGCGGTTCCGGAATATATTCATCGAGTTGTTTCATGAGTTCCATGATCGGTTCGGCATCCGGACCATTCGGATTTTCCAAAGCTTTTAAAGCGCTTCCGCGGATAATCGGGGTGGTATCGCCAGGGAATTCATATTTCTTAAGTAAATCGCGAACTTCTTCTTCAACCAAATCGATAAGTTCTTTATCTTCCACCATATCGCACTTATTCAAGAAAACGATGATGTAAGGTACACCGACTTGACGAGCCAACACGATGTGTTCGCGAGTCTGCGGCATAGGGCCGTCAGTTGCGGAAACCACCAAAATGGCACCATCCATTTGAGCGGCACCGGTAATCATGTTTTTCACATAATCAGCGTGTCCGGGACAATCGACGTGCGCATAATGACGCTTGTCTGACTCATACTCGACGTGAGTGGTGGAAATAGTTATGCCACGTTCACGTTCTTCCGGAGCAGCATCAATTTCACTGACATTTTTATTAGAAGCACTCATACCGCGAGCACCGAATACCGCTAACATAGCGGCAGTTAAAGTAGTTTTCCCGTGATCAACGTGACCGATGGTTCCGACGTTGACATGGGGTTTTGTACGTTCAAATTTTTCTGCCATGTTTTTATGCTTACGGCCCCCAAAGGGGTTTCTTTCCTATTAGAGGAAACCAGCCGTGAAATTAATTATTATATAAACTTTTTAAACACTATTTATTGCTGTTTTTCAGCTTTTCCCTTGACATGAGGAGGAATATTCCAATTCTTTCGTGTTTTAACTTCTTCCGCTAAATATTCAGCATTTTCGTCGTTTTTCCAGGTTGAGATTTCGCAATTAATTTTATCAGTTAAATCTTCTTCTGTCAAATCTGGGTGATATACAGCTTCTTTTTTATCTAATATTTCAGGAGATATCAGTTCTTCGTAACGGTCAAGGTCGACAATGGCGAAAGAATCTTCAGGCGACTCAGCGTCGAAAAAAATGATCGGATTATTTGATTTTCTGGCTAATCTTAAGGCTTTTTTTAACTGCTTGCGCATAGAATTAGCGCCATCCTCCCAAATGGCCGATTATTTACCGTTCTTTTCCTTAATCGTTTCTAAAACGTTACGCGGTACCTCATTATAATGTGAAAACTCCATTGTCGAATTGGCTCTTCCCTGTGACATTGACCGCAGAGCCGTAACATAACCGAACATTTCTGCCAACGGCACCATTGCCTTAATGGCTTTAATCTTGTTCGGACGATCAATCATCTCTTCAATCTGACCGCGTTTGGCATTCAAGTCACCGATGATGTTACCCATATAATCTTCCGGAGTGGTCACTTCAACTTTCATAATCGGTTCCAACAAAATCGGTTTAGCTTTCTGACAAGCCTCTTTGAAAGCAAAGATACCGGCCATCTTAAAGGCGATTTCAGAAGAATCAACTTCGTGATAACTACCATAAAAAACAGCGACTTTAATATCAACCATCGGAAAACCGGCTACAACCCCCGACAACAATCCTTCCTTAACACCTTTTTCAATGGCCGGAATATATTCTTTCGGAATAACGCCACCCTTAACCTCATCGAGAAATTCATAACCCTTGCCCTCTTCATTCGGTTCGACCCGGAGCGAGCAGTGGCCATATTGACCGCGTCCGCCGGATTGCTTGATATATTTATGTTCAGCTTCAGCAACTTGAGTAATGGTTTCGCGATAAGAAACTTGCGGCTTGCCGACATTCGCTTCCACACCGAATTCCCTTCTCATACGATCAACAATGATATCGAGATGGAGTTCACCCATACCGGAAATTAATATCTGATTTGATTCTTCATCGGTTTCTACACGGAAAGTCGGATCTTCTTCTGCTAAGCGCGCCAAGGCCACGCCCATTTTTTCTTGATCGGCTTTGGTCTTCGGTTCAACGGCAATCTTGATAACCGGTTCCGGAAAGACAATCGATTCCAATAAAGCCGGTTTGTTTTCATCACAAAGAGTATTCCCGGTTGTAGTATTTTTTAAACCGATAACAGCCGCAATATCACCCGCGTATATTTCTTTAATTTCTTCACGATGATTGGAATGCATACGAACCAAACGGCCGACGCGTTCTTTATTCCCGGTCGAAGCATTAAGGATATAAGAGCCTGATTGCAGAACGCCCTGATAAACACGGACAAAGCAAAGTTTGCCGACAAAAGGATCGGTGGCAATCTTAAAGGCTAAACCGATAAAAGGAGCATCGTCTCTGGCCTCAACCGGATATTTCTTTTCCGGATCATCGATATCGGTCGAATCAAGCGCCGGCACATCCAAAGGAGACGGTAAATAATCATTAACGGCGTCCAAAGCAAACTGAATACCGACATTCTGCAAAGCAGTGCCGCACAAAACCGGATAAATTGCATTAACGATCACACCCTTGCGAATTGCCTTCTTTAATTCTTCAACGCTTATCTCTTCACCGCTAAGAAATTTTTCCAAAGTGGCTTCATCGCATTCCACCGCTCTTTCCACCAATTCGGCCCGGAAAGTTTCCACTTTTTCTTTCATATCTTCCGGTATCGGCACTTCAACGATATTCTCTCCAAAATTTCCGGAGAATGTGTAAGCCTTGCGATCAAGCAGGTCAATCACGCCGATAAGATTATCTTCGGCACCGATCGGTAATTGAATGGCCGTTGCCTTGGAATTCAAACGATTCTTGATGGAATCAAGACTCATGTAAAAATCGGCGCCCATCTTATCCATCTTATTTACAAAACAAAGGCGAGGAACATCATACTTATCAGCCTGGCGCCATACTGTTTCCGACTGCGGTTCAACACCGGCCTGGCCGTCAAAAACGGCAACTGCGCCATCAAGAACACGTAAAGAACGCTCCACTTCAACCGTGAAATCAACGTGTCCGGGAGTATCGATAATATTAATTTTATTGCCTTTCCAATAACAAGTCGTCGCCGCGGAAGTAATGGTAATGCCGCGCTCTTTTTCCTGTTCCATCCAATCCATTTCGGCGGCGCCTTCGTGTACTTCGCCAATCTTGTGCTTCTTTCCTGTATAAAACAAAACTCTTTCGGTGAATGTGGTTTTACCGGCATCGATGTGAGCCATAATACCAATGTTTCTGATTTTATCTAAAGAGTAATCTCGAGGCATAAATATTGTTACGAATTAAATATATAGAAAAAAAATTATTATCTTGAAAAATGAGCAAAAGCCTTATTTGCTTCGGCCATCTTGTGGACAGCTTCTCTTTTCTTGACAGCTGCACCTTCGCCGTTGGAAGCGTCCAAAATTTCACCGGCCAATTTCTCTGCCATCGAATGTCCTCTGCGAGCCAGAGCGGAATTAATTAACCAATGGCAACCAAGATAATAACGGCGTTCACCACGCACCTGGAAAGGAACCTGATAGTTTGCGCCGCCAACGCGTTTACCGCGGACTTCCACCAATGGAGAAACTTTCTTCATCGCCTTGTTAAAAACATGACGGGGGTCCTGTTTGGTTTTGTCTTTAATAATATTAAAAGAGCCGTAAACAATTCGTTCCGCTACGCTCTTTTTACCATCCTCCATCACATAATTGATGAGCTTGGTAATATTCTTATCATTGTATTTGCTGTCCCCTTCAATGTCTCTTTTTGGGGCTTGTTTTCCTCTCATAAATTGCTTGTAGAGCGCATCAACAGCTATTACTGATACGCGACTTATTATATGAATGAGCGGCTAATGCCACTCGGTATAAACAATATTATTTTCCAGCCTTCGGGCGCTTGGCGCCATAACAGCTGCGTCCTTGACGGCGAGCTTCGACACCGACAGTATCGTAAACGCCGCGAACGATTTTATAACGGACACCAGGCAGATCCTTAGTCTTACCGCCTTTGACGAGAACGATGGAGTGCTCCTGCAAGTTATGTCCCATACCCGGAATGTAAGTCGTAACTTCCATGCCATTGGATAAACGGACACGAGCGATTTTACGTAAAGCGGAGTTCGGTTTTTTCGGAGTCGTAGTTGTTACTTTTACGCAAACACCCTGCTTAAAAGGCGCGCCTTTGGCATTGACGTTCTTTTTGCGATGGAGTGAATCCAAGCTAGTATGCAACGCTAAAGATTTTTGGCGCTGACTTTTTGATTTTCTGCCCTTGCGGACCAATTGATTGATTGTCGGCATAATACTTCAACGGTTATTTTATAACCAACGGATAAATTATTAATAATGCACCAAAACGTGCAAAGAAATTGCGGCCTTATCCTGACCGCATTCTTTATGTGTTTCAATTTCGTATGATAACAAAATATCCTGACTCATCAGGATAGAGTTATTACCCGAATACTTTATCAAAATCCAAAAAATAAGTCAAGATAAGCTAATAATTATCGCTTTAAAATTCTCCCGTCATCTCGACAGTCGATGATTTTAGGCGATAGTCACCACCCGATAGAGGAAGTCTATCACCGGCAAAAGATAAGAAAAACCCAGCCAAGCGAACAAGATGACAAAAATAAAACCATAACGCTCCAGGGAAAGATACTTTTCTCGCCACTTGACCGGCAAGATAGCAACAAATATTTTGGAACCGTCAAGCGGCGGTATCGGCAAAAGATTAAAAATCATCAAAACCAAATTAATGTAAATAATAAGGGAAATCAAGCCCGAAAAGGTTAAGCTGACAAACGGCATGACACTCAATAATATCCCAAAAAATAAGGCCACAATAAAGTTGGCCAACGGGCCCGCCAAAGCGACTTTGGCCTCGCCATAACGACGATCACGCAAATTAAACGGGTTATATGGTATCGGTTTTGCCCAACCGAAAACAAAATTCATACCCGAAGCCAACATCAAGCCGGGAACCAAAAAAGAACCGAACCAATCCAAATGAACAAAAGGATTCATCGATAAACGCCCGGCCTGGCGAGCTGTCGGGTCTCCCAAGCGATCCGCCGTCCAGCCATGCATATATTCATGAATAACAGCCGAAAAAATCAAAACAATAATTTGAAATAGAGTTAACATAATTGAATAATTAACGAAACTGTGCATAAATTCTTAGCTTTAGTTTAGCATATCTTGATTAATTTTAGAAATATGCTAATATTTAGGCATCAAATTAAATAATCTGACGGCCGCCGAAAAAAGCCAGTATTATTGGTGCATTCCTCTCGGCTGTTTTAAATGATCAATATGGCAAAACAATGCGACTTATGCAAAAGAAGTGCGACCAAAGGCGCTAGCCGTTCCCACTCCAAAATTCAAACTTTAAGACGCCAAGGCATCAACCTGCAACACAGGAAGGTTGGCGATTTAAAATTGACTCTCTGCACCAGCTGTTTACGAACAATGGCAAAGAATGACAAAGAAGAAAAATAATTTTTTTCGAATCATATAAAGAAGCGCTTCGTTCCGGGGCGCTTTTTTTAATTAAATTTTTTATACTTATCAATCTTCTTCTGTTTCCAAATGATATAGAGTATCAAAAATAAATAATATATAACCGCCTGCCAGGTTTTAAACCAAGGCACTTCAATATAACCGCCGGGAAAATTTGCTCCGATTCGTCCGACCCATAATAGATATTCCAATAACAGATAGGACGGTATCCAAATGATACCGCTAATTCCCAAGCCAAGACCTATCGCCAAAGCCGCCAACAAAGCTAAAACTAAAGGCCCGAACACCCAGAAAGCCAGCACGTTAGTAAAGGGCGAAATCAAAGAAATACCGCCGCTAGTTAAAGCCAATAACGGCCAAACAGCCACTTGCGCCGATAACGATAATTTAAAAGCGGCCACCAAAGTTTGTTTTAAACGGTACCAAACAGAATCACTCGGCCGCCGCCGCGAAGCCAGCAAAGGGTTAAAAGCAATCATGCCGCCGATAGCCAGAAAAGAAAGTTGAAAACCCAAATCATAGCGCCACAAGAGAGGGTTGAGATAGAGCATAAATGCCGCCGCCAAAGCCAAAGGCAACCAAGCAGTCTGCAGCCTTCCCCGCTGCCAAGCATACAACATAATGCCGCCCATCAGCAGCGACCGCCAAGCCGAAGCCTGAATACCGGTTAAAACAACATAGAGAGCGGCGGCGGCCAAAGCCGGCCAAATTGCTCGCCGTCGATTCATTCCCAAATATATAGCCAAAGAAATAATCAAATCCAAAAATAAAGTAATATGGCCGCCGGAAATAGCAACAATATGGCTTAACCCGGCTTTTTTAAAATTTGATTCTTCAATCGGCGCCAAGGTTTTTTTATAGCCCAAAAGCAACGCCGACGCTAAACCGCTGGCGGGTTCCGGCAAAGAACGATTCATTGCGTGTAAAATATCGCGTTTCCAACCATATAAACGGCGCATAACCCTATTCCCCATTTTATCTTTTTCGACATTGATTATTTTCGGCCAAGAACAAGTGGCGCCGATTCCTCGCGCCGCCAAATAGGAAGCATAATCAAATTCGGCAAACACCGGCGGTTTTTCCAAACGGCAGCGAAGCTGCAAATAATCGCCGTAATTAACGCGGGGATATAGCGGCAGCTTCACAATTATTTTTTCCTTCTCCGCTTCCCTGTTAAAAAATGGTTCCGCCGGGCACACGATAGTGGTTTGCCCTTGCCAATCCGGTTCCGGATCGGTACACACCCAAAAATCCCAAGTTTCAGTCTGGCCAAAATAGGGCTGTATTTTTTGGTTTAAGGGTTTCAGATCTTGAGCGCGCCATAGGCCCAAATTCAAACAAGCAATCACGATAAGTGTATTTTGCCACCGATGCTGGCGGCGCAGCAGCCAAGCACAAATCAAAGAAAATACTGCCAAAAGTTTAGCCGGCAAAGTTAATAAATGAAAATAGCCGGCAATCAAGCCGATAAAAAATGCCCCCAAACGACAAAAAAGAGATGTAATCATCTCTTAATTATAATCAACCGGATTAAATTCCTAATAACAATCAACCACGACCGTTTAACTTTGATCGCGCTGCCAGCGCAGATAAGCGGCGATAAAATCATCAAGATTGCCGTCCATCACTGCCTCGACATTCGTATCTTCCCAATTTGTGCGGTGATCCTTGACTAAGCGATTGCCATAAAACCAATATGAGCGGACCTGCTGTCCCCATTCCGCTTTCACAATCCCACCCTTCAAGCGCTTCTCTTCCTCTTCTTTTTTTATCAGTTCAAGCTGAGCTAATTTCGAACGTAAAATCGCAAAGGCATTTTCTTTGTTCTGATGCTGCGAACGCTCAGTTTGAGCGCTGACAGTAATACCGGTCGGTAAATGGACCAAACGCACTGCTGAATCGGTTGTGTTGACACTCTGGCCACCGGGTCCGCTGGAGCGAAATACATCCAAACGAATATCTTCGTCCTTAATTATAATTTCTGTCGCCGGAATTTCCGGGATTACTTCAACCGAAGCGAAAGAAGTCTGGCGAAGCCCGTCTGCGTTAAAAGGCGAATTACGCAACAAACGATGAGTCCCGTTTTCACTCTTTAAATTTCCGTAAACGCGGTCACCACTGATTTTCATCATGACACTTTTAATACCGGCCTCATTACCTGATAAACGATCCAGAATTTCCGCTTTCCAACCTTGGCGCTCGGCAAAGCGCAAATACATCCGCTCCAGCATCTGAGCCCAATCCTGAGCATCAACGCCGCCGGTGCCGGCATTGATACTAAGCAGCGCATTTTTGCCGTCATAAAGACCGGTAAATAACGAGGCGGTTTCAAGACGATCCAACTCTTTTCCCCATTGTCCGGCTTTTATGACCAAATCATTCAAGATATTTATATCTTTTTCAGCCGCGGCCATTCCGGCCAAATCAATACCGTCCGCCAAAGCCTTTTTCAAATTCAACCACTGTTCTTTATCTTTTTGCAAAGATTCCAAACGCCGGCTGATAATCACCGCCTTTTCTTGATCTTGCCAAAAATCCGGTGCCGCCATCGCCATCCGCAAACCGGTTTCCTCTTGATCATTTTCGGCCAAACCTAAATCAGCCGCCAAAGCGGCTCGCCGAACCTCGAGATCCAAGAGAATCTTCTCTAAATTTTCAAAATTTAATTGATTTTCCATAAGGCTAAACTTCTATAAATCTATCTTACTATAAAAAAACGCCCCGGTAAACAGGACGTTTTTTAAAATGATTGGAATAATTAGCGCTTGCTCCACTGCGGACGTTTTCTGGCGCCTTTGAAACCCGGTTTTTTTCTCTCTTTCTTTCTCGGATCGCGAGTCAAGAAATTATTGACTTTCAAAGCCTCTTTCAATAAAGGATCAAGCATCAATAAAGCGCGGGCAATACCATGTCGACAAGCTTCAATCTGACCGGTGACACCGCCGCCTTTAACAATTATAGAAAAATTAAAATCTCGAACATGTCCGGTGGCCTTTAAAGGCTGGCTGACAATATTAATACCTTCACCCGGAAAGTATAAAGAGCCTTTCTTGCCGTTGACCATAATTGCACCCTTACCCTCAGAATACATGCGCACCTGAGCGACGGAGGTCTTACGGCGGCCGACAGTCTTAAGATATTTACCGGTAAATTCCACTGTTTCCGCTATCGGCGATTCTTTCACCTCAGCTTCCACCGTTTCTTCAACCGGCTTCTTTTCTTTTACAGTTTTTTGTTTCGTTTCCATATAAGGCAATGAAATTATCTAATAATTAAGCGCTTCATCTGCGCATCGCGCAACTTTGTCGGCGGCAACATCTGCTTCACCGCCCGGCGCAAAACTTCACCCGGATTCTTGCTGAATATTTCCGACATCCTTCTGGTCTTTAAATTACCGATAAAACCGGTAAAGCTGTAGTATTTTTTCTGTAATAATTTTTTGCCGGTAAAAGACATCTTGTCGATATTTGTAACTTCAACCATATCGCCATTATCAAGATAAGGGAGAAATTCCGGTTTATTCTTACCGCGCAAAATAATTGCGATCTGGCTGGCTAAACGGCCGACTGCCTGGTCGGTAGCATCTAGCTTATGCATTGTTCTTTCGATTTTTATCATATTGATTGCGCGTAAATTAAACGAGTTCGATCTGCACCATTTCGGCACCGTCACCGGCGCGCGGACCAAGCTTGGTCATACGAGTATAACCGCCATTGCGATCTTTATACCGAGTTCCCAAAACTTCCATTGCCTTCTTAACGGCATTCTTTTGGAGCAAAACTTTAATTAAACCGCGGCGGGCATTAAGATCTCCCGCTTTAGAAGCGGTAATCATCCGTTCCACTAAAGGACGGACAACCTGAGCCTTGGCTTTGGTGGTTTTTACTTTTTCATAAATCAGGATGCTTGAAGCCATATTGCGAAGCATAAGCTCGCGCGGCCCTTTCTCCCGGTCTAAAATTTTATTGGCGTTTCTGTGGCGCATATAGTAAGTATTATGAGGAGTCGTCTATTATTTTTTACTCTTCTTCTTCGGCTTTTCCGCTATTTCGGCGGGTTCGGCCTTTTCCTCTTCTTCAGTATTTAAATTAACTTCAATCGCTTCTTCTTCAATCACCGGGGCAGGTTCTTGAGTACGAGGCAAAAGAGCGTTAAACTGATCGACTAAAATTTGAGCGGCTTGATAAAAAGCTTCCATCGGGCTCAAAGTACCGTCGGTTTTCAGATTAATCAGGAGCTTATCCCAATTCGTCATCTTACCGACACGGGTGTTTTCGACATCAAGGCTAACAGACAAAACCGGAGAAAAAACGGAATCTATTTCAATATAACCCAATTCATTATTTTC
>Ga0172378_10005099_pt1 | contig 12264 bp, 11 predicted proteins | sample GrowelOW332metaG_FD_119755 | JGI IMG/M metagenome (GOLD analysis project Ga0172378, IMG submission 119755) | Groundwater microbial communities from an aquifer near a municipal landfill in Southern Ontario, Canada - Pumphouse #3_1 metaG | ecosystem: Environmental > Aquatic > Deep subsurface >...
AGCGATGTCTGGTTGCACATGAAAAAGTATTCATTGGAATAGGGGAAATTGTTGGGATACGAGACATCAACATCCGGTAAGATCTCCAGATAGGGAAGTTTTCCAAAACCGTACCGCCGTTTGCCTGGCTCTACCGTTGGATCAATATAAATGACCTCATCGGTACTTGCAAAAACACGGGTCTTTTCAGTTTGTCTGAGGGCTGTGTTTGACCAGTAATAAAGAGATGCATCATTGTCTGAAAGATTATAGATGGTCATGTGGGCAAAGAGCAATGCTCCGTCCAAGTGGAAATCAGCTTGGAAATGTATGCCGATGCATCGTTCATATTCATACAATCGAAGGAATTCTTCCCCCTTCGAATCTTTCTGCATGCTTGCATAGATGTCGCTGCACGTAGAGAATGCGTGTCCATATTGGCCGAAGTTCCATTCGATTCCCCCTGCAAACCAACTGTCTCGATTCGCCAGATTTCCCACTTGTAACGTCGAGGTGTTGAACAACAGTTCCTGGTTTTCTGTTTTGTCATAGAGGCTGATCAACCTTCCTCCCAAGGTAGGGAGGAACGTTGCTTTCAATTCATTGTTTTCCAAGATGATGGAAGGAATTTCCGTTTCTTCTCTTTTACGGTCATAGCGATCCTGCAAGTAGTAGGGAAGTACTCGTTTCCCACAGTTTTTCCCTAGGTTTTGTTCATACTTCTCGGGATAGGGCTGCCTGACTTCGACCATCAGGTCATGTTCAGGATTCCTGAATTGGGGAAGGGGATTTTCTCCATGGTTGAGCGCTGCTTTAGTGCGGTACAGACTTGTTGTGATCATCCTTTGATTGCTCCACCGGTAACTCCGGCAATTATCTTCTCTGAAAGGAAAAGGTAGATGATGAATGTGGGGAGGAAGACGATGACCACTGCTGCAAACATACCGGCCCAGTCGCCGATATAACGCATGGACTGGACCATCGAGTACAGTCCGACAGCCACCGGCCGTAAAGAGGTTTTGTTTGCAAAGATGAGAGCCATGAAATACTCGTTCCAAACGGTTATGAAGTTAAAGATTGACACAGTGATGATGCCACTTTGTGCCAACGGAAAGATGATCGCCCAGAAGGTTCTGATCGGACCACAGCCATCTATGGCTGCCGCTTCTTCGAACGTGGTTGAGATGTTCCTAAAGAAACTGATCAGGAAAAAGATGGTGAAGGGGACGTTTATACAAATGTAAAGCAATATGAGAGAAGAGCGGGAGTTGGTGATTTGAAGCTTGGTGAACAACCCGAAGAGAGGGAGGATGATCATGATTGCCGGAATGCCAAGAGCAGTCATGAACATGTTCTGCAACATCATATTGGCTTTGAACTTGAACCGGGCAAGAACATACGCTGCAGGGGCTGCCACCAAAATGATTCCTACAATGGAGAATCCCGTATACAGCAGGGAGTTGATGAAATACTTGCCTACATTGTGTTTTACCAGCGCGGTCAAGTAGTTCTTGGGATGGAAACCACTGGATAATAGTTGGTTGGCAAAGATTCCTTTGGACGTTGAAAACGAAGCCACAACTATCCAACCCACTATGATGAAAGTGAAAATACACCAAAATATAATGAGCGCCATGCCGAAACGACTGAACGTACGATTTGCATTTTTCATCGAGTTCTTCTCCTAATACTCAAGGTCGTCACTCTTGAACATGATGTTGGTGACTACAAAGGCTAGAATTACCATGATGCTTAGGATTACCCCAACAGCTGCACCAGAACCGACATTCCTGCTGGTTACCACCTGATTGGCGCCGAATACGCTTTGGTACATATAGACCATGGGGGTGACGGTTCCCATTTCAGGATTCAGTGGACTGAATACTTGTGACCAAACGAAAAATCCTACCACTCCAATCGTCCAGAGTACGATGTTGGTCCTGACTACATCCTTCAACAGAGGGTAGGTGATTTTGGAAAATTTACCCCAGGTGCTAGTTCCCTCAATCGTTGCCGCTTCATAGTAATCAACAGGGATTTTTTCAATTCCGGCCATGAAAATCAACACAAAATATCCGACCATACCAAAACTGTAGGCTATGATGAGGGATGTAAAGACAGTATCTGGAGCTGTCCATTGGATTTCTGCAAGCCTATTCAAGTGGAGCGCAGAGAAAAAAGTCTTGAAAAGACCATACCGAGAATTATACACATAATGGATCCACATAGTGCCCATTGCGACCGCTGAGATGACATTGGGAAGATAGATGACCGCCCTGTAAAAAGACTTATGCTTGACTCCCGATGTCAATGTCACAGAAAAAAAGATTGCAAAAAGGAATACTCCAATACCTCCATAGAGCCAGATTCCTCCAATGTTTTTCATTGAAGCTACGAATAGGCTTTCATTGAGGAGTTCTTTGTAATTTGCGATACCGACGAAACTCCATTTGGATAGGGCATCGGTGATGTTGTCCACCTTGAAAAGACTCATGAAAACGGTTCTCACCGTTGGATAAAAAAATACAATCAAGTAAGACAGGATGGCAGGGGCCAAGAAGACCGCAAGCATGGTTTTGCTTCGTTTCATCTTTGATTCCTTTAGTAGAATTACGTCGGAACCCCTTTTTTGAGGCTCCGACGTATAGACAGAGCGGTTATTTTTTCACTGCAGCAATAAACTGGTCAGCAGTATATTGACCGGCGATCAGCTTGGTGAAAGCTTCTACAAGGACGGGAGTTCTATTTGGTTCGTTCTGGATACCACCAGCCCAAGGATAGCAAGTCGTCAAACTCGTGAACAGTTCTTTTGCTTCGGCAAGTTGTACAGGCCAGTCAGTGGTTCCACCTACTGGTACACCATAGGATTGTTGAGCAAGCTGACTATCCCATTTCCCCGTGGTAAGATGCACGATAAGAGAGAATACCTCTTCGGGATATTTGGTGTTCTTGCTGATCTGGAAGGCCTGTCCACCATAGTTGGCGCAAGAAATGTCATCTGTTCCATTGGGAACTGATGGGAAACTGAAGGTGCCCCAAGGAAATTCAGGTCCTGTAGTCCCCATGATTTCATTGACCAGCCAGGTTCCGTTCAGATACATCGAAACATCTCCATTTGCGATGTCTTGTTGTCCTGCCGGCCATTTGTTGGCGGCAACATTTTTGGAGAAATAGCCTTTCTTGGCCATGTCTTCAAAGGCTTTGGCCATTTGCAGCGCTGCTGGGTCGTCCCACATGGCTCCTGTTTTGTCTGATACCAGTTTTTGAACCCATGCATAGCCTTTAGCACGTGCAAGATAGTAACCCATCAGGGTGTCTACATAGGCATCATCCGTGGTGACGGGTTCAAATCCTGCTGCCTTAAGTTTTTCACAAGCGGTGATAAACTCATCCCACGTCTTAGGGACGGAGGTGATGCCGGCTTTGGTGAAGTGGTCTTTGTTGTACATGAATGCAAAAACAAACGGCTGATAGGTAACGGCCATGAGGGTTTTGCCATCTTTGCTGTAGGTCCTGGTTTGATTGAGTAAAGAGGTCATCACCGCTTCTTGGTAAGGTTTTCCGTTGGTTCCTTCCCAGCTTCTCGTCACATAGTCATCAAGAGGAAGGGCATACTCGCCCCAAGTCTTTACAACACGCTCGAAATCTTCATCCCAAAGGTCTATGACCTGTCCATTATCAAGGGCGGGTTGTAAGGTCTTGCGAATTTCTCGACCGTTCCAGTTGATTTCAACAGTGATGCCGGGATTCTTGTCTTCAAAATCTTGAATTGCTTCCTCAATGACCATTCCTTGTGGTTCTGTCTGATTCCACATTGACCAATACACAATCTTTTTCTGATCAGCTTTTGAACTTTCCGCAGATCCTCCTGCGAAGAGCATTCCACTGCAGAAGACAGCGACTAATAGAGCTGTCAGCAGAATTTTTCCTAAATTTTTCATTCTAACCTCCTAGAAATAACACTTGGCTATACAGTCAAGCGAGAAATACAATGTGTGATTTCCTCCCATTGCCTATCCATATCCTTCATCAAGGAGAGTTGGGTTCTTGCCCTGTCGAGATTGTGTTCACTTCTATCGATATGGTAGTACACATCTCCGTTCAGATAGTCAGTCAGAAATCTTACCGCCATGATCTGGGTGATGGTTCTTCCGGACTCTCCTACCAGTTCCTTTTCATAGGGAGTCAAGAAGCTGTTTGCTTGTTCGAAGTAACCTTCCACCATGGCCTTGAAGAAGCCTAGGTTGAACGTGACTTTACTCAAATCCCTCTCATCTTCAGCAGCAGTGGTTGCACCGGTTCGAATCATGTCCCCCGTGTCGAAAAGGATGGTCCCCCCCATCACGGTGTCCAAATCAATGACGCACAGTGCCTCTTTGGTGATTTCGCTGAAGAGGATGTTGTTCATTTTCGTATCGTTGTGAGTCACGCGAAGAGGCACCGTATTACTCTTCAAGGCCTGGCTGAGCAACATGCCACGGCTCTTGTTCTCCATGAGAAAAGAGAGTTCTTCCTGTACCTTGGAGAGTCGATCGGCTCTATTCTCTGCTACAGCTTGTTCAAGCTGGTTGTACCGCACAGGCATGGAATGGAAATCAGGTATGGTGATATGGAGTTTTCTTCCATCGAAATCAGAAAGTTGTTTCTGGAAGGTTCCCACAGCCCCTCCAAAACGATAGGCACTTTCACTGTCTTCAAGAAACTGGAAGGTACGGACGTTTGTAATATAGCGGTAGGTTCTCCAGAGGTTTTGCTTGTCATCTTTGGTGTACCAGGTGCCTTTTTTAGTGGGGACCAGCGTCAGACATCGTTGTTCTTTATCAGGTACATTTGCATCCCTGAGCTTTTGCTGAATATGGGACGTGACACAAACAATGTTTTCCATCACCTGTTCTGGATGTAAAAACACGTTTCCGTTGACAAGTTGATGCGTATATTTTCGTATAATGCCTTGTTCATCGAATGTTGAAATGAACGTACTGTTGATATGACCTTCCGTATTGGCTTGTATATCCTTGAGCGTCCCTTTGATGTCAAACTTGTCGATGATCTCTTGCATGTCCTGATTCATGTTTACTCCAATCATTATCTCTTTCTTCTTCATCGTAGGTCCCAAATGGCAATGCGTACATTGTCAAACTCGGAATCGATATGGACAAATCTGCAATATATGAGATACTCAAGAGATGCAAGAAACCCATCAAATATTTTTTGATCCTGAAGTCAAACAGCTCATCGACAGCTTTTCCTACTGTTTTGGAGTGAAGATAACGCTCTATTCTCCGCTGGTGGAGGAGTGGGTGGTCGGTGTTTTTCTCAAATCTTCCGACTACTGCACCATGCTGCAAAAAGGCCTGGGCGTACGGACACGTTGTCTGGCTCAAGACAAATTGATGTGCGAACGATGCAAACGCTTGGGAAAGATGACCGTCTATCGGTGTCATGGAGGGTTGAACGAAGCAGTGATGCCTATCCAAAGAGATGGTCTGGAACTTGGATACGCGATGCTTGGGCAGTTTAGGACGGAGAAACAGATTCCTGCCAGCTTGTTGTCTACGTGGGAAGAGGCTGGTTTGGATGTTGCTTCTTTTGTTTCAGCATTTGAAAACAGACCTTATTTCGAGGCAGAAAAACTCAAGAGGATGTTGCATCTCTTTTCCCGCCTTATCAGCTTCATTGTCTCCAGTTCCTTTGTGAAGGTTGGCAGAGCCCAACTCGTGGAGCAGGTGATACAATATCTCGACGATCATATGGAGGAAATGAGTAATCTCAGTATGGTAGCCAAGGCAGTGGACCGCAGTGAATCCACCGTTTCCCATGCCATCAAACAACGATTTGGTGTTTCATTCAAAACCTTGGCAACCATGCGGAAAATCCAAAGATTTGAAAGCATCCTGAACAAGTATCCCCATCTCTCCATCAAGGAAGCAAGTTGTCAAGTTGGATTCTCAGATCAACTCTATTTCTCCCGTCTCTATCGAAAATATAGAAGCAGTTCCCCCACCCAATACATGCAAACGCTTCTGTCCAAGGATCTGGGAGATAGCTTGATGTTCTAGTGGGGGAAGTATTCACGTAAAAGCTTGAGATTATATTTTCAAGCCTATATAGTATTGTTTAGAGGTTTTGTATGCATATTGATCATATTGAAGTAAAAAACTTTAGGGGATTTGAATTCCTTCATGTGGCGATGCCTGTAGGGCCCTTAACGGTTTTTGCTGGTGACAACGGATCGGGAAAAACCTCAATCATCGATGCGCTTGCACTTGGTCTGGGCGGCTTCCTTTCTGGAATTCCTGATGTTCCCAGCAATTCCATCGTTAAAACAGATATCAGGATGAAGTCCATATTTTTAGGCAGTGTCGTTGATCGCCAGGCTCAAGTACCTGTAGAAATTACTTGTACGGGTTCATTTGATTCAGGTGATGCGATCACTTGGAAAAGAAGCCTTACCTCCATGAGTGGGAGGACTACAATCAAAGATGCAAAAGCAGTTATCATAAAAGCTGAGGATTTGGCAGCGCAAGTTAAAAATGGCAGCCTGGACGTTATTTTACCCTTGGTTTCATATTATGGAACTGGGCGTCTATGGGCTCAAAAAAGAGAGAAATCCATAGAAATCAAGAATTCCAGGTTTTCTGGATATCAAGATTGCCTCGATGGTAAGGCAAATGACAAGTTGTTGACTGCATGGCTTAGGAAAATGAGTTTGATTCATCTACAACAAGAGAAAAGAATTCCGGAACTCGAAGCAGTGTTACAAGCAATCACTTCCTGCATGGCGTCTTCTCTCGATGTTAAGCCCTCAGATATCCGCAGTTACTTTGATATGAAGACAGATGAGCTATGTATTGAATATGTCACAAAAACCGGAGAAAAACATAATCATCCTATTCATGAATTGAGTGAAGGCTATAAGAACACCATCTCCTTGGTGGCCGACATTGCGTATAGGATGGCAAAATTGAATCCCCATTTGCTTGATTTGGTTTTGACTACCCCTGGGGTGGTGCTTATTGATGAAATAGACCAACACTTGCATCCTAAATGGCAACAGAAGATTCTAGAGGATTTGATGAGAATATTCCCTAACATCCAATTCATTGTAAGTACGCACTCACCGTTCATTCTTAGTGCTGCTCCACATGGAAGTGTCGTGACCATCACGAATGATTCAGCTTTCATAGCGGAAAGCATGCATGGTAGTGATGTAAATACTACAACTTTGTTTGTTATGGACGCTCATCCCAGAAATCCAAGGATTCAAGAACTTTTTGATAGATTCAACGCATTTCTTGATAAGGAATCGTATAAAGAAGCCAAAGTGATATTGGACTCCTTGCAGAAAGAGCTTTCTGCTAAAGACCCTGAACTTATCGCTTCTTCACTGGCATTGAAAATGGAAGAAGGCGAGTACTGATGTTGCTGATCAAAAAGGGGTCTGTTCCTGGGAAGTTGATTGAGGCCAAGACTGAAGGATGTATCCGATACGATAATCTTCCTCCTGGGGTAAAACAAGTGATGCGGACCTCTTTGTATAAAGAACAGCATGGTCTTTGTGCCTATTGCATGGCAAAGGTTACCGAAACAAAAGAATCCCCTATTGAGCATATCATTCCCCGTTCGACCACCCATACAGGGGATGTTCTGTCTCTTGATTGGAAAAATATGGTGCTGAGCTGTGATGGAGGGAGAACCAATAACGCAAAACCTGTATCCTGTGATGCCTACAAAGGTGATAAGCCCCTTTTGAACCTCTCTCCTTTACATGATGCATGCATCAAAAGAATTTCCTATTCCCATTCAGGAAAGATACTATCAGAAGATGATCAATATAAACATGATTTGGAAGATGTGCTGAACCTTAACAATGAGATGCTTGTCTATACTCGAAAACAGATCCTGAACAGACTCAATCTAGAGAAGAATAAAAAGCCCAGAGACAGACAAGCGCGAATAAGACACCTCTCTCGTCAGCTAGAAAACTTACAGCGACCTGACGGCGAGGGAAATCTTGAGGCGTTTGTCGGAGTATCAATCTGGTATGTCAAAAACAAGTATGAAAAGTTACGTCGTTAGGTACCTGTTGTCTCATCGCTAGACATACCTGTTCTTCTGTATGTTGAAGGGAGTGGTCTTTCTCTCTTTCTTATAAAATTCATCCGTATCTGAAGCAAATTTTTTTTTAAATCATAGTTTTTTACTACAATTGCGGAGTGAAAGATAGTATCATCAAAAAGATTGGTCGAAGACCAACTGAAAATACTCAAACAACACTGACTGGAAGGAATTATATATCATGGTCCGACTTACAAAACGCGTTTTCACTGATCTTGCCATTTGGATGATGGGCTTCGGCATTTTTGTGGGAATCATTTTCCCCTTCTTCATGCTCCTTTTGGGGATGTCAGCTGATATCGCCCTCACCTGGTGGTTCTTCTGTGTCTGCATGGTTGCCGGACTCTTTGTTGGGGCTGTGAACATCATCCTTGCCCGAAGAGTGGTGGGAGCGCGACTTGTATTGCTGGCTCAGCACATGCAAGGCATAGAGAACCATCTCAAATCGATAGCAGGCAAGAATGAGCCTTTGGACTGCACCCCCAAGAACTGTCATATTCCCGTTGACTCTGAGGATGCGATCGGTGCAAGTTCCTTGGCTTTCAACAACTTGGTGGATACGCTTGCAAAGTCGATTCAGATTGAAGTTGATATCAGGACGTACACACAGATGCTTACCTCCCATCTGGAGACAGGTGAACTCTGCAGAAGTGCCTTAGTGAGCCTCATGGAAATGATCAACGCACCAGGAGGAGCCATTCTCCTTGAAGAGGGTGGTGAACTGGTGGTCCATTGCACAGTTGGTCTTTCCGAGTCTGAGTCTCTTGGAGAGAACCCCATGGTGCTCGATACGTTGCAGACCCTCAAACGTAGCATCATTGATATTCCCAAGGGAATCCTGCTTGATGGCGTACTTACCTCCTTCAGGCCTGAACAAGTCATAGTGGAACCCATCGTATATAAGCAGCTCCCCCTTGGCGTAGTGGTTCTTGCCTCCTCAGAACCTTTCAGCAAGGAAATCCAAGATAACCTGGATTTGTTTGGTACAAGCCTGGCTCTTGCCCTCCACAATGCCATGACCCATGACCAAGTGCAGAAGCTTGCTGCAGTCGATCCTTTGACAGGCATCTACAACCGTCGCTTTGGAATCTCCCGCCTTCATGAAGAGTTCATACGAACGGTTAAGCAAGGTGGAGCTCTGGGGGTCGTCATGATCGATATCGACCATTTCAAACAGATAAACGACGCCTATGGGCATACTGTAGGCGATAGGGTTTTGCGAAGCATCGCCAATACTGCTCGAAATCAACTACGGGAAGGCGATATCATCGTCCGTCTCGGGGGAGATGAATTCATGCTCGTGTTGTTAGGTGCCAATCGTGCCGATGCAACGGATGTTGCAGAAAAGATACGCCGCCAGATTGAGGAAAAGAGGGTGTCCTATGGGGACCAGAACATCCATGTGACGGTAAGTCTTGGAGGAGCCTCCTTCCCTGAACTCGACGCAGAATACGAGAAAGAACTCATCGAAGCTGCAGACCGTGCCTTGTACATGGTGAAGAACTCTGGAAGAAACCGAGTGGCCATTTAGGCTGTAGGTTTTGAGAAGGTCCTGACCAAGCAAAAAAGAAACAACATCCAAGGAATGAGTGAAAGGATGGAAAAAACCAATCCTATCACTCCTGCTGTTGAGGGAATTGCCATGAGCAATCCCGAAATAAGACCGATGGTAGCTGTTGTATTGCCGAATCTGCTGTTGTACATACATATCGATATGATGATCAGCGTGATGCCGTTGAGCACATAATAGATGTCGAAAGCGGTACCTCTCCAACGTAGGATGAGCCCTTCCCCAATGGATAACCAGAGGTTTTTATCCTGACTCTGCGTATAGCGGCGAGAAGCTTCCCACATTTCGAAGGCTGGGTTGCTGGAGAAATACGCTCCGATACCCAAGAGCCCTAAAACGAGAGCAATGGTCATGAGGTCCTGTCGTTTCCACCTCAGCTCATGATAAAGCGCAAGATAGACCAAGGCGACCAGAACATTATCGATGATGTAGAGCGCATCCATTTCCAGCAATCCCAACAACCAGTTCTGCTCAAAGAGGGCAAACCAATCAACAGCAGTTTCAGGGGGACGTGAAATGGCAAAAATGATGATTTGTAATGGGATGAAAAGCAGCATGACCAAGGAAGCGAATAAAGCGGTTTTCATAAGAAGTTTTCCCTGATGTTCTTGCAGTGTTTGCATATGGTTCCTCCCAATCGATACCTATGATAAACCGGGATTTTCCATGCGTCTATCGTGAGATGATGGTCTTTATGAAGGAAAAGCATCTATTTTTTTTCATGGAATTCAACAGTGAAGAGCTTGTTCGTTGCCATGATCCATTTTATTCTTTGTCTTGAAGAAAAGGAGAAACTGTATGGATATGCAAGTGCAAGAGGAAATATGTTGTCCTCCTTTTGATCCAAAACCTTGGACAAATACCTTTGTCACCTTGGATGACAAGCAGTTCATCAAGGAAAAGGTACGGACCTTCTTTTTTATGCCGATTAATTTTGGTGGGGTGATGAAACGCGTCGTATCAAAGGTGGAGCGAGCGGGTGGAACGGTTGTCGACAACATGGTATTGTCTGATCACCAATCCAAATGGCGTATGGATGTGTATATTGCAGTTGATCGTGAAATTCCGGGATGTGAACAGACTCATCTGAGTGGGACATTTCTTTCTCAGGTTTACGAGGGTCCCTTCAGCGATACAGCAATCTGGACAAAGGATTTTGAACGCCTGGCAAAAGAAAAAGGCCTTGAAATCAAAAGATGGTTCATGTGGTACACAACCTGTCCCAAGTGTGCAAAGAAGTACGGGAAGAACTATGTGGTGATTCTTGGCAGCTGATCCAATGGCTTTTTCCTGTATTTGGATGGAAAAAATACTTTTTAAATACAATTTTCTCAAGTTTGTAAAGAAATACCATAAGACCCTCTGGTATAGTCCTCCTTACAATGATATTTTTATGGAGGATGGATTGAAAAAGAAATTTCACATGGATGTGCGCTTTTTGAAAAACGATGAGGGACTTGATTTCAATATGATCGGCCAAGATGGTTTCTCAATCCAGATAAGTTGGTAATAATTACCACCTCTTTTCTGGCTTGTAGACGAAGAGCCTGATTTTTCAGCATTTTCTATCCTTTTGAGAGTTGGCACGGCACCTGCAAACGTATGGCAGTAGCTACATACGTGGCAAGAGGAAAGACCCATGAGAATTTTGCTTACATCAGATGCATACAAACCAGCCATAAGTGGAGTTGTCACCTCCTTGGTGAATCTGCAACAAGGCTTGACCCAATTAGGGCACGAGGTACGAGTCCTCACCCTGGGGGAATCCCATAGAACCTATTATAAAGATGGTGTCTGGTATCTCAGTTCCTTGAGCTCCGGGAAAATCTATCCCGGTACCCGGGTTCGGAACACCTTGGCTTGGAAACCGGTCAAGGATCTGATCAACTGGAGACCTGATGTCGTACATTCCCAATGTGAATTCAGCACATTCCCCTTGGCAAAGCACATTGCACATGCTGTGAAAGCACCTCTTGTGCATACTTACCATACGCTTTACGAGGATTATACCACCTATTTCTCTCCCAATGAGAAGATGGGAAAGGTGATGGCCCAACATTTTTCGCATCGCATACTTGCAAAAACCGATGCCGTCATCGTACCGACTTCCAAAATCGATCGCCTTTTGCGTTCCTATGGGGTCCTCCGTCCCATCAAAGTCATTCCCTCAGGGATAGACCTTTCACGATTTGCTCCCACTACAGAGAAAAAAGTCTTGGATGCCTTGAGGGCGGATCTTGGCATACCTGAGAATAATCAAGTGATCGTGTATGTAGGAAGATTGGCCGAGGAAAAAAACCTCAATGAGTTGATCGCCAACTTTCCTGCAAACAGAATCGACTTGACGTTGCTTCTGGTAGGGGATGGTCCCCAAAAACAACAATTGAAACAGCAGGTTGCAGATTTGGGGTTGCAGAAACAAGTGGTTTTTGCAGGCATGCAAGATCCAAAGGACATTGCTTTTTTCTATCAGTTGGGAAGCGTGTTTTGCAGCGCTTCCACCAGTGAAACCCAGGGAATGACCTATATAGAAGCCTTGGCTTCCGCCCTTCCTGTCCTGTGTCGAGCTGATGATTGCCTTGATGACCTGGTTGAAG
>Ga0172378_10005100_pt1 | contig 12264 bp, 8 predicted proteins | sample GrowelOW332metaG_FD_119755 | JGI IMG/M metagenome (GOLD analysis project Ga0172378, IMG submission 119755) | Groundwater microbial communities from an aquifer near a municipal landfill in Southern Ontario, Canada - Pumphouse #3_1 metaG | ecosystem: Environmental > Aquatic > Deep subsurface >...
CCTCGCTGGGCAGCACGATGCGCGTCGAGCCGTTCGGATGCTCGACGACCCGCCGGTGGCGGGCGTTGTCCGGCCCGTAGGCGTTGCCCAGCACGGTGGTGCGCTGCGACCGCAGCTCGTCGTCGGTCGTGTCTTCAAAGCTCTGCCAGCGGCCGCGCTCAAGCAACACCACCGAAAGGCCGGCCTCGGCCAGCACCTTCGCCACCACGCCGCCGCCCGCGCCGGCACCCACGACAACCGCGTTCACGTGTTTGTTTGGCATAGACGTCCTAATACCTGTTCTGACCGATGAGGCGAGGGTATTCGAGCCCCATCATTTTGTAGCTGGCGTAGTTGCGGTTGCCGCCGTGGCGCGGGCTGCCGTAGAAGCCCTGCATCGTGAAGTCGCGGCACAGGTTGAAAAAGTCGCGCGCGGAGGGTTCGGTCCAGATCTCCTTGGGCGCCTTGTTGCGCTCCAGCTCCTCCAGCAGGCGCGTCTGCTCCGGCCAGCCCAGCGCCTCGAACGGCTTGCCGTGCCGCGTCTGGCAGGTCTGCTGCAGCAGGCGCAGGCCGGTGCGGAACGGCGCGGCGAAGCGGGCGAGCGGACCGTCGAGCTGGCGGTCGATGTAGTGCACCACGCCGGCCTCGCGCGCGCCGGGATCGCGGTCCGCCGGAACGATCTGCTCGGCGATCGCTTCGGTCAGGCGCGCCTCCTCCGGCGTGAGCACGCGCCAGGGGCCTTCCGGCGCGCGGCCGAGGCGTCCCACGGCGACGGCGCCGCCGACGCCGGCGGCCGCGCCACCCGCCACCGCGACGATGACTTTCAGACAGGTGCGGCGCGACGCGCCGTTTCGGGGCTGTTCAGCCATGGACACTCCTTGCCGCGCCGCGCGCGGCTGCCGGACGGTTACGCGATCTCCCAGCCCGGCCGGTACGCGCGCGTCAGATAGGGCGCCGCCTCGGGCCGGTTGGTGACGGCGAGTTTCGCCGAATCCCAGAGCAGGCGCTTGCCGCCGAGGCGCAGCGACACCGCCGCCAAGTTGAAGGCTTCGGTGATCGGCCCGGCGTGCAGAAAATCGCCATACGTGGGCGCGCCGCCCTGAAAGGCTTTGACCCAATCGAGGTTGACCGGCGCGGGGGCCGGCAGCGGCACCCGCGTGTCGCCCGAGAGCACGCGCGGATGCTCGCCCAGGAACCCGGCCAGGATTTTGCCGCTCTCGCCGACGAACAGCATGCCCTCCGGCGGCAGCTCGCCGTTCTCGCGCTCCAGCTCCTCGGGCGTCGGCGGGCGCATGCCGCCGTCGTACCACCACAGGTCGAGCGCGGGGCGCGCGCCCTTGGCGGCGAAGCCGAAGCGCACGCTGCAGGCGGCCGGGAAAGACCAGGTGTTGACGATCTTCACGCTGACGCGGTCGCGCAGCGTGCAGACATGGCTGGGCGTGGACTCGACGCGCACCGGCGCGTCCAGATCGAACTCCCGGAAGACGCGCCAGAGACTGTAGTGCCCCATGTCGGCGATGGCCCCGCCGCCGAACTCATACCAGCCGCGGAAGACGGCGTGGGTATAGTGCGGGTGGTAGGGGCAGTCGCGCGACGGACCGAGCCACAGCGTCCAGTCGAAATCTTTGGGCACCGGCGGCGTGTCGGCGGGGCGCTCCGGATACTGCGGCCAGACCGGCCGGTTGGACCAGTTGTGGATCTCGCGCAGGCGGCCGATGGCGCCGCCGCGGACGAGCTGCGCCGCGATCGAGACCTCTGCGCCCGAGCTGGCGGGGATGAAGTGGGTCGCGACCCGGGTTTCCCGCGCGGTCTCGATCACGCGGCGTGCCTCGACCACGCGGTTGGCCAGCGGCTTGTGCAGCATCACGTGCCGGCCGGCCCGCATCGCTGCGATGGCGACTGTCGCGTGCAGGTGGTCGGGCGTCATGATCTTGACCACATGCAGCCCCCGCTCCTTCTCCAGCAGCTCCCGGAAGTCCGCATAGCGCGCGCAGGGCTTGACCGTCGCGCCGGCGAGGTGGCGGGCGTAGTAGGCGTCGACCACCTCTGCCGCGACATCGCGGCCGCCGGGAATCGCCTGGCCGGCGCGCCAGTCGGCGACGCCGATGGCACCGGCCAGACTCTTGCGCAGACCGTCGCGCGACCAATCCACATAGTCGTCGCTGTCCTTGTTCGGATCACAGACCGCCACCACCCGCACGCCCGGCGTGGCGAGCAGGCCGGGCAGTTCGCGTAGTCCCTGCGTGCCGCAGCCGATGAGGGCCACGGCCAGAGGGTCGGCGGGCGCCGCCTGCCCCGACGCGCCGGGCGTGAGGGCAGGCAGGATATTGAACGCCGCGGCCGAGACGCCGGCGGATTTCAAGAACGAGCGCCGGTTCATGCGACTACTCGCCGTACACGACGGTGGTGGTCTCGTTGTACAGATAGAGGATGTTCTTCACGAGATAGTCGACGTGATGCACCTTGCGGATGCCGCCGTTGCGCATCGCCTCGGCGATGGTCGCGTCGCCGCCGCTGAAGAAGAGCACGCCGCCGCTCCACGCCTCGCCGCGCTTGAGCGGGCGCACGCTGTTGTCCACGATGGGGTCAGAGGCGGCGTGGTTGAGGGTCAGCGCAGAATGAACGGTGCCTTTGGTCGGGATCACGCAACCGGACAGAACGAGCGCGCCGATGCAGGCGGCGCTCAGGGCGAGCATTTTTTTCATCGTGAATTCTCCTGTTGTGAGGCCACAGAATCGTGACCATCTTTCTGTGGATGATCGTCGCACGTTTGGGCACTGAAATCAAGCGCCTGTTCATAAAAACGGGCTTTGACTCTGGGCGGTTGCTTTTCGGCAGAAAGGGCGATATCCTAGACGCACTCAAGGAGGTTCGGAATTTATGAGCAGATCAATCTGGTGCAACAACGGTTTTCCTAAAGTGGGCATCCGCCCGATCATCGACGGCCGGCGGCGCGGCGTACGCGAGTCGCTGGAAGACCAGGTCATGAACATGGCCAAAAGCGCGGCCCGGCTGATTTCCGAGAACCTGACCTATCCCGACGGCTCGCCGGTCCAGTGCGTGATCGCGGACTCCAACATCGGCGGCTGCGCCGAGGCCGCCGCCTGCGCCGCCAAGTTCGAGCGCGAGAATGTGGGCGTCTCGCTGACCGTCACGCCCTGCTGGTGCTACGGCACCGAGACGATGGACACGAATCCCCACACGCCTAAAGCGGTCTGGGGCTTCAACGGCACCGAGCGCCCCGGAGCGGTCTATCTGGCCGCGATGCTCGCGGGCTACGCGCAGCGCGGTTTCCCGGCCTACGGGATCTACGGGCGCGAGGTGCAGGACCGCAGCGACACCTCGATCCCCGCCGACGTCAGGGAGAAGCTGCTGCGCTTCGTCAAGGGCGGTCTGACAGTCGCGATGATGCGCGGCAAGTCCTATCTTGCGGTGGGCACCTCCTCGATGGGCATCGCGGGCTCGTTCGTCGATCCGGATGTCTTCCAGGACTATCTCGGCATCCGCGTCGAGAACGTCGACATGTGCGAGCTGGACCGGCGCATCGCCGAGGGCATCTATGATCCGGCCGAATACACGAAGGCGCTGGCCTGGGTCAAGGCGTTCTGCAAAGAGGGCAAGGATCTGAACAAGAAGGCGCTCCAGAAATCGCGCGCCGCCAAAGACGCCGACTGGGAGTATGTCGTCAAGATGACGCTGATCCTGCGCGATCTCATGGTCGGCAACCCGGTGCTGGCGGAGTTGGGCTTCGGCGAAGAGGCGGTCGGGCGCAACGCCCTCGCGGCCGGCTTCCAGGGGCAGCGCCAGTGGACCGACTACAAGCCTAATGGCGACTTCTCCGAAGCGATCCTCAACAGCTCGTTCGACTGGAACGGCATCCGCGCCCCGTACCTCGTGGCGACGGAAAACGACGCGCTCAACGGCGTCTGCATGCTGCTGATGTATCTGCTGACCAACCGCGCCCAGATCTTTGCCGACGTGCGCACCTTCTGGAGCCCGGACGCGGTCAAGCGCGTGACCGGCAAACGCATGACCGGACTCAACGCCAACGGGTTCATCCACCTGCTGAACTCCGGTGCGGCCTGCCTCGACGCCACCGGCAAGCAGCGCCTCAAGGGCAAACCCGCCATGAAGCCGTTCTGGGAGATCACTGAAAAAGAGGCGGGCGCCTGCCTCAAGGCGACGCGCTGGGAACCGGCCAATGTCGAGTACTTCCGCGGCGGCGGCTACTCCTCCAGCTTCCTCTCCGAGGGCGGCATGCCGATGACCATGACGCGCATCAGCCGCGTTAAGGGGCTGGGCCCGGTGCTGCAGATCGCCGAGGGCTGGTCGACCGCATTGCCGGCCGGCGTCTCCGAGGCGCTCATGGCCCGCACCGATCCGACCTGGCCCTGCACCTGGTTTGTGCCGCGCCTGACCGGCACGGGCGCCTTCAGCGACGTCTACAGTGTCATGAACAACTGGAGCGCCAACCACGGCGCGATCAGCTACGGCCACATCGGTGCCGACCTGATCACGCTCGCGGCCATGCTGCGCATCCCGGTCGCGATGTCCAACGTGCCCGAGGAGCAGGCGTTCCGCCCGCACGTCTGGGGCCTGTTCGGGGTGGACGACCCGATCGGCGCGGACTACCGCGCCTGTCAGAATTTCGGTCCGCTCTACGGCTGAAGATGCGGCGGGAGGAGCGCGCGATGACCCCTGGCGTGTGCACGCGGCGGCGTTTTCTCGCGGGCGGGATGGCCCTCGGCGCCGCCGCGTCGTCCGGCGCGGAGGCACCGGACGACTTGGCCGGGTTGGTGCGCGAGATCGGCTGGCTGCCCGGCGCGCCGGACCGTTTCTTTTTTCTGCAGGCGACTGACCTGCACGCCAGCGAGCTGACCAGCGGCGCGCTCAAGATGCTGGATAAATTCGGCGGCCGGAATTTCGTGGACGACATGAACACGCTGCGGCCCGCGCCGGCCTTTGTCGCGCTGACCGGCGACCTCATCGCGGCGACCTCGCGCCAGCCTGCCACCTGGCCGCAGGCTGAGGCCGGCTTCCGGCGCGTCAACGATCTGATCGTCGCGCGCCTCGCGATGCCGTGCCACATGATCGTCGGCAACAATGACTGCTCGCCCGAGGCGTTTCACAAGGTTTGGCCTGACCGTCCTCTCACGTGGTCGTTCGACTGCCACCGGCTGCATGCCGTCGGCCTGTACGGCTACCACACGTGGCGGCCGGAAAACACCAACCACGCGGGGATCCTGCTGGATGCCGCGCAGCTCGCCTGGCTGGCGCGCGATCTGGCCGCCGCATCCGGCGCGCGCACGCTGGCGCTCTTCACGCACGAGCCGCTGAAGGATCCCGACTGCCACCGCATCCGCAGGCAGCTCGCGCCGGTGCTGAGCGCGTTCCCCGGAGAGATCTGGAATATCGCCGGACACAATCACGGCAACGCCGAGAGCGTGGTCCGCATCGGCGGCAAACCGGTGCGTGTGGTGGAGACGATCACGCCGGTGGGCGCATGGACGCCGGACAAGGGCGCCTATCGTCTGTTCTTCGTCAGCGACGGGCGCATCGTCGGAACCGGGCTGCGCTGGCTGACCAAAGACGGCGAGCCGCTGCGGTTCGAGGCCATGCCGTCCGGACGCATGCCGGCCGAACGGATCCCGGTCGAGACGGCGCTGGCCGACGGCGCGCTGCGCGCCTTCATGGTCGGGGAGGAGGAGGCGGCGCTGAGGCAGGACGTGGCGCAGGTGACGGACCGCGTCTCCAACCTCCAGTTCCGCAAGGGCGCGGCCGCGACCTACCGCGTGCCGCTGTCCGCACGGGGCGGCGCGGCGGCGGCACGGCTGCGGCTGGCATGCAGCGCCCGCCTGTGCGTCGCGATGTCGCCGGATGGCGCGACCTGGCGGACGGCGGAAGAGCCGGCGCACGCGGCGGGCTTTACGACCTGCCGCGTGCCGGCGGCGCTGCGCGGCGCGCAGACGCTGCACATCCGCCTTGAAGCGCCGCCCGACCACGCTGTTCTGCTTTACGGACTCGCCTTCTTGCCGGCGTGATCGCCGGCCAGGCGCCAGGCCGCCGGCAGCACGAGCAGGTTGAGCAGCGTGGCGCTGATCAATCCGCCGAACTGCACGATCGCCAGCGGCGCGAGCAGCTCGCCGCCCGGTTTGTCATAGGCCAGCACAATCGGCATCAGACCGAAGAGCGTCGTCAGCGAGGTCATCAGGATCGGCACCATGCGTTCGAGCGATCCCTCGATGACCGCCTCGTGCAGACTGTATCCCTGCGCCTGCAGGTCGCGGTAGCGGTTGAGCAGCAGCAGGCCGTTGCGGATCACAAACCCGGCGACGGTCACGAAGCCCACCAGCGACGCGACCGAGAGCACCGGCGCGACATACGCGCCGTTTCCGCGGACGAGAGCCCCCAGATTGGCGCCCAGCGGCGCGGGTGCCGCCAGCAGCATCGCCGCCACGCCGCCGATCAGGCACAGCGGCAGATTCACCAGCACCACGCACGCGGCCCGGAAGCTGTCCAACGCATAGCCCAGCAGCAGGACGATCGTCAGCAGCAGCCCCAGCGCCAGCCACGTCAGCCGCCGCGACGCCGATTGCTGCGCCTCGTAACTGCCGCCGTAGCTGACCGTGCAGCCGTGGGCGTGGACCACCGGTTCGACATGCTCGCGCAGGGCCGCGACCAGATCGCCGACGTTCGAACCCGGTGCGACATTGCAGGAGATCAGCGCCTTGCGCCGCGTGTTGTCGCGCACGATCAGGTTTGAGGCCTCTTCGCGGTACACATCCGCCACCTCATCCAACCGCACGCGCGCGCCGTCCGGCGCGGTGAGCAGAAACGCGCCCACGTCGGACAATCGCGTGCGGTCGGCCTCCGTTAGCCGCACCACGATATCCCAGCGCTGCTGGTTGCGCGCGACCTGTCCGGCGGTCACGCCGTCGAAAGCCGCCGAGACCTGTTCGCCGGCCTCCTTCAAGGTCAGCCCGGCGCGCGCCAGCGTCTCCAAGCGGTAGCGGATGCGCAGGGTGTCCACCAGGATCTCGCGGTTGGCGCGCGCGTCGGCCACCTGCGGCAGCGTGTCGAGCACCTGCTTGACTGCGGCCGCCGCCGCGCGCAGCGTGGCCAGGTCGTCGCCGAAGACATTGATCGCCAGCTCGGCCTCGGTGCCGGAGAGCACCGAGCTGATGCGGTGCGCGATCGGATAGCCGACCATCGTCGCCACGCCGGGGATCTGCCGGATCACGCCGTTGATCGCGTTCCGCAGCCGCAGCGGGTCAGCCTGCATGTCCACGCGCACCAGCAGCTCCGAAGCGCTGACCGGCTCGGCGTGCTCATCGCGCTCGGCGCGGCCGGTGCGGCGCGTCACGCTCTTGACGCCCTCGATGTGCCGGATCGCCGCCATCGCCCCCTGCGTCACGCGCTCGGTCTCCTCCAGCGAAGTGCCGGTCGGCGTGCTGACAAAGACCGTGTAACAATCCTCATGGAAGGGCGGCAGGAAACTGGTGCCGAACGTCGAAGCCAGCCAGAGCGCGCCGGCCGTGACCCCCGCCATCACGAGGCACACCAGCCACGCCCGCCGCACGCAGAAGCGCAGCAGCGGCCGGTAGAGTATCTTCAGCATTCTCACCGAAATGCCATCGGTTTTATTTTCGCTTTTTTTACCCTCTCTTCCGCGACCACTGAGTGGTCGCGAAAAGAGCAGCAGGCAGAGCACCGGCGTCACCGTGAGCGCCACCAGCAGCGAGGCGCCGAACGCCAGCAGATAGGCCATGCCCAACGGTCGGAAGAACTGCCCCTCCAGACCGGAGAGGAAGAGCAGCGGCAAAAAAACCAGCACGATGATCAGCGTCGAGAAGGTGACGGATTGCAGCACTTCGGCGCCGGCCGCGCGCAGCACGGCCACATGCGCCATACGCGCATCCGGAGGCAGGCGGGCGTTCTCATCCAGCCGCCGCCAGGCGAGTTCCACAAAGATGATCGCGTTGTCCACCACATCGCCCACCGCGACCGCCAGTCCGCCGAGCGTCATGATGTTGATGCCCAGGCCGAGCGCCGGGAAGCAGAGCAGGCCGGCCGCCACGGAGAGCGGCATCGCCAGCAGCGTGATCAGCGTGGTGCGCACGCGCAGCAGCGTCAGGCCCAGCACAAGCACCACGATGATCGCGGCGTCGCGCACGATGCGTCCGCCGTTGTTGATCGAGAGCCGGATGAAGTCGGCCTGCCGGTAGGCGTCACGGTGCAGCGTCGCGTCGGCCGGCAGCCGGGAGGCCTCGAAGGCGTCCAGCACCTGCTCGATGCGGTCGGTCAGCGCGAGCGTGTTGCCGCCGGGCGCCTTCTGCACCGAGAGCACCACTGCGTCATGCCCGTTATAAGCGGCCGAGCCGCGCCGCGGCGCGCCCCCGAGCGCCACGTCCGCCACTTGGCCGAGACGCAGCGCGCGCCCGTCGCCGGTCGGCACCCGCACGCGTTGCAGCTCGTCGACCGTCTCGACGCGTGCGGTCTGGCGCAGCGGGATCTCCTGTCCCCTGACGTTCGCCAGATAGCCCGCGCCGGCCATGGTGTGCGACGCGGCGGCGGCCTCGATCACGTCGTTGAGCGTCACGCCGTACGCGGCCAGCCGCTCCGGCGCGACGTTGACTTGGAACTCCGGCAGGCGCCCGCCGATCACCACCACCTGGCCGATGCCGGGAATCGCCATCAGCCGGGTGCGCAGCTCGTACTCGGCGAGCTGGCGCAGCTCCAGCGGCGACACCGTGCCGTCGGCGCTGGTGAGCGCCAGCAGCATGATCTCGCCGGTCACAGAGACGATCGGCGTGATCTCGGGTTCCAGTCCCTCTGGCAGAGCGGACCGCACCGTGCTGAGCCGTTCCGCCACGATCTGCCGTGCGCGGTAGAGGTCCGTGTCCCAGTCGAAGTCGACCCACACGAACGAGAGTCCGCCGCCCGACGAGGAGCGCACCGCCTTCACGCCGGGCAGGCCGTTCATGGCGGACTCGATCGGCACCGTGATGAACTGTTCGACCTCTTCGGCCGTCAGTCCGCCGGCTTCGGTCTGCACCACCACGCGCGGCACCTTGAGTTCGGGGAAAACATCCACCGGCAGCCGCCGTGCCGTCGTGACAGCCAACGTCACCGCGATCACGGTGACGCCCAGCGTCAGCCAGGGATTGCCCAGGCAAAAATCAATCAGTCGTTTCAACATGAGGGTTTCTCCCGGGCGTTTCAGTGCTCGCCTTCATGAAATTGTCCGTCCGCATGGAAGTGCCCCGCCGCGCGCTGCGAGGTGCCGGCCGAGGGTGCGGCCAACTTCAGTTCGTACGCGCCGTCCAGCACGACCGCCTCGCCGGCGGTCACGCCCTCGACGGCCACCCAGTCGCCGTCGCTTGCGCCGAGCGCGACCTCGCGCTTGATCAGGCGCTGTGCGTCGTGCGGGTCGCGCACGAACACGATCTGCCGCAAGCCGTCCGTGACCACGCACGCTTCGGGCAGTGCGATCTGCTCCGGCGCACTCGCCGCGACCGCCACGCTCAGCACGCCGGCCCGGCCCGGCCCGGCCCAGGCCGGCCAGGTGTCCGAGATGAGATAGAGCGGATGGATACGCGCCGCGTCGTCGGTGGCAAAGCCCAGCTCGACGCGACCGGTTGCGGGCGGCTGCGCGCCGTGCGCCGTGAGCGGTTCGACGAAACCGGCCTGGCCGTCGCGCACCTGTACCAGCTCGGCCGGGATTCCGTCGGCGCGGAACCAGAGGCGGTCGGTGCGCACAACCGCGGCCACCTCGGCACCGGCATCGGCCCAGGCGCCGGATGAAACCGGCACGCGTTCGATCACGCCCGCCTCGCGCGCGGTCACCGTCAGCACGCCATCCTGTTCGCGGCAGAGCGCCAGGATGGCGGCGCGCGCCGCGTCGGCATTCTGGCGGGTCTGTTCGGCCCGTTCCGTTTCGGCCTCTTTCACTGCGAGTTGCTGTTCCAGCTCGGCGTGGCGCACGCCGGCCTCGCGAAGCTGCGACAGCCGTTTGCGCAATGCCTCGCTCTCAACCTTGAGCAGCGCGAGCGCGGCTGCGGCATCGCGCACCTCGCCGTTCACCCGCGCCCACTCCGGGGCGTGCAGCGTGAAGAGCACCTCGCCGGCGGCGACGCGCTGCGGCGGCCGGACTTTGACTTCGACCACGCCCGGCAGCGGCGCGCTGTATGCGCGGCGCGCGTCCGGCATCAGCTCGAAACGGCCGGGAAAACGCACCGTGCCGGTGACACGGCGCGGCATCGCCGTCACGACGCTCAGGCCGAGCAGGCGCTGGGCGCTCTCCGGCATCGTGAAGGCCTCTTCATCTTGCGCATGGTCACACGTCTCGCCGTGCTCGTGGTCCCCACGATCAGCGTTCGGCGTTTGCGCCTCGTCATGCGCGTGTCCCTCGCACGCCTCGCCGTGCTCGTGGTCCCCACGTTCAGCGTTCGGCGTTCGGCGTTCGGCGTTCGGCGTTTGCGCCTCGTCATGCGCGTGTCCCTCGCACGCCTCGCCGTGCTCGTGTTCCCCACGTTCAACGTTCGGCGTTCGGCGTTCGGCGTTCGGCGTTTGCGCCTCGCCATGCTCGTGGTCATGCGCGCGCTCCCCGCAGCCGGCCAGCCAGAGCGCGACCGACAGCAGGGCAAGCAGAGGGAAGAGAGTGAAACGTTTCATGGTGTCCTCCTGGGTTCAATCAAGATTTGCGGTGGTGTGTGATCGGTAAGTGGCAGGTGGTGTCCTTTGTGGAGTGCGGGAGCTTGCTCCCGCTTTCCAAAGCGGCGGCAAGCCGCCGCACTCCAAAACGCATAAACTTCGCTCATTCCTGCCTCCCACCGGTTGCCAGCAGCGCGAGGCGGATGCGGGCTTCGGCCAGCCCGCGTCCGGCCTCGATCCATGCTTCATGGATGGCGTAGACTGCGGCTTCGGCCGCGATCAACTCGGTCAGGGCGGCCTCGCCCTGACCGTAGAGGCGCTCGGTGCGCGCGGCTGCCGCCTGCGCGGCCGCCAGACGCTCTTCGCGCAGGCGCCGCTCCAAAGCCTCGGCAGCCAGCAGCGCGGCACGGGCCTCGTGCCACTCCGCGACCAAGGCGCGCCAGGCCGCGACCGCCTCGAAGCGCGTGCTGTCGCGGGCGTTTTCGGCCTCGGCGACGCCCCGGCGGTTGCGGTTCCAGAGCGGCAGCGTGAAGCCCACGCCCAGTCCTGCGCGCGCGCCGCCCTCCTCGTGTCCGGCCAGCGGACCGAGTTCCAGCTCGGGATACTGGCGGCGCAGCTCGGCGCGCAGTGCCTCTTCGCTGCCTTCGAAACGCGCCAGCCGCTCCTGAACGCGCGGATGGCGCACGAGGTCGAGGTCGGTCGCGGGTGGAGCGCCGAACGTGGTGGACAGCGCGTCGGGCTGCGGCTCGGCCGCGACATCCAGCTCCACCGGCGCGTCGGGATGCAGGCCGAGTGTGCGCAGCAGGGCGTGCCGGCGCGCGACCGCCTCGGCCGAACAGCAGGGGCAGGCTGTTTCAAGGGCCAGCCGTTCCTGCGCGAGGCGTTCGCGCTCGTCGGGCGGCAGCTCGCCGGCGGCCACCAGCGCGGCGACCTGCCGCTCGCGCTCGGCGAGGCGTGCCAGATAGGACTCCTGCGCGGCCGCGCAGCGGGCGTCGGTCGCGCAGGCGAGCCAGCGCCGCTCGACCTCCGCCAGCAGCTCGCGCTCGGCGGCGACCACGGCCAGGGCGTCGGCGCGCGCATAGGCGAGCGCGGCGCGCTTCTCGAGGCCGGGCACGCCGGACAGCGGCAGGCTGAAGCGCAGGCCGGCGCCGAGGATCCAAGGATGCGGGCCGCCGCGCAGCACGCGCAGCGACTCCAGGTCGAAGGCGGGATCTTCCCACCAGCCGGCGGCGAGGGCCTCGCGGTCGGCGTTCTGGCGGCTGAGGCGCAGCGCGTTGATCTCGGGGTTGAGGACCCGCGCCAGGTCGCGCGCCGATGCGGCCGTGAGCGTGATGCGGTTCGTGACGGCGGCCGACCAGGCGGCGGCTTCGCGGGGCCAGTCGATCGGCGCCGGGGCGACGCTGCGGCATCCGGCGGCGATCCCGGCCCCTACAGACAGAATGAGAGAAGCGGGGAAAACTTGCTGGGCAATGCGGAACATGGCAAACCTCCTCGAGGAAACGGTGTTCAGGAGCCCGCCGGACCCGAGCGGGCGGCGGGAGACGAGCGTCCGTCACGAGGAGACTTCAGCAGAGGATTTGCGTCGAGCGCGCGAGAAAGAGGAACTGCGGCGCCGGCACGCCCGGCGGGCGC
>Ga0172378_10005102_pt1 | contig 12258 bp, 10 predicted proteins | sample GrowelOW332metaG_FD_119755 | JGI IMG/M metagenome (GOLD analysis project Ga0172378, IMG submission 119755) | Groundwater microbial communities from an aquifer near a municipal landfill in Southern Ontario, Canada - Pumphouse #3_1 metaG | ecosystem: Environmental > Aquatic > Deep subsurface >...
AAAGAGCAATTCATCAACTCTCTTAAAATAACTGGCATGCGAGTCGGTCTGTTACTGAACGTTACGCATTCAAAATTGGAGTGGGAACGTATTGTTCTCTAACCCTGTTCGTGAAAATTCGTGAAAATTCGTGTCTATTCGTGGTTACAAATTGCAAAAGGAACCACGAATGGACTCGGATAAACACGAATTATTACTCATTCGGAATCGCTAAAAAAGATGTCCACGCAGTCGCGTTCTCTGGTCAGTAAAAAATGTGTTTGGTATGACACCATTCAAACGTTAAAAAAAAGCGGCCTGCAGAGTTACTCTGCAGGCCGCTTTTTTTTAACGTCGGGGAAACCAGTCATACCAAAGTAAAAAAAGTATTATACCATTCCTACTAAGCTACTAAGTTATGCCCGTTTTAGATCCTGTATTTCCACGCCGTCGTGTTCTCTGATTAGTAAAAAATGTAATTGGTATGGGTGGAAATTCGTGTCCATTCGTGGTTACAAACTGTAAATGGTATTATTTCTTATCCTTCCGCTCCCGCTGCTCTGATTTATCTTTAAAGAAGATCTGGATGGGAATCATGTCGAGCCCGAGTCCTTCACGAAAACGATTTACCAGATAACGCTCGTAGGAAAAATGTACCCCTTTATAGGAGTTCGTCATAATGACAAACTTCGGCGGGCAGGTCCCCACCTGCGAAGTGTAGTAGAACTTGAGTCGTTTGTTTTTATAGATCGGTGGCGAATGCTTCTCTACCGCCTCCTCCAGCAGGCGGTTCAGCGCCGAGGTCGGAAACCTGGAGCAGTACTGGCGATAAACCGAACCAATTATCGGAAACATCCGTTTGATACCATAGCCGGTCAATGCGGAGACGGTGATAATCGGTACAAAACCGAGATAGGGCAGCACTCGACCGACTTCCTCCATCACCTCTTTCTGCCTTTTTTTATCCTTCTCCAGCAGATCCCACTTGTTCACCAGTACGATGAGCGCCTTGCCTTCATCCAGCACATAGCCGATTACCTTGGTGTCCTGCTCGGTAATCCCCTCCTCGGCATCAAGAATAACCACAGCGACATCGCAGCGACTCATGGCGGAGAGCGCTTTAAGGATACTGAATTTTTCCAGCTTCTCTTTCGTCTTCCCCTTGCGGCGAATCCCTGCGGTATCAATGAAGAGATAGTTGTAGTTCCCGTGGCTGACGACGGTATCCACGCTGTCCCGGGTGGTACCCGAGACCTCCGAGACAACCATGCGCTCCTCTCCGAGAATGAGGTTGACCATGGAGGATTTTCCCACGTTCGGCCGCCCGAAGAAGGCAACCTTCACGGTACCCTCAGGAAGGATGGTCGCCTCACTCGGAGTGTCGATGGTGGCACAGAGGTCGTCCATAAAACTGCGGAAACCGTAGGTGTGCTCCGCCGAAAGCGGCCAGAACCGCTCCACGCCAAGCTCGTAAAACGGACTCATTGACACTTCGTTCTTCGGACCGTCGATCTTGTTGATAATATGGAAGACCGGCTTCTGCGTCCGGCGGAGCAGCTCAACGACCTCGTGATCAGCGGGAGTGACGCCCTCACGCCCGTCCATCAGGAAGAGAATGATATCTGCCTCCTCAATAGCCGCCATAGCCTGTTCACGGATATGGTGAACGAGAACATCTTCCGGATTGTCGTCAATCCCGCCGGTATCCACCAGTAAAAAGCCTTTGTCCTCCCAGACGACCCGTTCATACTGCCGGTCGCGGGTAACGCCCGGCGTGGGATCGACGATCGCCTTGCGTGAGCGGGTAATGCGGTTGAACAACGTTGATTTTCCGACATTCGGTCGACCAATAATGGCGATGACCGGAAGTTTAAGATCTACCATGGTATTTTCCTCTCTTGAGGATGTGATATAGGGGAAATTTAGATTGCGAAATGCGCCGCAGCTTCAGCTGCCATCTTTCGCAGCAGGGGAAGGATGGCAAACTGCGAATTCTCCAGCCGCCGAGACAACATGGCAACCGAAGGTTTGAGAAAACGGGCGAAGAAGGGCTTGCCCTTCTGCTGCGAGAGGAAGGCAAAGGCCCCGAGAATCTGCAGGTTACGCTGCAGGGCAAGGTCTTCATAGTGGTACTGAAAAAGATCTCTGTCAACACATGCCTCAGGAGCCGTCCTGCTGAGGAGCGTGCAGTAATACTCTCTCAACTCGTCCTGCAGCTGCGGTGCAAGAGAAACATAAGGGTCCATCAGCAAAGAAGCAAGGTCATACCCCAGAGGTCCCCTGCGGCCCCCCTGGAAATCGATGAAACAGGGTTCCCCCTCTTTAAGCATAATATTGCGGGACTGGCAGTCCCGGTGGAGGAAATAGTCTGCAGGGGCCTCGCCCGCCCGGGTGGCCAGAGCTCGGAACTCCTCTTCAATACCAGCCGGTCCCCCGCGCTGCAGCAGGCCACCCCAGAAGGCGCGGAGAAAATAGCCGGACTCCTGCACCATCATTACATTCTCGTCATATCGTGGCGTGTCACAGCACCAGCTGGAATCAAACGCCTTTCCGCCTTCAACCTGTAGAAGGACAAGCCGCGCAAGCACCTTTTCGTAGAGCCGCTTCACGCCCTCGAAATCCTTCGCCGCCTGCAGTTCCCGTACCCTGTCGTAGAGACTGACGCTGCCGAGATCCTCCATCACCAGAACACCGCTCCCCGCATCGTAGCCGAAGACCTGCGGCACGGCACAGTGCCGGGTGGCGAGATGAGACCCGATTCGCCACACCGCCTCCGCCTCACGCATCTCTGCCGGGGCATGCCCTGCCGGGGCGACAATAATAAAGTTCGGCAGTCGCCAGAAGCGACGGTTCGAACCGTCTGGAGAGAGAACCTTCACTCTTTTCATATTGCACTCCCGGCCGATATCGACCAGCAGCTTCGCGGCCGTCTCCAGCAGTGCCGCGTCTTCTTCAACGCCGGAGAGAAAAGTGTCACACACCTCCGCCCCCGGCGCAACGTCCACCCCGCTCCAGATCACCGATCGGCAGATCCGTGCTCCGGCGCCAATCTTCGCCGCGCCGATCACATTCCACTCCTCCAGTCGTGCCGCAGGCTCAATCTCCGCCGCAGGAGCGACAGGATGCTCCGCAGCCTCAGCCAGTTCGGGCCAGCACGGCGCAATACCGGTAAGCAGTGCCCCCTGCAGTTCGAGATAGTCCTGCGGAGAGCCGATATCAGTCCAGAAGAATTTTTCGTTCGTGCCCTTTTCAAGGTCAGCCCGGTAGCAGGAGATCTTCCCGCCTTCCCGCAGCAACTGGCGATAGCGCTCAATGATACAGGAGGAACCCTCCGGCTCAATCCCCGCCAGCACCTGTGGTTCAATCACATGAATACCGGTGAAGGCCAGCGCACCCTCTTCCCCCCGCGCGTCAAAATGATCTACCCGGGCCCCTTTGCAGGATACCGTATTGAAACGCGGGCAGTCGTGCATGGCCAGGGTCACAGCGGCATCACCTGCGCAGTGTACCCGATAGAGCAGCCCGAAATCCACCGTATGGTAAATATCGCCGTTGGTCACCAGAATCGGTCCCGTATCAAAGGAACCGAGCGCTTTGCGCAGACCACCGCCGGTACCGAGAACATTTTCTTCCTTTTGCAGGATAATCCCGTTCACGCCAGCCACCGCCGCCTCAATCTGTTCACTGAGATAGTGGCAGTTGACAACAATACGTGTAAAGCCGGCACGCTGCAGCCGCGTGATGGTAAGCAGCAGAAGTTCTCTGTTTAAAATGGGAAAAAGGGGTTTAGGTCGCAACAGGGTGTGCGGCAGAAGCCTGGCACCAAACCCCGCCGCGAGAATCATTGCCTGCATGTTGAGTCCCTGTGATGGTTCAATCGTATTTTAACCTGCCGTTCTTGTCTTCACGCAGTCCGACCACCACAATTCCGGCCTCGTTGGCCATCTGCAGCATTTTTTCGCGGTCAAAGAGCAGGGACTGTCCCGCCTCCACGGCGAGAACAGAAGCTTTCACACTGATCATATTGTCGATGGTCTTCGGCCCGATGGCCGGGAGATCAAAACGGAAATCCTGATCCGGCTTGCGAACCTTCACCACCACGGCCTTCTCGCCAGCGAGTTTACCACCACGCAGAATAGTGGCGTCGGTGCCGTCGATAGCCTCAACCGCCAGCACGGAGCAGTCACGCACCACAATACACTGACCGATATCAAGTTCCCCGATAGCCTTGGCATTGCGCCAGCCGAATTCGATATCCTGCCACTGCTCTCTGTTCGGTTTCTTCTTCGTCAGCACCCCCTGCGGAAAGAGCAGATGCTGGAGGAAAAGGGTCGATTCAAGAACCTTAATCCCCTCCCCCTCAAGACTCTTCGCAATGGCGCGGAGAATAGCGTCGTCCTGCTTGCGGTCAATCTTGTTCCACAGGGTGAGTGCCTTGAAATCCGGCATCACATCGCGGAAGATACGTGTCTTGGTGATGGTGCCGAGGAAAACCGTCTCTCCCACTCCTTCATTATGAAAGAAAGAGGTGAGTTTCCCGAGCTGCCCGAGCTTCACCCAGCAAACGGCATCGGCAAGAGCAGCAAGTCCCTGCTCAGTCTCTCCGCGAAAGGCCACCACCACCACCCGGCGTCCCGCATCCCGGGCAGCTTTAGCAAAGAGCAGCGGAAACTGTCCGCCGCCGGCAATAATCCCGATATTTTCGTCTCTGACGCCCATATCTCCTCAGTCGTCGTTCACGCGCTGAATAAAACCGCGCTTTGAAGCGGTGAGAAATTCAACGAGATATTTGGCCTCTGCACTGTCGGGAAATTCCTTCAGCACCTCTTCAAAGGCATCTTTTTTCAGCAGTTCATCGGTCTTGAAGATCAGACGAAAGGCCCCATCAAGCCGGCGAACAGCCTCGTTGCTCAGCCCGGCCCGTTTGAGACCGATCTTGTTGATCCCTGAAATTTTCGTTCTGTTACGGGTTCCCGCAAGCAGCATGTAGGGGGGAACATCCTTGCCGATACCGGACATCCCGCCAATATAGCTGAAGGTACCGATCCGCACAAACTGATGCACTGCCACCAGACCGCCAAGGGAGGCAAAATCACCAATCTCCACATGGCCGCCGAGGGTGGCGACGTTGGCCATGATAACCCGGTTACCAAGTTTGCAGTCATGGGCAACGTGGGTATAGGCCATCAACAGGCAGTCGTTGCCGATCACCGTCTGGCCGCCGCCGTCCACCGTACCGCGATGGATGGTGGCGTATTCACGAATGGTGTTGCCATTACCCATGATCAGCTCGGTATCTTCGCCTTTATAGCTCAAATCCTGCGGCGCACCACCCACGGTGGCGAAAGAGTGGATAACGTTGCGCTCGCCGATGGTACACGGTCCGCCAATGACAGAGTGAGCACCGACGCGAGTCTCTGCGCCAATGGTCACCCCCTCTTCAATGACAGCATAGGGCCCGATCTCAACACTGGGATGAATTTTCGCGCTCGGCGCGATTACTGCAGTTTCATGTATGGCCATGGCGGCTCCTTCTCTCTTATGGGGATAGCGAAAATCGCCCATCTTCTTTAGGGTACTTTGAATAGTCAGCTTTTCGCCCATCTTCTTCGTTACAGTCAAAAATTTATCCTCCGACAAAGCGAGGAACGAGACGTCGAGAGATCAAATATGGCTGTAATAAATTTTATCCTGTGTCTCGAATATGAACAAAACACAAGATTATTCAAGGTACCCTTTATTGCAGTTAAAAATCTATCCTCCGACAAAGCAGGGAACGAGACGTCGAGGTAAGTAATAGACTCCTATATCAACTGCTCTGCTGGTAACTTCTAAAAAAATTATGAAAAAAGACAAAAACAAAAAGACAAAAAAGGAGGCAGGAAAAAGCAGGCCAACAAAATCCGATGATGTCTGTTGTGGGATGAGACGGCTTAAGGTGTTCTTGTGAAAGCCGGAACAGCAAAAAGATTTCGTTGGCCATCCAGTCTTTGTCTTTCCGTCTTTTGCCTTTCCCTTTCTCCTGTCTCCCTTCTCCTGCTTCCCTTTTTCCGTCCTTCCCGCTTGCAAATTACAAAATCTTTATTCTCAAATGTTTTTGCTTTTCTTCGCGGTAAAAAAATTGTCTTACCGTTTTTTGCTTTTCCCTTTCTCCCCTCTTCCATCTAATAACAAAAGAATACCTGCTCAGGTAAAAGAGGCCATCAATTCAGCTTCAGCCACCACCTTGTCATCAACCCTTGCCACGCCCTTCATCACCGTTACCGTACGCTTGCGTTTGAGAAAGGTCAGCGTGTAATAGATCTGATCTCCGGGGACGACAGGCTTGCGAAAACGCGCCTTGTCGATTCCGGCGAAAAAGAGAATCTTGCTGCCAATATACTCCGGCTTGTCATAAAAGGCCATGATCCCGCCAACCTGAGCCATCCCTTCAAGGAGTAACACTCCGGGCATGATCGGCTGACCAGGAAAGTGTCCCTGGAAAAAAGGCTCATTGATCGTAACATTTTTCAGCCCGACAATCTCATTTCCCATATCCATCTTGACAATCCGGTCCACGAGCAGGAAGGGATAGCGGTGCGGCAGCACCTTCATGATCTCTTGAATATCAATATTTTCGGGGACTATAGATTCTTCCATGGTACTTCTCCTTCACTTTCAGGACTTGGAATCAGTTATTTTCGCCAGGGCGCGGGTGTTCTTCCGCACTGCGGTGTTCAACTCCGGAAGTTTGGCAAAAACGGCACAGGCTCTCGCCCACTGTTTCACGGGAATCGCGGGTGCACCGCCGAGCCGTGAATCGGCCGGCACATCGGTATGCACCGCCCCCCGCGCGGCGATCATGGTGCGGTCACCAACGCTGAGATGCCCGGCTGATGCAGACTGACCGCCCATCACCACATTGCGGCCGAGGATGGTAGAACCGGCGAGACCGACCTGGCTGACCAGCAGACAATTTTCTCCCACCACCACATTATGACCAATCTGCACGAGATTATCGATCTTGGCACCGGACTTGATAACCGTCTCACCATAAGCTGCACGGTCCACAGTACAGTTGGCACCAATCTCCACATCATTCTCGATACGTACGATTCCCACCTGCGGACGCTTGATATGTTCCCCGCACTCGTTGGGAGCGTACCCATAACCATCACTGCCGATCACAGTCCCGGAATGGACAATCACCCGGTCACCGAGGAGACACTCCTTATAGATGGAGACGTTGGCGTGAACCACGCAGTCATCACCGATAACCACATCGTCGCCGATAACAGCACCGGAGGCGATCTCCACCCGCTCACCAAGAGTCACCCGGTTACCGATCACCGCGAGCGGCGCAATCGTCACCTCTTTCCCGAGCGTACACCCCTCGCCGACAAAGGCACGTGGATGGACCCCTTTTGCCGCAAAGGGTATGGCAAGGAAGAAGTTATGGGCAACCGCTCCCGCAAGGTAGGGATCGCGCACATGCAGCAACACCGCATCGCAGGGCAGACTCTCTACATCCTTCGGCACGAAAATCGCCCCGGCCATGCAGCCGCCGAGCCTGTCGCCCCATTTTGCATCGACGAGGAAACTCACTTCCTCCGGTCCTGCGGTCTCCAGCGGGGCAAACCCCGTGATCGTCTTTGCGCTCTCTCCCTCCACCTCGGCAGAGACAAGTTTCGCCAGCGCTTCAATCGTTATCATTTTTTTCATATTGTCACTTATACAACAAATATTGTTCCCGCAGGGCCATAAATGTATCAAGTTCCCCACTCCATCCCGCCTCAAGCTCCATCACCGGAACACCCTCTTCAAGGCGTTCTCGAAGCTGTCTGTCCCCGAGAATAAGATCCATCGGCAGGCGTTTAAATTCATATTCGTAAGGCGGCTGTTTATAGGTAAATTTATCCGGATAAAGCAGCATCACCGCCTGCAGCAAAGCCAGCGAGCTGCGCCACGGACGAAAAGTGCGAATATCAGTCACATGGATCTGAAAGCCGATACAGTTCTCCCCGGCATGTTTTCCCGAGGTCGGCTCAAAGGCAATCGGCCGGAAGATACAGCCGGGCAGCTCAGTCTCCCGCAACTTCGCAAGGATGGGCTGATGTTGCCAGTATGGTGCGCCGACAAACTCAAAGGGCATCGTTGTTCCGCGCCCCTCGGAATCCAGCGTCCCTTCCCATATCACCTGGCCGGGATAAACCAGCGCTGTCTCCGGGGTCGGCATATTCGGTGAGGGAGCAATCCACGGAAAACCGCTCTCCCGCGCCAGCATCTCCCGCTGCCAGCCACGCACCGGGACCACCTCGAGATCACAGCCAATGCCAAAGGTGTCATTCATCATCAGAGCAAGTTCCCCAAGGGTCATGCCGTGGCGCATGGGAATGGGATAGAGACCGACGAAAGAGGCACAGTCGGGACGGAGAACATTACCCTCCACTGCGCCGCCGATGGGATTGGGACGATCAAGAATGATAACCTTTTTGCCGCATTCAGCTGCAGCCATCATGCAATAGGCCATGGTGGACATAAAGGTATAGACCCGCGTGCCGACGTCCACCAGATCAATCAGCAGCACATCAAGACGGGCAAACATCTCCGGGGTTGGTTTGCGGTGCTCTCCGTAGAGACTGAAGAGGGGCAGACCGGTAACCTCGTCGTTATGATGTGCGGACTCTATCATATTGTCCTGCTTTTCGGCAAAAAAACCGTGCTGCGGCGAAAAAAGACAGGTCAGCTGCCCGCCGAGTTTTTCCCTGAGCAGAATGCGGCTCTGTATCAGATTACGATCAGTACAGGCGTGATTTGAGAGACAGCCGAAGCGGAGAGTACCACTGCCGATATGTTGAGCGGAGTCCTGTAAAAAATTTTCAAGACCAATCCTGAGCATGAGAGTCCTGCTGAAGTAATGCACCTGAGCACATGAAAAAGTTTGTTGACGGAATAAAAAAGAGGAGAACAGCTCCCTTCCGCAACCATTCTGAAAAATCGTGTAAATTTACTTCAGCCTGCTGAAAAAGTCAAAAGCTTGCACCCATGGTGGACAGAAAGCTTTTATCTTGTAATTTTCCACCGTCTAATGTTTTATAAATTTATTTTTTAGAGTCCATTTTTTACATTTCAGGGTACATTGAAGAACCTTGTATTTCGCTCCTGTTCGAGGTGCAGAAGGAAATTTATCGCAGGCATCTTGCTGATATCTCGCCGATATTTTTTTAGCTGTAACGAAGACAACGGACGAAAGACTGGTTATTCGATGTCCCCTTTTTTTGCATTGTAACACCAGCATAGCAATGCGCAGCCGAACCAGGAACTTCCATGAACGTGTCACACACGGCCATCAAAATTACCATTGCGGCCTTCTTTATAATTTCAATGTTTGGGGCCCCTGGCATCACCAGCGCCTTCGCCGAACAGATGATGTATGTAAAGCCTGATCAAAAACTTGCCATTCGCCGTGGAACAGGCGTGGAATATAAAATTATTCAGATGGTAGAAATTGACTCAGAGGTTGAGCTTCTCGAACAGGCCAGAGGCTACGCTAAAATCCGCCTGCAAGATGGGAAAGAGGGATGGATACTGCGCCGCTTTCTTAAAGCAAAAGAACCCGCCGAATTACTGTTTGAGAAAGTACAGATCGAAAATAAACAACTCAGAAAGGAGCAGAACGCCGCTGTGAAAAAAGCGGCTGAGGCAGTTGCCTCCCTCGAAGAGACTCAGAAACAGTTCACCCGTGTGCTGCAGGAGCGCAACAATCTGTTGGAAAAATACCAACAGCTCCAGGCAGACACCCGGGATGTAGTCAACCTGCGCAAGGAACAGCAGGCGACGGCCCGGGAGAACGACGATCTGCAGGGAAAGCTTATTGCGGCCCAGGATGAGAGTGTTCTGCTGAAGAAAGGGACTCAGCTGCAATGGTATCTGGCCGGAGCGGGGGTACTGCTCCTCGGCATAGTGCTCGGCAAAATTCCGCCCCCGTACCGCAAGAGAAGAAGCTATCTCTCCTGAAAAGGAGAAAGAAAAAGGGAGACGGGAGACAGAAGAAAGGAGACAGGAGACGGGAAAAAGCAAAAGATGTCCACGTATAGTCCCTGGCTGGTGAAGCGATACTCTTTTGAATTTATAATTGTCGATATATTGGTAAGTTAGCAGTATCTGATGGCTCAACTCAGCTGCTATGCACTATAGTCGCGTTCTCTGGTCAGTAAAAAATGTGCTTGATATCATATATAAAAATTTTAGTGTGTTTAGCATGTTTCGTTGGCCATCCAGTCTTTTGCTTTCCGTCTTTCGTTTTTACTTTTCCCTTTCTCCCGTCTCCTTTCTCCCGTCTCCCCTTTTTTAATCTTTATCCTCAAATGCTTTTCGCCTTCCTTCGCGTTCCTTCGCGTTCTTCGCGGTAAAAAAAAGGTCTTACCGCTTTTCCCTTTCTCCTTTCTCCCTTCTCCTGCCGTGTTCAAAGTGATCCAACGGTAAAAGATTCGACAACTATATTTATAAACCGCCACTTTTTGTCAGTCCAGACCACTCTTTCACCCGGGTGGTCTTTCCCCTGTGAACGCAGAAAATTTTATTCTCCCTGTGTACCAGGGAATATTTTTTCTCTGGAGCCCCCCCCGTTCACATCTATAGCATTGATATAAGGTATATAATTGAACCCGCAGCGTATTCTCTGTAAAACTCTCACTTTTACCTGCTCCTCCAAAGGACAGCCTGCTATCTCATTTGCAAAATTGGCTCAATTCTTGCTATATATGATATATATTCATTTTCCCCACACAGGAGCCCCATGCAATTAAAACAGAAACAGCTGCACCCCCAGGCAGGAATAACCCTCGTTGAGATGATGGTGGTAGTGGCCATCATCGCCGTTATGGCCTTTTTCGCCGGACCGGAAATGCTGCAATTCGGCCCGAAGGCAAGATTGAAATCAGCCACTCAAACCCTCAAGAGCAATCTGGAGCTCGCCCGCCTGGAAGCGGTGAAGCGCAATACCCTTGTAACGGCGAGATTCACCACCAGCGGCTGCGACACCTTTCCTCCAGTAACTCCTTCCAGCTATTCAATTACCTGGGATGATAACGGCACCCCACAAAATATTCCCCTCATGGGCAGCAGTTCCTCCAGCACCAGTAGCGGGAACACATACACCTTCCCCGACGGCACAGCACTCTGCGGCAGCGATAGAGACATTATCTTTACCAGTCGCGGCTATCTCAAATCCACAACCATCGCTGACGAAGTTTTGTCTCTGAAATCACTGGAAAAAGACCCTGGAGATCCCTGGTACCAAATCACAGTGAGTCTCGGGGGCGCAATCAGTATTGACCGTAAAGAGTATAAGTGAACTTCAGCCTTAACCCGCCAATAAAAAAAGATTTTCAGACAGGACATCCACATGAAACAACTCAGCAACCGGGGGTTCACCCTCATTGAATTAATGATCACCCTGGCAATGACGGGAATCATTGTTGCCGCCGTCTACTCTGTCTACACCGTCCAGAGCCGGGCATACGGCAAACAGGAACAGGTCGCGGATATTCAACAGACCTTGAGTGCAGCTGTTTTCCTGATGACACGGGACATTCGCATGGCAGGCTTTCAGCCGGAAGACGGAAAGGGTTCAAAACCAGGGTTTACGGCTGCCACCGCGACAACACTCACTTTCGGGAAAGACCTTGACGGCGATGGAACTCTGGTTGGTTCAGAAGAGACCACCTATGAATTCAACAATGCTGCCAAAATTGCTGACAGGAAACTAACAAGAAACATTGGAAGCGGTGACCAACTCCTCGGAGACAATATTGAAGCGGTAGAATTTCTCTACACCCTTGCCAATGGTGACTCCACGAGGACTCCCTCCACAGCCGAAATGGGAAAAATTCGTGCTGTTACGGTCTCTGTACTCGGAATTGCCGCCTACCCAGACTCAAGCTTTGATAATCAGAATACTTACATCCCGGGGTCCAACCGCTCTGGAGTAACCCTTTCCGACTCTGATTCAAAAGCGACAACATGGCCCAACGGCATGGCATCCACTGCCCCCAAAGATCACTACCGTCGCCGGATGCTGATAACCACTATTAACTGTAGAAACATGGGGCTTTCATTATGAAAAAGCTGCAGAACGAACAGGGATTCACCCTCATAGAAGTTGTTATCGCGCTTGGTGTTTTGGCCTTCGGCATTCTCTCTCTCATGCTGCTGCAAACCTCGGGTATCAAGGGAAACACCGCTGCGGATATTACCACGGTGGCCACCAACGATGCCTCCGACCAGATTGAGAAGATT
>Ga0172378_10005104_pt1 | contig 12253 bp, 6 predicted proteins | sample GrowelOW332metaG_FD_119755 | JGI IMG/M metagenome (GOLD analysis project Ga0172378, IMG submission 119755) | Groundwater microbial communities from an aquifer near a municipal landfill in Southern Ontario, Canada - Pumphouse #3_1 metaG | ecosystem: Environmental > Aquatic > Deep subsurface >...
AGAAGTAATTAATTGCATGGCTAGATAATAGAGTCTACTTTGTTGTTCTCGTTCAGGATCAGGATACGCGGTTTGTGAGACAGCAATTCAGCATCATTCAATATCCCGTAATTAATCACGATTATCCTGTCACCTACTTGAGCCAGACGTGCTGCAGCGCCGTTGATACCGATCATCCCACTTCCTCTTTCACCTTTGATGATGTAGGTGCTGAAACGGTTACCATTGGTTATATTGAACACTTCTACACGTTCATACTCGTGCATACCACTGGCTTCAAGCAGCTCTTCGTCGATTTTTATGCTGCCATTGTAGTTTATATCACACTCTTTCACCGTAGCCCGGTGAAGCTTTGATAGTAGTATCTGCCTTAGCATTTTGGACTCCATTATTTGGTCTTTATTATCACATAAAACTGATATGGAGCTTTTGTCAATGAAAATCAACGATTAAAGTTCAAATGCTTTCTTGTGAATCTCAGAACCTGGTAATAGAGCTCATCAAATCGGTCATTAATGAAGATGGCTCATTCATGATACACTATCGATCAGGCTCCCATTTAGTTATACTACTTCCATTTATAACTGCCTATGCTACCGCGAATGCCATAATAGATAAACTGCAGAGGAAATACAAAGATTTGCGTGAAATAGAGTATCCCCAGATGGGTTTTACGAACCAAAACAAGATGGCTTTGTGATATGCACAGTTCCACAATTGATTTCAAGGCTACAATCCCTAGAAGAGCGAGGTTCCCTCTGCCAATAACAAGCATAATGATAGCAGCGTAAAACAGAATAAAATAGCAAAACATAAAAGCGGATAAGCGCTTCAAGTATCTGGGATGGTAGCGAAACTTTGAAGCCCGGCGGATATTCTTGTTGTGTAGTTTGGTGATGCTCTTACCTTCCACGCTCACAACCTGCATGGCTGGGGAAGGATTGTAGTATGCTTCTCGTACATAAGGCATCATCTTCATCAAGAGCAGGTCATCGTCACCACTCATAAGGTGGCCGATTCCATTGAATCCTCCAGCTTTATGAAACAGAGTTTTTCGATATACTTGATTACAGGCCATGGCTGTGATAGGTTTTCGTTCATATATCCCCGCACCTGCCAAAATATAGTATATACTGCGTTCAAAATTGACCAGGCTCAGATTGCTCTCTCCCACTTCAGGAATAATGGTGCTGTATCCCAATATGTAATCTGTTTGCGGGCTCATCTGTCGGGAGATCTCTTGTAACCAGGTTTCGGGCAGGATGCAATCTGCGTCTGTGAAAGCCAGAATATCGTATTTTGCAGTGTCGATTCCTATTTGCAGAGCAGCTTTCTTGCCGATTATCCCATCGGTGTCTTCTGTATAGTCCCGAACCCGAATATTAAACTGCCCATCCCAGTTTTTTAAAATATCCATACTGTCATCTGTGGAATGGTCGTTTACGATGATGATCTCATAAGGTGCATCAATGGGTAACAGCTGTGCCAGAGATGTCAATAAGCGGGGCAGATACTGTGCCTCATTCTTGGCTGCGATAACCACACTGATAGGTTCAGGTGCATGATTCAATGCTGCTTTAGGTGGTAAACTGCGCCTCATTGAGCGTAGTACCCTCAGCAATACTGTCAGATAAACAACGCTCACAATGGCAAATAAAATAGTAAAGATCAGACCAACCTCGCTTCTGTTTGTTCAATAAAGCTCTTCAGTTCTGGATTCTCAGCTGCGATATCTTCAATGCTTTTCCGCTTGATCTCCACTTTGCTCGGGGAGTCTTTTTCTTCCAGCTTCAGATTTACTCTCAGGGCTTTACCAAATACATCGCTGATGATATTCTCTATCCTTTCCAGATGAGCTTTGAGCGCGTTGAAATTGGTAGCAGTATCCAATTTCAGTGTAATCACAGTATCGGTCATGTTGAGTATTTCAGAAGACTTGAAGGCCAAGCCTGCCAACTGGCTGCTTTTACGAATCCTCGAAGTCAAATCTGTCCAATTTGCCTTTAGCCCTTCGATAGAGGCTTCGGGACGTGGTAACTCCTTGCTCTGCTCCACGCGTTCTCTTGGTTCAGTGCTTTCAGCAGACTGTTTCGCCGGTATCTCCTTTCTGGCCGGTTGTTCCCTGGTCGGATATAACTCTGCAGGAGCAGTAATGGTGTGGGAATCTGGGCCACTCTGTCTGAGGTAGTTGATCAGGCTGCTGATATCATCAATCTCATCCAACCGAGAAAGCTTGATCATAGTGGCTTCGATCAGGAGATAGGGATTGTTGCTTTGCCGGATATCGTTACGGGTCTGCACCAATTGACTCATGATGTACATCAGGTCGTTTTGACTGAACATATTTGCGACCTCTGTAAATAGAGGTAATTCTTCGGCGCTAACGTCGTTAATCCGGATACCTAACTTGCATAAGAGAACCAGGCGCAGGAATTCCATCATATTGGCGATGAACTCCTGCAAGTCTGTACCTTCTTCAAATATCTGGTGAAGGCTTACGATCAGTTTTTGGGCGTCGTGCTCTTTGATGCGGCACATAAAATCGTAGTAGAGTTGATTTGGGATGATACCGAAGATCTGCCGCACTTGAGCAATCTGAATGTCGCTGGCACAGTAGCTAATGGTCTGATCCATCAGAGAAAGAGCATCCCGCATCCCACCGTCTGCTTTACGGGCTATTAGGTATAGGGATTCTTCATCTACTTTAATCTCTTCCTTTTCAGCCAGTTCTTTCAAGCGAGCAACAATGGCTTCGATGGGAATACGCTTAAAATCGTAGCGCTGGCAGCGAGAGATAATAGTAGGCAACACCTTATGTGGTTCGGTAGTGGCAAAGATAAAGATAACGTTTTCCGGAGGTTCTTCCAGAGTCTTGAGCAGGGCATTGAAAGCGTTTTTGGAGAGCATGTGTACTTCATCGATGATGTAGATCTTGTACTTCGAACCGCTGGCAGCATACAGCAGCTCTTTTTGCAGCTCCCGGATGTCGTCCACACCGGTATTGCTGGCACCATCTATCTCTATTACATCCGGAGACACTCCAGCAGTGATCTCTGTGCAATTTGTACATATATTGCAGGGTTGAGTGGTGGGGCCTTCAGTGCAATTCAGACTTTTGGCCATTATTCGTGCCAGGGAGGTCTTCCCCACACCGCGTGGACCAGTAAACAGATAAGCGTGGGCAATACGTCCGGACGCTATTGCGCTTTGTAGGATCTTGGTAACATGATCCTGTGCATATACTTCAGAGAAGCTTTGCGGGCGGTATTTGCGCGCAAGTACAATGTAGCTCATACTACCTCCACGTTCCATTCTTTTATCACAGCGGATTTAGGCAAGCATTTTCTGCTGGACAAAATACTGAGGGTCTCTAAAGCTTGAATTATCGAAATAAGTTGCAGATTCCCAAAGGAGGATATCGATGAAGCTCGAAGGAAAAGTGGTCATAGCCCAGGGAGGTGGTCCCACTGCGGTGATCAATCAATCCATGGTGGGAGCAGCCTTGGAATCCCGCAAGTTTCCCCAGGTCACCAGAGTATATGGCGCTTTATATGGGGTGCATGGCATTGTTAACGAAGAGTTTATAGATCTTACTCAGGAGACTACTCACAATCTGGAACAGGTGGCAAACACTCCTTCCAGCGCGTTGCTTTCCACGCGCGATAAACCGGACGAAGCTTATTGCAAAGAGATTTTTAAGGTACTCAAAGCACACGACGTCCGATATTTCTTCTATATCGGCGGAAATGACTCTTCTGATACAGTGCGCATCGTGAATGAGCAGGCACAGCTTGCCGAATATGAATTCCGGGCTATTCACATTCCCAAAACCATCGATAACGACCTTGTCCTCAGTGATCACACTCCTGGATATGGCTCTGCCGCCAGATTTGTCGCCTCAGCTTTCTCCGGAGTGAATCTGGACAATCGTGCCTTACCCGGTGTGTATATCGGAGTAGTGATGGGACGGCATGCAGGCTTCCTAACGGCTGCTTCTGCTTTGGGGCAAAAGTATCCAGATGACGGTCCGCATCTGATCTACGTGCCGGAACGCCCCTTCAGTAAAGAGAAATTCCTGAAGGACGTGAAAGATGCTTACGAGAAAAATGGCCGTTGTATAGTAGCGGTATCAGAGGGTATTGTCGATGCAGACAGCAACCCCATGATCGCAAAGCTTACAAAGAATGTGGAGCACGACGCTCATGGTAATGTACAGCTTTCCGGAACGGGAATGTTGGGCGATCTGCTCTGTGATCTTGTACGAGATAACTTGAAGATCAAACGCGTTCGCAGCGATACATTCGGCTATCTGCAACGCTCGTTTTTGGGTTGTGTCTCGGATGTGGATCAACGCGAGGCCCGCGAGGTAGGCGAAAGAGCTGCACACTACGCTCTATGGTACAATCTGGATGGCTCCATATCAATCCAGCGAACCGGTTACTATTCAGTGAACTATCAATTGGAAAAACTCTCTGATGTAGCTAGAAAGACACGCCACATGCCGGATAACTTTATTAATACAGAGGGCAACAATGTTACCGACGACTTCCGCTATTATCTGCGCCCGCTTTTAGGATCCGGTTATCCCGTCAGCCACAGACTCCGTGCTCCCAGAGTGAGCAAGGTGCTCCACACTGATTCCTGATCACTGCATGTTAGCATAAAGCCGTTTTTGAAAGAGCCGGCTTATCTGTGCAAAGACTTCTCCTGTGGTAGGATTTCAGCTCGTGACTCGTCTAGATACGAATGTCGTTTAGCAACTGGGCTGCAAAACTCCAGTTTTGCAGATAATCTACCAAACGGTTCAAAATCTTTATTCCTCCTCTGGATTATCGATACTTGAACCTGATATTATCGGGTTATCATCGAGTGAGCACAGGATGATAACACCTTGATATCAGCTTCAACACTGGATCGAACAAAGGGGAAGAGGAGAATGGTTTAAAAAGCTCCCTCCGGTTGCTGTGGGAATACAGAGATTGCCACTTCATGCTTGAAATGACCCTAGAATACACATAGCTCCCGGAGGCAAGATGATCCCTTCTGCAGATCTACGCGGAGCATTGGTACCGAACAATATCTCTCCCGTTCCAGGCATCATTTTATCCTGATTTGCCAGATTGATGGCACAATACAGGCATTCCCTCGCATTATAGCGACGATATGATATCATGCTAGGACAGCTTCTTATAAACTCGAATTCACCCTCATACAGCAATCTGTGTGCTCTTCTGAAGCGGATCATTTCCTGATAAAAACTACGTAGTTCCACCGCCTTGGGATCGGCTTCCCAGTCCCAGTTAAAGGGACGGCGATTGTCTGGATCCTTGCCTCCATCCATATAGATTTCATCACCGTAATAGATGTGAGGAATGCCCACAAAGGTCATCTGAAAGAATATCGCTTGTTTGATTCTGTGGATGTCATCTTCAGCCAAACGCCGTATGCGCAGCGTGTCATGCGAGCCCACCAGGTTCATCATCACACGGTTTGCATGTGCCGGATAAGCCGCCAATCCCTCTTCTATCTTTAGTTTAAACTCCTTGGCGCTACACAGCTTTTGCACAAAGAATTCCAAAACCGGATTCTTAAAATAGGCATAATTCATCACGGAATCAAAGTACTTTTCGCTAATCCAGGCCTGGGCATTGCTCCATATCTCACCTACCAGCCAGGCATCAGGTTTCAAAGCTTTCATGCGCTCCCGAAACAGTTGCCAAAACCACCAGGGTACCTCATCCGGTACATCCAATCGAAAGCCATCCATCCCAATCTCGGATATCCACCACGATGCTGCATCCAGGATGTGATTCACCAGATCCCAATTGACCTCTGCATTATTGATATCACGGATGTAGTTTTCAAAGGGATGTTGCCGCAAGAAGTCATAGTTCAGATCCGGCATATCCTTGATACCCCACCAGCATTGATAGTAATCCCGTGGTTTAAAATCCGGGGGCAATGGCTCCGGTAAAGGCCACTTGTACCAATCGTACCAATGCCAATAGGGGGAATCCGGACCCTTTTCAACCGTATCTCTGAACGCCCAGAAAGCTTCACCGCTATGATTGAATGCTACATCCAGAATGATTCTGATACCTTTATCATGCGCAAGTACCACCAACTTCTGAAGTTCCGATACGCTTCCAAAATGTGGATCCAGCTTCTTAAAATGGGCTGCATCATATTTATGATTGGACTTTGCCTCCCATAAAGGATTAAAGTAGATTAGGTTTATACCGGTATCTTCCAGATAATCAAGATGTTGGATTACTCCTGCAATGTCTCCGCCATAGAATGAATGCCAATCCGGAATACCTTCTTCCTGCCAGGGGCTTTGTTTCAACCCGCTGATATCCCGCCAGTCTTTCACCAGATGAAAATATTCACAATGGGGACCAAGCAACTCCCCCGCTTTGGGTTTGATCTTGTTACTCTGATAATAGCTCTCGCTGAAGTCCGGATCATTCTTTGGATCACCGTTGCAAAAGCGATCCGGAAAGATCTGATAAGCGATGGAAGATTTCAGCCACTCCGGGATTTCGAACACAGGCCAGGATGAGGGATCCACCATTAGCGGAGACACCTCTTCTTTGTGTTGAACAAAGCCTTCCAAACCTAAATAGACAGCATTCTTCCCATGCTTGATGTGGACATGGAAACGTCGTGGGCGCTCAATTGGAATCTGCCGGTGCCAGATCATCAAACCGCTGCTTCGGCCAAGTGGATACAAGTTCAGTTCCTGATCCGAAAATATCAGCGAAATCTCATCTGCCAGGCCAGCATACCAACTGAAACGCAGTTCCAATGCATCCGGAGCCGGACGATAACAATTGATAAACGAACGAGCATCCTGCCCGGAAGCCGCTTCCAAAGCCTCTTCCCAGTTTTGTGCTGATTTTTCCTCTTCCACCACAACGATAGAATTGAAACCACCGAAAGGATCTGCTTCCAGCAGCTTGTTCGCAGGATCCGTCTTCCAGACCCCGTCTATGATGTATTTATAGCGATAGCGCCCTGGTTTCAGGTCAAAATCAATCAGGTACAGTCCGCCAAAGTCTTGCAGAGATAGTATTTTCCAGTGAGTGAAGTCTCCTGCAATGCCGACTTCGTATCTGCCCGCGGTCAATGCCTGATAGCTGAATCTCACGTGCATCGCTTAGACCTTCTTTATTGCACTCTTCTTTTTCGGAGGTTTTTCCTCTGCAGCTATCGGCTCGCCCAAGGCAGCCATTTCACGCTCATAATGAACCTTCAGAAATTGCCCTGTGGCGCTGTCCTTAATCTGCATGATATCTTCCGGACTTCCTTCTGCCAGTATCCTGCCTCCATCCTCCCCGCCTTCAGGACCCAGGTCGATGATCCAATCGGCAGATTTTATCACATCCAGATTATGTTCGATCACTACCACAGTATTCCCCATCGCAACCAGCTTCTTCAGCACTTTCAGCAGTTTGTTGATATCGTCGAAGTGTAGTCCGGTAGTGGGCTCATCCAGAAGATACATAGTCTTCCCTGTAGAGGGACGGCTAAGCTCTTTGGATAGCTTGATGCGTTGGGCTTCTCCCCCAGAAAGGGTAGTGGAAGGTTGCCCCAGTTTGATGTAGTCCAGGCCAACTTCATGCAATGTCTTCAGTTTTTTACTGATTGAAGGTATGGAATCAAAGAACTCCACTGCTTCCTGAACATCCATATCTAGGACTTCAGCTATGTTTTTCCCTTTGTAGCGTACATTTAAAGTCTCGTTATTATATCTTTTACCCTTACAAACCTCACATGTTACATAAATATCGGCCATGAAATGCATTTCTATTTGGCGTACTCCGGCTCCTTCACAGGCTTCACAGCGACCACCCTTCACATTGAAGGAAAAACGTCCCGATTTATATCCCCGCATCTTGGAAGCAGGCAGCTCCGCAAAGAGATTGCGGATAGGATCAAACAACTTGATATAGGTGCAAGGATTGCTTCTTGGTGTGCGGCCAATGGGCTGTTGATCGATATTGATAACCTTGTCTATTAGTTCCAATCCCTTGATCTCTTTGAACTTGCCGACTTTATGATTGGAGCGAAAGAAGTGGTTGTTCAGATAAGGTGAAAGAGTTTGATTGATCAGAGAACTCTTGCCGCTACCGGACACTCCAGTGATACATACAAACATTCCCAAGGGAATATGCGCGTCTATCGCTTTGAGGTTATTGTGTTGAGCCCCTAGGATACTTAGTTTCTGATCATCCGGTTTCAGCCGTTTTTGGGGTATGGGAATGCTCATCCTTCCAGATAGATACGCACCTGTAAGCGATTCCGGATTGTTCTTGATATCATCCAGTTTGCCGCGGGCTATGATCTGCCCGCCATAAACACCCGCACGGGGGCCAAAATCCACGATCATATCCGCACTGCGCATAGTATCTTCATCGTGTTCCACCACTATCACCGAATTTCCCAAGTCTCGCAGTTGCAAGAGCATAGATACCAATTTCGCATTATCGCGCTGATGTAGGCCAATGGAGGGTTCGTCCAGAATATACATCACTCCCACCAGTTGAGATCCGATTTGGCTGGCCAATCTGATGCGCTGAGACTCTCCCCCGGACAAAGTGGGGGAACGCCGGTCCAGGCAGAGATAATGCAGCCCCACAGCCATCAGGAAGCCCAAGCGGGATTTGATCTCTTTCAATACCTCTTCAGCGATAATCCTGTTGTTTCCGCTAAGTTCCAGTTTATTGAAGAAATCGTATGTCTGGCTCACACTCATAGCAGTGATCTCAGCAATGGATTTCCCCTGTACTTTCACGGCCAGGGAAGCTGGTTTCAATTTATAACCGTTGCAATCCGGACATGCTTTATCGCTGATGAATTGCATATAATAACGACGCATATCCTCAGATGTGGTTTCATGAAATCTGCGTTTCAACTGGTTCATCACCCCTTCATAACGCATCATGAATTCCCCTTTTCCCCTCTCGTTTTGCCATGCCACTTTGAACCTCTTGTTTCCAGAGCCATAGAGAATCAGTTGCTGAACTATCTCCGGAATGTCCTTCCACGGTACATCAAGATCAAATTTATAGGCTCCGGCAAGGTTTTTCGCCATATTGAGAGTCCAGCTATCCTTTTTTGCCTCCAATCTCCCCCAAGGAACCACAGCACCATCCATGATACTACGTTCAGGATCTGGTACCACCAGTTCAGGATCGAACTCCAGCCGATAGCCCAAACCGTTACAAGCCTGACAGGCTCCGATGGGACTGTTGAAAGAGAAGCTCTGCGGACTCAGTTCATCATAACCGATATTACACTCTGCACATGCATTTTGAGCTGAGAGCAACTCCACTTGTTTCTGATCCGGATAGTCTATCTTTACCACAGCATCTGTCAGCTTCAATGCCAGTTCCAAAGAATCCGCCATCCGGCCCTGAACACCATCTTTAATCACCAAGCGGTCTACAACCACATCGATGCTGTGTTTACTCTTTTTGTCTAAAACAATCTCTTCATCCAGATTGTGCAGCACATTATTGATCATCACGCGAACAAAGCCCTCGGAACGAAGTTGATCCAGCTCTTCTTTGTGCTCTCCTTTGCGGTTCTGAACTACCGGTGCCAAAATTTGTAACTTGCTGCCGGGAGGGTTTTGCATGAGGTGATCCACCATCTGATCCACTGTCTGCGATCCCACTACTGCACCGCATTGATAACAGTGTTGTACTCCGATACGGGCAAACAGCACACGCAGATAGTCATATATCTCCGTTACAGTTCCCACTGTGGAACGGGGATTCTTGCTGCTGGCTTTTTGTTCGATTGAGATTGCTGGAGACAGCCCTTCGATATAATCTACTTTGGGTTTATCCATCTGCCCCAAGAATTGCCGGGCATAAGCAGAGAGTGATTCCACGTAACGCCGCTGGCCTTCGGCATAGAGAGTATCAAAAGCCAGGGAGCTTTTTCCGCTTCCGGATACCCCAGTAAATACCACCAATTTATCCCGCGGTATCTCCAAATCTATATTTTTCAGATTGTGCTCACTGGCACCTTTAATTACGATTTTCTTGATCAATTTTCATACCTCTGAAAATGCAAAGAATATCAAAGCCATTCTTTGTCAAATGAAAATGGCGAAGCGTAAGCCCACCCATAAATATGAGCTTCTACTGCAACTTAACAACGAAATCTGCAATTAGTGCTCGATTTGGACTACCTTGGTTTCCGGAGGTGATCCAGGTTGCCACTTGATCTCGGTCATCGCTGAGTTTGTGGTTCCAAGATCAATGCCAAGTACTCTGAGCGGTTTGCCGCATTTGACTGGTAGTAAGCCGTTACTCATAGATTCCTCCGTATTGTTAACATTCTGCCTATCATGAAGATGCATAGGTTGTGTTGCGTGTAATACTCATTAATCAGATTGTGTTGCACGAAACAGCATTAGGTGCAACACAAAGTCATTAGACAATACTCCCATTTCGCCAGTAATCGGTTGATGTATCATAAGGTATCCATTGTTGGATTCTACTAGTTAAGTCCCTTGTGATGAAAAAAATAATTCGTTTATTGAATGTGTGAGTTCCCCTAAATGAATAATGGCTACCGGGGCATGATTCACTTTGTGAGTCGCCACAATCTTCTTGTATCTCCTAATTTGCGAACGTTTTCGCTTTTCTTAGCCTATTAGCCGTTAGTTCCAACAATCCTGCATAAAGAGCTTTAATCTCTTGGTCAGTCAATCCAAGAGCTCGAAAAACTACTTCGTCTAAGGCTTTTCTATCGGGTAGGGGATTGGCATTCATAAAAGAACCGGACTCAGGATCAACCTGCAACTCATGAAAAATACTACGGATTTCCCTATGTTTTATGGTATCAATGCGAGATTCGAGATCGGTACATTGAGCTAAATACTTCGGATCAATGATGTATGTGGATTCAACTTCGAACACCGTCTTGTCCAGGAGACCTTCCCCCAGACATGTGCTTGAGTAAAGTTCCATGAAGAAGAAGAACAGACTTGAATTTAAGATGAGAGCCAATCTGCTCAAATCATACTTGTAATGAATCTCATACAGTCTTTTATTGGCGAGTACACCATTATTGAGATACACCTTAAAGTTATCCCCGAAACTGGATGGGGTAATCAAGCCTGGAAGTTCTCTAATCCCAAGATCATACCAATGCTTTCGTCCTTGAACCGATGAAACGTTCTGAATACCGATAATGTACTTGCCTTGGTCTTTCCCCTGTTTGATGTACTTCTTGGCAGATTCGCCCATTTCGATGTATTTTAAAGCATTTGTTCCTTTGATCTCGTGTTTTTCATAAGGACAGACAAAGAGCCAAAGCCCCAATTCATCAGGATTGATCAGGATGGATTTGCATTCCCTTGGACTCTTGATTACCGGTTTCAGAAACTCCTTCTCTATGTTGAAAGGATTGGACTTGGGGATATAAAAGAACTCATCTGCTCCTGTTTTTATGCCAAATTTGACATCGGCTATATCACCGAGCTTTATGATTTTATCCTTAGCTTTCTCCATGATAGTGAAATAGATATTAGGAGCCTTGATGTAAATCCCACCCCATTTGGAACCTTGATACTTATTCTCCTTGCTGTTTTCCCATCCTTCCTGGGATAACTGCTCTCTGGTAACCGGGTTAATCCTAAGGTCATCAATCTCTATTCTGTTTTTTGCATCCTCGATCATCAGGAAGTTCTCGGTATAGAGAGAGTTTTCAAAAGGCAGCTTGAAGGCAGCAAAGCGGATCAGGTCATCTGCCCGTACCATTTTCTGTCTGGCTCCTATTAGAGAAATTATGGTATTGATCCCGGCTTCTTTGAACACCCGCTTAGCAAGGTTATCGATGATGAAATGGATTTGACATTTCTCCAGCAGGTACTTTTGCAGCCAGGCACCAAATTCCACATCCAGCCAAGAGTTGGAGCAGATGAAGGTCAGGATGCCATTATCATTCAGCAACCGCAATCCCCTGATATAGAAGAAGGTATAAAGATCACTTTTGCCATTTATGACACTCTCTGGGATGTCTTGGGGAAAGTCTTGATTTGCCATCTGCCTTAGCAATTCTTTGTATTTCTTATTGTCTTTGATGTTTCCGAGTGGGTCTTCTATCTCTTCTTGAGCCACATAGGGTGGATTACCTATAACAATGTCAAACCCGCCCTTTTCGATGAATATCTCCGGGAAGTCAATCCTCCAAATGAAGGGCAGATTTTTGTTGCTGATCTGGCTGATTTCAT
>Ga0172378_10005105_pt1 | contig 12253 bp, 10 predicted proteins | sample GrowelOW332metaG_FD_119755 | JGI IMG/M metagenome (GOLD analysis project Ga0172378, IMG submission 119755) | Groundwater microbial communities from an aquifer near a municipal landfill in Southern Ontario, Canada - Pumphouse #3_1 metaG | ecosystem: Environmental > Aquatic > Deep subsurface >...
CGCACCGCGTTGATGGCCGCCAGCTTTAACGGCAATTTACGGATAGTCAAGGCCTTGCTGGCCTACGGCGCCGATGTCAACCTGGCCGATAAGTTCGGTTCTACCGCGCTAGCGGATGCGGTGATGTTTGGCAGCACGGACATCGCCGGCGTGCTGATCGCCGCCGGCGCCAACGTCAATGCCGTCGATAGCCAGAGCGTCAAAATTCTCGACAAGGCCAAAAAGCTGGGCCGAGAAAACATCGTCAAACTGCTGGAGGCGGCCGGTGCCAAGGGCACGGAAGCCACGGTCGAAGAAGTGATCCCAACCGAAGAAAAACCCGCCGAAGAAAAACCGGAAGAACCTAAAAAATGAGCCCACAGCAAAAACCTTTACACATTCATATCCTCGGCATCTGCGGCACCTTCATGGGCGGCCTGGCTTTGATCGCCCGCGAGCTGGGCTACACCGTCAGTGGCTCCGACCAGAACGTCTATCCGCCGATGAGCACGCAACTGGAACAGCAAGGCATTCGCCTGATGAACGGCTACAAGGCCGAAAATCTGGACGTTAAACCCGATTTGGTCGTGGTCGGCAACGCGATGTCGCGCGGCAATCCGGAAGTGGAAGCGGTGTTGAATCTGGGCTTGCCATATATCTCCGGCCCGCAATGGTTGGCCGAACACGTGTTGCAACACAAATGGGTGCTGGCGGTGGCCGGCACTCACGGCAAGACTACCACCACCAGCATGCTGAGCTGGGTCTTGGCATTCAACGGCTTCAAACCGGGCTTTCTGATCGGCGGGATTCCTCTGAATTTCGGCATCTCGGCCCGGCTGGGCGAATCGGATTTTTTCGTCATCGAAGCCGACGAATACGACTGCGCCTTTTTCGACAAGCGTTCCAAATTCGTGCATTACCGGCCGCGCACCGCGATCTTGAATAACTTGGAATACGACCACGCCGACATCTTTGAAAACCTCGACGCGATCAAAAAGCAGTTCCACCATCTGGTGCGGACGATACCGAGCGAAGGCTTGATCATCGCTCCAGACTGCGAGCAACATGTCGCGGAAGTGTTGGCGATGGGTTGCTGGACGCCGGTGCAGCTTACCGCAATTGACGCCCCGGCACCGTGGCAAGCCGGTTTGGAACAGGCCGATGGTAGCCGGTTTACTGTCAGCTTCGAAGGCCTGCCACAAGGCACGGTCGATTGGCGTCTGACCGGCCGGCATAATGTCTACAATGCCTTGTCGGCAATCGCCGCTGCCCGCCACATCGGTATTGCGCCGGCCGATGCGATTGCCGCATTGCAACAATTTCAGAACGTGAAACGGCGGATGGAAGTCATCGTCAAGCAGGCCGGCATCACCGTTTACGACGACTTTGCCCATCACCCGACCGCGATTAAGACCACGCTGGACGGCTTACGCAAACAAGTCGGCAACGAAAAAATCCTGGCCATCGTCGAACCGCGCTCCAACACCATGCGTTTGGGGGTACATACCCAATCCTTGGCCGAATCGCTGGGTCAGGCCGACCGGGCCATCGTTTACCAGCCGGATAATCTGGGCTGGGATTTAAGCCAGCTGCTGAAATATGCCAACAACATTGAGATTTGCAACAGTCTGGAAACGATCATCGCCACGATCAAGGCCGAGGCGGGCGGCGTCTGCCATGTATTGCTGATGAGCAACGGCAGCTTCGGCGGCATTTACCAACGCTTGCGGGACGAGTTATAAACCGTGAGCAACCGCGTCGAAATTCATTACTGCAGCCAATGCCGCTGGTTGTTGCGTGCGGCCTGGATGGCTCAGGAATTGTTGAGTACCTTCGAACAAGAGCTGGACGAACTGGCTTTGCAGCCGGGAACCGGCGGCATCTTCGAAGTACGCGCCAATGGCGAGTTGGTTTGGTCGCGCAAGGAGCAAGGCCGCTTCCCGGAAATCACCGAGCTAAAACAACTGGTGCGCGACCGGATCGCCCCTGAGCGCGATCTGGGGCATGCCGATCGCAAACCCAAACCCCAGGTCTGATCCGTTAGGCGGGCGGTCAAGCAGGTTCCCGATCCCATGATGCTACCGGAAGACGACGCCACCGTCATTAAACCCCAAGACGACCTGACTCGCATCAAGTCCAGGCCCTATCCTCATCCCCTAGCCGACGCACCGGAATGGGTGGGCAGATTCAACGACGATTATTCCTTGCGCGGCGCCGTCGGCGAAGGCGGGGTGGGTCGAGTGTTGCTGGGTTTCGACGAGCGTATCGGCCGCGAGGTGGCGATCAAGGAAATGCTCGATCAGGCCGCTCAGCAGGAGCGGGAACTGAGCGCGCGCTTCCTGCGCGAGGCTCGCATCACCGGCCGCTTGGAGCATCCGGGCATCGTGCCGGTCTACGATCTGGGCATGAAAGACAGCGGGGCGCCGTTTTATGTGATGCGCTTGGTGCGTGGCGACACGCTGGCCAAGCGTCTGAAGGAATGCGAGATGCCTGCCGCCCCGGAGCAAGCGCTTTCGCGGCGCTTGAGCCTGCTGGATAGACTGATGGACGTTTGCGAGGCGCTGGCCTATGCGCATTCCAAGGGCGTGATTCATCGAGACATCAAACCCGGCAATATCGTGCTGGGGCCGTTCGGCGAAACCATCGTCCTCGATTGGGGTTTGGCCAAGGTCGAAAACGAAGCCGACTTGGCGCCCATGATGCCCGCCCAGCAAGACGCCGACGCCGACCTGACCCGCATCGGCGATATTCTCGGCACGCCGGCCTATATGGCGCCGGAGCAGGCTAACCCTGCCTTCGGCGAGGTGGACGCCCGGTCCGACGTGTTTGCGCTGGGCTGCATACTGTATTACCTGCTGCGCGGTTATCCGCCCTTGCGCGGCAGCGCCGACGACATTCTGACGCAACTGAGTTCGCCGGCGCCGCTGCCGTCGGCCCGCGATCCCAAATTGCCGGCGCCGCCGGAATTGATCGCTATTTGCGACAAAGCCTTGGACAAGGACAAGTCGCGACGCTTCCCGGACGCCGCCGCGCTGGCCGACGAATTACGCGCCTATCGCGACGGCCGCTTGGTCAGCGCTTATGCGTATTCCCGCAGCGAATTGCTGCGTCGCTTCATGGCCCGTAACAAAACGATTTTGACGGCATCGGCCGCGGTATTGCTCGCTATCCTGGTGGGTGCCGGACTGGCGTTTAAGTTCGGAGTAGAGGCCCATCAAGCCCGTAAACTAGCCGTGGCGGAAGGCGAAATGGTCAAGTTGGAAAAGCAGCGCGTGGAAACCGCATTGGCCGATGTCACTCGCATTTCCAATCAAAACCTGAATGACGCCGACGAAGCTGCCGCTACCATTCGGGCAAGTATGGCCGAGTTGACAGCCGGCATCGAGCAAGCTGCCGCGACGCTGCGAACCGGCGTCGAGCTTTCCGCGACCGGCCCCTTGCTGGATAGCTTGCTGCAACGCTATCCGCGCGTCGAGAGCTTTGCGACCACCCGTGCGCCAGGCCGGATTGTCGCGGTTGCTCCCGCTAAATACCGGCAAGCCGTTGGCGCCGATACCTCGCAACTGGAGCATAACCGTTTGGTATTGGAGCGCGGCGTACCCATCCTTAGCCGGGTGTATCAAGCGCCGGAAGGCTTCGCCGCCGTCACGCTGGTGGTGCCGATCAAGCAGGGCAATGCCATTCCCGGTTTCATTTCTGTTCGGCTCAAGGCCGCCGAGTTTCTGGGCGGATTGTTGGCGGCCGGCACTCAGACCGCGACACGCATGGTTTGGGTGGTGCAAGACGACGGACTGATTCTGTACGATACCGATCCGAGCGAAATCGGCCTGAACTTGTTTCGCGAGGAACGCTTCGCGCAGATTCCGGAATTACGGCAGCTTTCGCAGCAAATTTCCCAGCAGGATGCCGGGGTGGGTTATTACCAGAGTCCGGCTGTCGGCCAAGCGGCGCCATCACGGCGGATTGCCTCCTGGGTGATGCTGCATCCGGCGGAAAATCGGGCGTGGAAGGCGGTGGTGTTGGAAGTTTGGTAGGTAGCTTGGCTTATTTCACGACAACGACATCTCGTTCAATAACGACTTACCCTTTGAAAATCCCCATACACGATGTAGGCTAACTGATAAAGCCTAATTCAACCTGCAAACAGCCTATGAACCACAAAACCCTGATGATCGTTAGCGTGCTGACAATAGCCGGCGTAATGTTTATCTACAGCCGCCGTCCGCAGCCTATCGAAGTGGAGGCTTATACCCTGACCGAGGGCGAGGTGCGGACCAGTGTGGCGAATACTCGGGTGGGTACCATCAAAGCTTGCCGGCGGGCTTATTTGGCGCCTGCGACCGGCGGACAGGTTGCCAGTTTGTTGGTCAAGGAAGGCGATAAGGTCAAGCAAGGCCAGGTGCTGCTGGAAGTCTGGAATCAGGATTTGAAAGCGCAAGTCGGCTTGCAAAAAGCCCAAATCGCTGCCCACCGGGCCAGCGCCGAACAGGCTTGCCAATTGGCCGGCGGCGCCGAACGGGAAGCGGCGCGGATGTCGAAATTACAGAAACGCGATCACGTGGTTTCCGAGGAGCAGGTGGATAAATCGGTGACCGGCGGTAAATCGCAACGGGCCGCGTGTCGGGCGGCATTGCAAAACATCGCGGTGGCGGAAGCGCAATTGGCTGTCGCCGACGCAGCAGTGCAGCGCACCCTGGTCAAAGCGCCGTTCGACGGCACGGTTGCCGAGGTCAATGCCGAATTGGGCGAGTTCGTCACGCCCTCTCCGCCGGGTATTCCGACCCTGCCGCCCATCGATTTGCTGGACGTCAGCTGCCTGACCGTGTCCGCGCCCATTGACGAAGTGGATGCGGCCTCGATCAAAACCGGCATGAGCGCGTGCGTGTCGCTGGACGCCTTTCCGGATAAACGCTGTTCCGGTATCGTCACCCGCATCGCGCCGTATGTGCTGGAAAAGGAAAAACAGGCGCGTACCGTGGAAGTAGAAGTGACGTTGCGCGACCCCAAGGATTTGGCGGAATTATTGCCCGGTTACAGCGCCGACATCGAAGTGCTGTTGACCAGCAAGGAAAAAGCCTTGCGGCTGCCGGCCGAAGCGATACTGGAAAATCATCGGGTACTGCTGATAGATGAGGATAATGTATTGCATGAACAAGGCTTTCAAGCAGGTTTGTCCAATTGGAGTTTCACCGAAGTTGTGAGTGGGTTAAAGGCCGGCGACAGAGTGGTGTTATCGGTCGGCAAGGAGGGCGTGGCGGTCGGCGCGACGGTGCGGTTCAAACCATGATACGGCTCATCGGTATTCATCGGTATTTTAAGGTCGGTGAGCAAATCGTCAAAGCGCTGAACGGCATCGATCTGGCCATCGGCCGAGGCGAATACGTGTCGGTAATGGGGCCATCGGGTTCCGGTAAATCGACCTTGCTGAATATCATCGCTTTGCTGGATCAACCCTCGGCAGGCAGTTACGTGTTGAACGGCAAGGACGTTACCAGGCAAAGCGACGACGAATTGGCGAAAATCCGCCGCGACAATATCGGTTTCGTGTTCCAGTTTTTTCATTTGATCCCGCGCCTGACCGCCGCCGAAAATATCGAAATGCCGATGATCTTGGCTGGCATCGACAGCAAACAACGCCAACTAAGGGTAGAGCAGGCTCTGGCTTCGGTGAATCTGCTGGATAGGGCCGAACATAAGCCCAATCAACTGTCCGGCGGCCAATTGCAACGCATCGCCATTGCCCGGGCGATGGTCATGCAGCCGGCCATCCTGCTGGCCGACGAGCCGACCGGTAATCTGGATAGCAAGGCCGGTCAGGACATTATTGATTTGCTGGAAAGCTTGCATCAGCAAGGGGTGACTCTCATCATCATTACCCACGACCGCAGCATAGGCGAGCGTGCTAGCCGGCAAATCAGGATCGTTGACGGCCAAATCGCCGTTTAGCCTCGACGTGGCAAAGGGATTAAATCGGCTGACAGACATAATCTTGTCGTTAGACCTTTGCCGGCATTGTGGCATACTGTCGAAGAAACCAAAGCACTAGCCGGGCGGGGGAGTTATGGAGCGGCACCGATTAAGTTTTTGCAATGCGATCAAGCTGGATGACAATTTAGCGGAATTTATCGTCGACGAAGGCGTGGAGTTCAATCAGGCGCGGGTGGACGAATACCACGCCTGGATAGAAGCTAATTTACAGAGCCCTTATCTGGTCCTGGTGCACAAGTTGAACGCCTATCACTACGATTTTACCGCGCAACGAAAAGTCGGTACTTTGCCTGGCATTAAGGCGGTGGCTTTCGTGGTGTACAGCAACATCAGCAAAATGGTTACCCAAGTGATGTTGTCGATGCCCAGAGACGCCGAATGGGCTTACCGTATCTTCGATAATCGCGACGCGGCGCTCAGTTGGCTGGAGAGTCAACGTTTTCTAACCGAAAATATTAATGCCGATGGCCGGTCTACACTTCTGTAGAATGGTGCCCATTCTAATGCCTTGGCGGGTTTCATCATGACGCAGTCCAATTATCGATCTATCTTTAGTGCTGCTAACGCCAGACAACGACAGGATAATTTTGCCGACTATTGGGTGTTTACTCAGCAACATGGCGGCGAATTATTGGAGGCGGAGCAGGATTTGGCGAAGAAGCGCGCGCGTTTGCAACACTTTCAAAACAATCCGGTGCATTTGCGTAAACCGTTGCCTGACCCGGAAGCCTTCTACCGCAATTATGTGACGCTAGTCGATAATCCTCAGTCACTGGATCGCTTGACCTTGCTGCTCTGCGCAATCTACAAATTTGCCCGCCACGAGTGGGTCGGTATCAAGGGCGCTTGGGATGTGGTGCCGGATATGGCGCATTCTCACGCCCTGGAAGACAAGATTTCCAGAATCCACCTGGCCGAAGAATTTTGCCATGTCCGTCTGTTCGACGAGATGCTGAAGACCTGCGGATTGGACGACGTGGTTTGGCAACCGTTAACGCCGTTCAAGGAAATGATTTACCGGCAGTTCCCCAAGGTGCCGGGGTTTTTGATGGATACGCCGGCTTTCGTCACCGAATTGATGGGCGTCAGTTTTTACTGCCATCTTTACAAAGTGTTCGACGAGGTCTTAGCCGACGAGCCGGAAGTTCTGGAACGTCTGAAAGCCTTGCTGGATGAAATCACGATAGACGAAGTGGCTCATGTCGGGCAGCGCCGTAATTTTATTGGGGCTGTCGGCATCAAAATCGCCCGCTATTTGGTCAAGCCGTTTTATACGATGTTTTTCCAGGATATTCCGGAAGTGGCCAAATTGTTCGATGTCAACCAAATGATCGCCGATGGCGAAGCGTTCGATTTTAATCGGCTGCCCGACTATATAATCACCCGCAGCTGGATACCTTCCTATTGCAAGGTTGCGGCTTAAGCCAGCGGTCCGCGCTTGAGCGGCGGCCACTTCAACGGCAGCCACATCTGGTATAAGCTGAGCAACACTTGAAAATTCAAGGACAAACCCATCAGTGCCCCGCTGAGCACCAATAAATAAGCAAAAGACGGGGTTTCGCGGGTCAAATACCAGGCCAGGATGTCGGTCAACATACTCAAAAAAGGCATGCCGATGGTCAAGCGTTTCAGCCATACTGGTATTTCGCACAGCACGAACAGTTTGCCGACCATATACAGAATAAAGGCAATGCCGAATAAATGGATATGCGATACCCGGACCAAGGACGGAATCGAGGCGCCGCGGTCGGCTTCGGTCAGTTTCACCACCTGCTCGTAGCTGGTCAGCGGCGGGACTTTCATGCCGCTGGCCGGCGAATGGCAGATTTGGCAATCGCGTTGCAGAATCGGCGCTACCTGCACTTCGTAAATGGCTTGCTGGGCGCCGGATTCGATCCAATCCAGAATCACCGTTTTGTCGGCCGCCGATTTGAGATTGCCGGCCATCGGCCCGTTAATGGCCGCCGCCAACCGGGTTTGGTCTGAGCTGCCATGATAGGCGATGGCAATATCGGTAACCGATATGCCGGGATTGCCGTCGTGGCCTTGGTGGGAAAAATAGATTTGCCCCAGCGAAAACAAATAACCGAGGGCAATACTGATTAAAAACAGGCTGTTGAGTATGCGTTCCGAAATGGAGATGTCGCTGAAGCGTTGGCAGCTGCGCATAAGGCACCTCATGGTTTCCGTAGATAGTTTATACGCAGCAAAATATATGCCTCGATGCCAAGCCAGTCATGACAAGGGTTAGGCTGAAAACGGCGAGGAAATAATCAATCGAGATGGTGCGTGGCGCACCGCTGTGGCGCAAAGCCAACAGTTTTTGCCAAATTCGCAGCGCTTAGCGCAAAAACGGCAACAGCACCCCAAATACCAAAATCAACGCTGCGCCCAGTAAGGCGGTTTGGGCGGGAATCCGCTCGAACAGGGCGATACTCCAGGCCAGACTCAAAACCGGCGTCAAGTAAGCAATCGAGCTGACCAGCGCCGCCGGCGCGGTTTGATAGGCGCGGGTCATGAAATGCTGGGCGCCGCTGCCGAACAAGCCAATCAACATTAACAATCCCCAGCTTTCCGGACTGCCGGGCAAGCGATAACCGAATTGTGCGAAATACAAGGCATGCACGGCCAAGCCGACCAGGCAAAAATAGAAGATAACGGTTTGCGGCGCATTGCTGCGCCCGGCGCGCGCCACCATCAGATAGGCCAGGGCCGATAGCAATCCCGACAATAAGGCCATGGCCTGAGCCAGCAGATTGTGGCTATCGCGAATATCGAATAACAAGGAAACGCCGCTGAACGAGCCGATGATGGCCAGCCAGGCCAGCAGCGAGTTTTTCTGATTCAGCACCAACGGCCCCAACAGCACCACAAACACGCCGCTGCTGGCGGTGAGGAAAGCGCTCTCGCCGGGACCGATGCGGGTGATCGCCGCGAACGACAGCATCAAGGCCGTGCTGCCGAACAAGCCGCGCAGCCATAACGACGGACGGCCGTCGCCGAACAGGCCGACCAGTTGGCCGCCGATCATGGCTGGGATCACTAAAATCAGTAAATTGGCCAGGATGCGAATAAAGCTCACCACGCTGGCCGGCAAGCCGGTGTCGAACAAGCCTATCGCATAAACGCCGGCGTTCATCACCGAAAACAATAGACAGGCGATCAGCATGTCTATCAAACCGCGACGGCTGCGTGTGTGGTCGGAAATAGGAAGCGGAGGCGCTATTGCTGGCTTATCGGGGGTATCTGGCACGGTTCCTGGGACGATGGTGTGGACGCCGCCCAAATCGCTTCGCTAGGATTTGTGGCGCTTGGCAATACTGCTGGGAGAAATTCCAAAATATTTGCTAAATGCGGCGCTGAAATTACTGGCGTGATTATATCCGACATAATCCGCAGCCACATCAATTTGACAGCTGCTGGTTTCCAACAGCCGATAAGCATTGTCCATTCTGATCGCCAGCAATAATCCGTATGGCGTGGTATTAAAATAATGGTGAAACAATTGTTTTAATTTAAATTGATTAGTGCCGACCCGCTTTGATAATGCCGAAACCGAGGGCGGGTTTTTAAACTCGTTGATTAAAATACTACGTGCGGCCTGGGCAATATCTTGATCTTTTTGATGGAATATCGATGCGTTTTCCTGATTGTCTCGCCATAAATGACTGAGCTCGGTAGCTAATATCGACATGGCTTGACCATGCATAAACAAGCGTTTGACTGAAGCGTCCACGTCGCAAGCTAATAACTGCCGGGTCGCGATTAACGCGGTATTTGAAATAGGCCGGTGGCTTAATAAACGAATACTGTTTTTATTAAAAAATCGCGCCGAATTTTTTTCGCCAAAATATCGATCCAACCAAGTTTTACCCAAGGAAAAACGCACTTGCGCCATGTCATTTTGGGCTTGGTACTGGCGTTCGCCGACGCTGGCATGAAAGGCGGTGATCGAGGTATAGCCCTCATTAAAAATAATTTCATGACCTTGTTTATCGACGAAACGCGATTGGCCCTTCATGCCTAGAGTCACGACCAGGCGCGGCTCCGGCTGATCCATGCGTGTCAAGACTGCCAGGTCTTGGCTGGGTTGGTAGTGGGTTTCGATGTAATTCAGATCGGTATCGAGCTGAAACATTGCCGAGTGCCCCTGGCCCAGTTCGTCCGGTAGCGATTGTTTCAGACAATCCGCCAACTGTTGCGACGGTAAATCGTCGTTTTTGATGCGCCAGCGTCCCGCCGCTTTTAGATTCATCGCAACCTCTGTGTCGTGATAAAAGCCGAGCTATATTTAAACTGTGTTATTTCACGCAATTAATAAGCCATTAAAACATTCGCCTAATTTTAACTCGCTGATAATTGAATGGTTTATGAAAATATCGTTCGATTATTTAAATAAGATAATCTGCTATCGGCAGTTATCAGCGCTACTTATAGCATAAAAAATATTACCTTTGGCATATGAAAGTCAGCGAGGCGCAAGTAGGCAATTCGCTAAAATCATCGGCGTCAAAAACGTTCTTCTTATTCGAGAAAGCTCGATTCGGATAGCGTTTTATTTTTGCCGAATGTTTATTGGAATTGTCATGAAATACGCTCCGCAACCATTGCTCGTTTCTCTCGCCCTGCTTCAGGTCAGCGCCGCCGTGTTGGCTGACACCAAGCCCGAAGAACTCGACGCCACCGAGGTGGTCGCCAGTCCGATTATCGAAGAAAACCATCTGGACGAATTTTCCGAAGTGTCGGCGCTGGTCACCGAAGAGCAAATCCGCGATCAAAATGCCTTGGATCTGGCATCGGTGCTGAAAAGAACGCCCGGTGTGCAGATCTCGCGTTATAACCCGGTTGGCGCATTTGGCGGCGACCAAGGCGGCGCGGTGTCGATTCGGGGCCAGGGCACCGGCAGGCCGGGTAGCGAGATTAAAACCTATATCGACGATATTCCGATGTATATGGCGACCTGGAATCATCCGCTATTGGATTTACTGCCGGTCAACGGCATGCAGTCGATCACCGTCTACAAAGGCCCGCAACCGCATATCAACGGCAATAACTTTGGCTCGATCAATCTGCAAACCAAGACTGCCGTCGAGGATGGTATACACGGCAGCGGCCGTTTATCCGGCGGGTTTTTCGGTACGATCACCGAACAAGCCGATGTACAGGGCAAATACGGCGATTTCGATTTCTCGCTGGCGCAAGGCTACGCCAAGTCCGACGGCCACCGCGAGAACGGTTTTGGCGAGTTGAGAAATGTGATGGGCAAGGCCGGTTATCAAATCAATCCGAATTGGCGCTCAGACGTAACGTTTTTGTATGCCGACAACAAAGCTGGCGACCCCGGCCAATATGGCGTCACTCCGCCGATTGGCGAATACGATACGACCGCGGGCATGGTTGGCGCCAGCGTCAGCCACGAACACGGCGACTGGCAAGGTAAATTTACGATTTACCATAATGGCGGCGACGGCGATTGGCTGAATCAAAATACTTATTTCACCGGCTTTGCCGACAGCCGGTCGAATCTGTTAAGCCAATACAGCATGGATGGCTTTCGCTGGAAGGAACAATTTTCGCCTTGGCAGGGCGGCACGATACTCGCCGGCATCGATAACGAATGGCTGAACGGTAAAGTGACTAACTTGGGAGCGCAAACCAATCATCAGGTTTATCAATTCGCGACGCCAACCTTCAGGCTAACCAGCCCTTATTTGGCACTGAATCACGAGTTTGCGTTGAATAAAGATTGGGTGATGATCCCGTCGATGGGTGTGCGTTTTTACGATCATAGTCATTACCAATCCAAAGCCTCACCGCATGCAGGTCTGTCTTTTGTTTCCAAGGATTTGACCTTGTACGGCAATGTGTCCAATGGCGTTAATTACCCTGGTATCGATGCCGCCGCCAATGCCGGGGCATTATCCAATGTGCCACTCAATATGTTTTCCGGCGGCTTTTTGCCGAATTTTTCAGCCAACGGCTGGCAAAATTTATCGCCCGAAAACGTCGATCACGCCGAAGTGGGTTTGAAAGCCTCTCCGTTTAAAACCACGCAAATCGACTTGAGCTTCTTCATCGACAATGTCAAAAACCGTTACGTGTTCGATTTAACCCAAGGCTCTTATCTCAACTACGGCTCATACTGGATGCGCGGTTTGGAAGCATCCGTGAAACAAGAGTTGATAGCCGACTGGACTCTGTTTGCAGGACTGACGCTGCTGAATCCGAGCATTCCGAATTTGCCGTACACGCCGGAACAGGCCGTCACCGCCGGCATCAACGGCCC
>Ga0172378_10005106_pt1 | contig 12252 bp, 7 predicted proteins | sample GrowelOW332metaG_FD_119755 | JGI IMG/M metagenome (GOLD analysis project Ga0172378, IMG submission 119755) | Groundwater microbial communities from an aquifer near a municipal landfill in Southern Ontario, Canada - Pumphouse #3_1 metaG | ecosystem: Environmental > Aquatic > Deep subsurface >...
TCTTTTTTATTACTTTACGCAAAAATGCAGAGTAATTTGACTATATTTGCATGTCATCATAATAAAAGATGATTCAACAATTATGGCAAAAATTACAAAAGAGGCTGCTTTACGATATCATTCAGAAGGCAAACCGGGAAAAATAGAAGTCGTTCCCACCAAACCGTATAGTACACAAACCGATTTATCACTGGCTTATTCTCCTGGCGTCGCAGAGCCTTGTCTGGAAATTCAAAAGAATCCAGAAGATGCTTATAAATACACGGATAAGGGTAATCTCGTCGCAGTTATTTCTAACGGAACAGCCGTATTGGGACTTGGTGATATCGGAGCATTAAGCGGCAAACCTGTAATGGAAGGTAAAAGCTTACTTTTCAAGATCTATGCCGGCATTGATGTCTTTGATATTGAAATAGACGAAAAAGACCCTGATAAATTTGTTGAAACGGTAAAAGCCATCGCCCCAACATTCGGAGGCATCAACCTCGAAGATATCAAAGCTCCCGAATGTTTCAAGATAGAAAAGAAATTAAAAGAAGAACTTGATATTCCGGTCATGCATGATGATCAGCACGGTACTGCCATTATCACGAGTGCCGGATTGCTCAATGCACTAATTGTTGCCGGGAAAAAGATAAATGAAATAAAAATCGTTGTCAATGGTGCAGGGGCGTCAGCCGTTTCCTGTACAAAGTTATATGTCTCGCTAGGAGCACGAAAAGAAAATATTCTGATGCTTGACAGCAAAGGCGTAATCACAAAAGAGCGCAAAAACTTAAACGAACAAAAACAAATCTTCGCTACCGACCGAACTGATGTACATACTCTGACAGAAGCGATTCGCGGTGCCGACATGTTTTTAGGCCTTTCACGCGGTAACGTACTTACCCAAGATATGATTCGCAGCATGAACAAAAGACCAATTGTTTTTGCATTGGCCAATCCTACTCCTGAAATTTCTTACGAAGAAGCTATGGCAGCACGTCCTGATGTCTTAATGGCCACAGGGCGCTCGGATTATCCTAACCAGATTAATAATGTAATCGGCTTCCCATATATCTTTCGTGGAGCCCTCGACACACAATCCAAAGCGATCAACGAAGAAATGAAACTGGCTGCCGTTTATGCCATTGCCGAACTGGCACGTAAGCCTGTGCCCGATGTTGTAAATAACACATATAAAGTAAATAATTTAACTTTTGGTCCTGAATATTTCATTCCAAAACCTGTCGATCCGCGACTTATTACCGAGGTATCGTGTGCTGTAGCCAAAGCTGCCATGGAATCCGGCGTTGCCCGCAAGCCCATACTGGATTGGGATGCTTACTGCCTGAAACTCCGCCAGCTCATGGGATATGAATCAAAATTGACTCGTCAATTATATGACACAGCACGTCACAATCCGCAACGCGTCGTTTTTGCTGAAGGCACACATCCAAATATGCTGAAAGCCGCTGTACATGCCTGCTCCGAAGGAATCTGTCATCCTATTCTTCTTGGTAATGATGAAGTTATCACCAACATGGCCAAAGAACTGGAGCTTAGTCTTGAAGGCATCGAAATTGTTAATCTAAGACATCCGAAACAACTTGAACGCAGAAAACGATATGCGCATATCCTAGCTGATAAGCGTACACGAGAAGGTGTAACCTATGATGAAGCACGGGATAAAATGTATGAGCGCAATTATTTCGGCATGATGATGGTTGAAACAGGAGAAGCAGATGCTTTTATTACCGGACTTTACACTAAATACAGCAATACAATTAAAGTTGCAAAAGAAGTTATAGGCATTCAACCCGGATTCTCACATTTTGGTACAATGCACATCTTGAATTCCAAGCGTGGCACATTTTTCCTTGCTGATACCTTGATTAATAGGCATCCTGATGCTGAAACTTTAATTGATATAGCACGATTAGCCGAGAAATCCGTTAAATTCTTCAACAGAGTTCCCGTTATAGCAATGCTTTCCTACTCAAATTTCGGAACAGATAATACCGGTAGTCCGGCAAATGTTCATAAAGCTGTAGAGTATATGCAAAAAAGCTATCCGGACTTAGCTATAGATGGAGAGATGCAAGTAAATTTTGCCATGGACAAAAAAGTTCGTGATGCCAAATATCCGTTTACGCGCCTTGTAGGTAAGGACGTCAATACCATGATCTTCCCCAACTTGAGTTCGGCCAACTCTGGATACAAACTATTACAAGCAATGATGAGCGAAGGAGAAATTATCGGTCCGATTCAGATGGGATTAAATAAACCGATACATTTTACCGACTTCGAGAGCTCTGTTCGTGACATTGTCAATATTACTGCAGTTGCCGTTATTGATGCTATTGTAGCCAAGAAAATAGGAAGATGAAGCATTTTTTTCAATAACAAAAACATTTATATATCACCGGATTTATCTTAATAGTCCGATGATATATAAATACAAAGAGGTAAATATATAATGCTTATTTCATAATTACTCCTTGTTTCTTCATTCCATCCATTTTAATAACCAGCGGTTTTTCAAAATGAACATGTCGGAGAAATTTTGTTTCTTCTATAGCTGGTTGTGCATTCAAAAAATCAATATCATAATAGCCATCATTCATGTACGGATTTACAGTAAAGTAACCGATACCAAAAGAAGTCAGGTTTTGAAAGAAATGAGTTCCCTGACTCGGATCAACACGATAATTTGTCAAACCAGCCTCAACAATGACACGGGCACCGGAAATGCAAGACCACTTTACCGGAATGCCAAGCCATGAATCACTGCTTCCCCATCGTCCCGGCCCGATAAGTATATATCCGGTTTTCTTATTAAGCAGCAACTGATTCATCTTATCTATTTCTCCTGCAATCAAAAAATTATTAGAAGCACTATACCCCTCCGTCTTAACATAAACCACATCTCTGACATCACTAACAATACCCTGTCCTAAAGAATTGTTAGAACGGAGGATTAAATCACTATCATTAATTTTATCCAGGTTTTCACCAAGCACCTTCTTACTATCCACAATGGGACGAATCTGCAAGAGATAAAAGGTCCCTTTCCTTTCTTCATCACGACTCATATTAACAGCAAATTCAATTTCGATAGGGCGGAGCATCTCTTGCGCACCATATTTTAAAATCAGCTGCAATATCTTGGACAACGGAAATACATCGTGCTGGAGTATATTGGCAAAAGTTATAATTTTCCTTCCTCCGGGATAGAGACCATCACGAATCACTTGATCACGAGGATCATAAGTAGAAGCCAGATAACGCAAAGAACCATCCTTTTCAGCATCTTTCAAATGAAGTTTGAGCAAATTAAAGCCATCATCAATAGAAAAAAGCTTCGCCGTATTACTCAAATCAAGGGCATAAAACTCCGTTTGCGTCTCATGCAAAGCCATCTCCATTTCACTGGTTTGCAATACCTTGTCGGGATGATACGGGGACAAACGCAATGTCACGCCACCATCAACAATATATTTGCCAAGTCCCAATGCCAGATTCACCGTACCCTCTTCAACTTTTTCATCACCGATAGGATAAAAATTAAGAGACCGAGCCACACCGGAAATCGAAGGATAATAGTAATTGCCGTAAGTATTGCCAATAACCTCTTGAAGAATTACAGCCATTTTTTCCTGATCTATCACATTAGATGTCGCTTGCATATAAGCTTTGCTGTTTTTAAAATAGACCGAAGCATAAACACCTTTAATAGCATCGGAAAGCATGCGGAGCATTTCGTACTTATCATCCAAATAAGGAATCATATAAGTATTGTATATTCCCGCAAAAGGCTGATAATGAGAATCCTCGAGCAAAGACGAAGATCTTATGGCTATAGGTGCTTTCACCACATCAAAAAAAGTAAAGAAATCATCAACCAACCGTTCCGGTAATTTGGCTTTGAGAAAATATTTCAATATTGTTTCATCAGGTATATCAGAAAGCGCCACCTGATATAAATCATTCGCATCCATGAATTCATCAAACACATCGGTACACAACACTACTGTTCTAGGTATGATAATACTAGCATTTTCAAACATCTCAAACTCAGGATAACGTTTCAACATATGATCGATAAATGCAAGTCCCCGCCCTTTTCCACCAAGTGACCCTTCACCTATACGGGCAAAATTGGAATAGCGATCAAATCGATCTCGTTTAAAAACGGCAACTATCCCCTGATTCTTCATCTTGCGATATTTCACTATGGCTTCAAAAATAATTATCCGATGCACGTCCACATCTTGCAAACTATTCCAGGTAATAGGCCTCAAAAATTCCGCTACCGGAAATACGGCGCGCGAATAAAGCCATCGCGACACATGATTACGACTGATATGATAAAGAAACGACTCGGCCGGAACAGCAAACAATATGTTCTGTAGTTCCTTTAAATTATGTACGCGAGCTATCTGCTCCCCGGTATTCGGATTACGAAAGATAAAATCACCGAAACCGAACTCATCAGAAACCACCCTGCATAGATCGACATCCATCTTCTTAGAATTCTTATCAATGAAGCTGGCATGGTATTTCTCGGCATAAGAAGCAAAATCTATCTCGGACGACTGGATAACCAAAGGAACAAAAGGATCATTTTTACGAATCTCATCACAAAGCTTGATTCCGGCCATCAAATCTTCCTTCTCTCCATTTTCTTGAGGAAAGCGAACATCGGTAATCACACCCAATATATTATTTTGATACTTCCAATAAATCGCCGAGGCTTCCTTATAAGTACGTGCGAGAACGATTTTAGGGCGTCCTCTCATTCGAAGCATACGTTGATGGGCATTCAATGCCTCAGTAGAAAAAGCAAGACTTTGCTTTAAGACAAATTTGTAAAGATTGGGTAAAATAGAAGAATAAAAACGTATGCCATCTTCAACCAAAAGAATCAATTGCACACCAACCTCTTTCACATCATGCTCCAGATTCATTCGGTCTTCCATCAACTTAATGATGGATACCAACAAATCCGTATTACCCAGCCAGCAAAAAATATATTCGAAAGCACTTAAATCTTCATCAGCAATGCGCTTGGTAATACCATGACTAAAGGGTGTCAGTATAACGATAGGAATAGACTGATACAACGCCTTGATCTGTCTTCCGATAGCAAAACTATCATTATCTGCGGTTCCGGGCATACAAATAACAAGATCGAAACTAAGTTTATGAAGCATCTCCAAGGCTTCTTTTTCAGTTGTAGCCTCCCAAAAACGAGGAGGATATCGCAAAGACAACGAAGTATATTCATTAAAAATCTTTTCGTCTATCCGGCCATCATCTTCAAGCATAAAAGCATCGTACGGATTGGCGATAAGCAAAACATTAAAGATACGTAAAGTCATCAAATTAGCAAACTGGGTATCTTTAAAATAAAGCTGTTTTAGTTTGATTTTACTAAGCATTATGTAAGTTTCTTAAATAGAAATAAGTAACAGAGTCAATGTTCAAAAATAATAATATTTTCTCAGAAACCAACCCGTTTCCCTATAAAATGAATGAAATAAAAACAATAAGAAATCATTATCCATTGCTTTTCTAAAAGTAATATTTATCTTTACTGCAATAAATATTCATAATATAAATAACAATATTGATATGAAGAAATTCACTATTTTGCTAACAACCGTCATTCTTATGTCATGCAATAATAAACAAATCAAATTGATCTACCCCAAAACAGCAACAGTAGATACTGTTGATACGTACTTCGGTACGCAAGTACCCGATCCTTTTCGCTGGCTCGAAAATGACACAAGCACGGCAACAGCAGCCTGGGTTCAAGCTGAAAACAAAGTCACGAATGAGTATCTAAGCCACATCCCCTTCCGTAATAAACTGAAACAGGAACTTACCGAAATAGCAAATTACGAACGTCTCGGCACTCCATTCAAAAAAAACGGTAAATTTTATTTTTTCAAGAATAATGGATTACAAAACCAAAGCGTTCTTTATGAAGCAGACTCACTTCATGCCACACCACATGTTTTTCTTGACCCCAACAAACTTTCTGACGATGGTACAGTAGCACTGAAAGGGATATACTTTGCAAAAAACGGAAAATATATGGCTTACACCATTTCGCGTAGCGGTTCGGATTGGGAAGAGATTTATGTCAAGGACCTTTCTACCGATCAACTTACCCCCGATCACATCGTTTGGGCCAAATTTACCGATGTTGCCTGGTCGGGCAACGGCTTCTATTACAGTGCTTACAACCGCCCCGCCGCCGGGCACAAAGCTTTCTCTAATATCAACGTGGGACATAAAGTCTACTATCATAACATGGGCACCCCGCAGAGCAAAGATCTCTTGATTTTTCAAAATCAGGCAGAACCGAAACGCTTCTACACAGCTGTTACCAACAACGAAGAAACATATCTTTACCTCTTCGAATCCGGAGCTGGAAGTGGTAACAACCTGTTTATGAAGGACTTAACAAAGAAGGATTCACCATTCATTCAACTCACCACCGACTTCAACTATCAATATAGTCCCATAGGAATACACGATGGTAAACTTTATCTCCTCACCAACTATCAGGCACAAAAGTTCTGCATTATGGAGACCGACCTGAATCATTTGGAACTGGCCAATTGGAAAAAATTCATTCCCCAATCTGATATGGTACTCACCGACGCACAACTTATCAGTGATAAGCTCCTGCTCACTTACAGCAAAGACGCATCCGACCGGGCTTATTTTTTTGATTTCGGCGGAGAAATGAAAGAAGAAATCAAACTTCCCTCACTTGGCTCTATCAGCATCAGTGGAGAAAAGGATGACAAAGACTGCTTCATGTCTTTCACTTCCTTCACCACACCGGGCACCATCTATCAGTTGAACACCAACAATGGAGAACTGAATCTATATATGACTCCGAAGGTAAAATTCGATGCCAATGCATTTGTTACCGAACAAGTCTTCTTTGCCAGCAAGGATGGTACAAAAATACCAATGTTCCTTACCTACCGCAAAGATTTGAAAAAAGATGGCAAGAATCCTGCTTTTATATACGGATACGGTGGATTCGATATCGGTCTCAGTCCGTATTTCTCAGCTTATCGCATTCCGTTTCTTGAAAATGGAGGCATTTATGCACAAGTCAATCTACGCGGAGGCAATGAATACGGCGAAGCATGGCACTTAGCCGGCACAAAGATGCACAAACAGAACGTGTTTGACGACTTCATAGCCGCTACCGAATATCTCATAGCCCAAAACTATACCAACAAAAACCTCACAGCCATCGTGGGCGGTTCAAATGGCGGATTGTTGGTTGGAGCATGCATGACACAACGTCCCGACCTTTTCCGTGTAGCTGTTCCTCAGGTAGGAGTCATGGATATGTTGCGTTATCATAAATTTACCATCGGATGGAATTGGGCCAGTGATTACGGTACAAGTGAGGACAGCAAAGAAATGTTTGAATATCTCAAGAGTTACTCTCCACTACATAATTTAAAACCGGGAACCAAATATCCGGCTACGCTCATCACTACAGCCGATCATGACGACCGTGTAGTGCCTGCACATTCATTCAAATTTGCCGCAACACTACAAACAGATAATGCCGGAACAAATCCGACGATTATACGCATCGACAGTAAGGCCGGACACGGAGGAGGTAAACCGATGACAAAAATCATAGAAGAGCAAACTGACATTTATGGATTTATTATGTACAACCTGGGCATGAATCCAAAACTATAGAAGAGATTAAAATATCATTTTATCATTATTATATTATTTTTTAAATAAAAATCAGGCATATAATAAAAGTTTTTTCTATATTTGTGGGTAAACAGATTACATTTTAACAAAACAACCATTTAATCAAATAGTTATGGATATCCAAAAAATTTTAACCTCACTTGAAGCAAAACATCCAGGCGAATTAGAATATCTTCAAGCCGTTAAAGAAGTATTGATTTCTATTAAAGACATATACAACCAACATCCGGAGTTTGAAAAAGCCAAGATTATAGAACGATTGGTTGAACCGGACCGCATATTTACTTTTCGCGTCACTTGGGTCGATGATAAGGGTGAAGTACAAAACAATTTAGGTTACCGCGTACAATTCAGCAATGCCATCGGCCCGTACAAAGGCGGCATTCGTTTCCATGCATCAGTCAACCTTTCTATTTTGAAGTTCCTTGGATTTGAACAAACTTTCAAAAATGCCTTAACCACGTTACCTATGGGTGGTGGAAAGGGTGGTTCTGATTTTTCACCACGCGGCAAGAGCAATGCAGAAATCATGAGATTCTGTCAGGCTTTCATCCTTGAATTATGGCGTCATATTGGCCCTAACATGGATGTACCCGCCGGAGATATCGGCGTAGGAGGACGGGAAGTAGGATACATGTTTGGCATGTATAAAAAACTCACCCGCGAGTTTACCGGCACATTCACAGGAAAAGGATTAGAATTCGGTGGATCCCTTGTCCGTCCCGAAGCAACAGGATTCGGAGGTCTATACTTTGTCAGACAAATGCTTCAAACCAAGGATATTGATATCAAGGGCAAAACCATTGCCATCTCCGGTTTCGGTAATGTAGCTTGGGGTGCCACTCTTAAATCCAATCAAATGGGTGCCAAAGTCATCAGTATCTCAGGCCCGGACGGATACATTTATGATCCAGACGGCATCAGCGGTGAAAAGATAGACTATATGCTTGAGCTGCGCAACTCAGGCAATGATGTTGTCGCTCCTTATGCCGATAAATATCCTGAGTCCACATTCGTTCCCAACAAACATCCGTGGGAACTAAAGGCTGACATTGCACTAACCTGTGCTACACAAAATGAGCTTGACAAGGAAGACGCCATGAATTTAATTAATAATAAAGTGCTTTGTGTTGGTGAGATATCCAATATGGGCTGTACCCCGGAAGCCATTGATTTATTCATCGCACACAAAACGATGTATGCACCGGGCAAGGCTGTTAATGCCGGCGGTGTAGCCACTTCTGGACTTGAAATGTCTCAAAACGCAATGCATCTGAGTTGGACCGCCGATGAAGTAGATGAAAGGTTACATCATATTATGCATGCCATCCATGAACAATGCGTAAAATACGGCACCGAACCCGACGGCTATATCAATTATGTAAAAGGCGCCAATATCGCAGGCTTTATGAAAGTAGCCCATGCCATGATGGGGCAAGGCATTATTTAATAAAAAAATTCTGTCAATAAATAATTCTCTCTCTCTTGCACATTAACTATTCAAGTTACCCATTTCCACACCAAAGGATATGGGTAACTTTTTTATCGGCATCCAGATTACAGACAATATCAAATCAGAAAAAGTTATTAAGAAATCGGAGTTAATCCCATTTCAGAAGCCTTTTTAAGCAAAAAGACTTTGGCAGATTCATATTCATTTGGAATATCGCCATTGAGAATAGCATCTTTGATAGCACTTTTCAAGGCACCCACTTCGCGGCACGGTTGCAAGCCGAAGATACGCATAATTTCATCGCCGCTCACCGGTGGTTGAAAATTACGAATACGGTCACGCTCTTCGATATCCTTCAGTTTCCGGCGTACAAGCTGGAAATTATCAAGAAAGCACTGCTTTCGTACCGAATTTTTGGATGTAATATCGGCCTCGCAAAGCATCATCAAATCCTCAATATCGTCCCCGGCCTCAAAGAGCAGACGCCGTACAGCCGAATCGGTAACCTCATCATTCGCTATTACGATAGGACGCATGTGCAATTGAACGAGCTTCTGCACATATTTCATCTTCTCGTTCATCGGCAGTTTCATCTTTTTGAAAATAGAAGGAATCATCTTCTCACCGATAAAATTATGATTATGAAAAGTCCAGCCTATAACCGGTTCAAAATTCTTTGTTGCCGGCTTACCGATGTCATGCAACAAGGCAGCCCATCGGAGCCAGAGCTTATCCGTGTGCCGGCTAATATTATCAAGCACCTCAAGCGTATGATAGAAATTATCTTTATGAGCCTTGCCGTTGCGTGTCTCAATTCCCTGTAATTTTACCAATTCAGGAAAAATAAGAGGAAGCAATCCGCTACGATCAAGATCGATGAAACCTTTTGAAGGAATGTCTGACAATAAGATTTTATTCAATTCATCCACGATACGTTCACGCGAAATGATTTTGATTCGTTCGCAATTACGGCAAACTGAATCAAAAGTCTTATCGTCGATAAAGAAGTTCAATTGTGAAGCAAAACGTATACAACGCATCATACGCAGAGGATCATCACTAAAAGTCACATCCGGGTCACGCGGTGTACGAATATTTTTTTCTTTTAAATCTTCAATGCCGCCAAAAGGATCCAATAATTCACCAAAGCGATTATGATTCAAGCAAACAGCAAGAGCATTAATAGTAAAATCGCGCCTGTTTTGATCATCCTCAAGCGTTCCGTTTTCTACAATCGGTTTGCGCGAATCATGTTGATACGATTCCTTCCTTGCACCGACAAACTCAATATCCGAACCGTGATAGACAACCTGTGCGGTACCGAAATTCTTAAAAACTGATATGCGAGCACCCTTTCCTAATTTTTTTCCAAGAGCCTGAGCCATATCAATGCCACTACCAACAACCACTACATCTATATCTTGAGAAGGACGTTGCAGAAACAAGTCACGCACATAACCACCTATAACATAACAATCCACCCCTAACGCATCGGCCGTTTCGGAAATTTTTTCAAATATTGGCTTTCTAAAATGCTTTTGCAAGTCCTCTTTGTTCAACTCTATCATTCCACGCAAATTAAGTTTGGGAGGCAAAGGTACAAAAAAACAATATATTTTGTATATTTGCAACCATATAAAGTATTCACACATGAAAAAAATAGTTGGAATCATTAGCATAACTCTACTTCTCTGCGCTTGTGGAGAAAATATTGAACATAAAGCCGATCAAAAATTGGCAGAAGCAAAAACATCCTTCAAACAAGGAAATTATAATGAGGCTAAATTAAAAATCGATAGTATCAAGATACTCTATCCCAAAGCCTTCAAGGCACGCCAGGCCGGCATTGACCTCATGCTGGAAGTGGAATTAAAGGAACAACGTACAAGCCTCGTATATCTGGACAGTCTGAGAAAAGTACTGCAAGATAAAAGATCAGCAATTATCGGGAAATACATACTTGAAAAAGATACCGCATACCAACGCGTCGGCAATTATTTTTGGCCATCACAAACCATGGACAAAAATGCACATCGCTCTTATATTCGTTTTCAGGTAAGCGAAGACGGCATTACTTCGATGACTTCCATCTACCGCGGAAGTTCGTTCATTCATCATACGGCAGTCTGCGTTACGGCTCCGGATGGCACTTTTGCCCAAACCCCTACAAGCAAAGATATTTATGAGACATCTATTTTAGGCGAGAAAACAGAAAATACAGAATACAAAAATGGTAATGACGGTAACGTAATGGGATTCATCTACTTGAATCAGGATAAAAATATCCGTGTAAAGTTTATCGGCAACCGTGATTATAATACGACGATGAGCCCAGCAGACAAGCAGGCTTTAAAGGGTATCTACGAATTGTCTCAAATTCTGGCGGGCATTAATAAAGTAAAGGAAGAACAGGATGAAGCGAATCTTAAAATAAAATTTGTAACCAAACGAATGGAACAAAAAACTGAACAAAGTCAAAAAAAAGATGGTGTATAGTCTCTTATAAAACCACACACCATATTTTTTGAAAGCACTATTTTTCTTATTTCATTGCACCCTCTACTTGTTTAAGCATCGTCTTAACATTGGCATTTGCCGGATCAATTTGCGAAGCCTGAGTCAGATAATCTTTGGCATCCTTAAAATCAGCATCTGCACTCGCCTTCTCGGTAGCATATTTAGTTGCATCCGTATTAGCCAACGGTGAAGCATTTTTCAATGTTCTAGCTCCATTGTTATAGCACAAAACGCCCAAACTATATAAAGCATCACATTTCATTTTTTGATCAGAAAGAGCAGTTACTTTTTTATAATTGTCCTTAGCCTCTTCATATTTACCCGTCTTTTGAGCATTAATACCGGCTTTCAGATAATATATACCATATCTCTTTTGCAAAGTCACATTATCGGGCGCGGCCTTTAAACCCTCATCCAACGTTGTTAAATAATTTTTAGTATCATTCTGTGCAGCATAAACCAAAGCCTTACGGGCATAAGCATTTCCTACATTATAATTCTTTTGTATAGCAATATCAAAATACTTCACA
>Ga0172378_10005107_pt1 | contig 12251 bp, 13 predicted proteins | sample GrowelOW332metaG_FD_119755 | JGI IMG/M metagenome (GOLD analysis project Ga0172378, IMG submission 119755) | Groundwater microbial communities from an aquifer near a municipal landfill in Southern Ontario, Canada - Pumphouse #3_1 metaG | ecosystem: Environmental > Aquatic > Deep subsurface >...
AATAATATTATTAGATTTGATGATCATTCTAAATTAAAATCTGCTGAAACATTTGGAGTGGATGGCACTTTAGTAGATCTTGGTTTGGTAAAATCAAGGACAAATAAAGCTGGCCAAGCTGCTACACTTGTATTTAATCAAGATATAGGTTTCGATGCAATACTATCATTGTTTATCCTACTTAAGGAAAATAATAGAGTAAAAGGAGCAGGAGCTTATTTATACTTTGGAGATAGAGATGATATGAAGTTCTCACAGAAAGCATTTAAGCAAAAATTAAATGATAATGTAGAACTACAAGATGTATTTATGAAAGAAGTTATTGATGTTCTTACTACTCAACTGGATAGTACTGATGTTGATAGAGATCTAGATACCAATACAGATATTATATCTGCAAGAGTGTTAGAGCATCTAAATACATTAGTTGCATAAAATAAGTATGGAGGAAATTAAATGGAAAATAAAATGTTATTAAAACAAATAAATGGGTTATATTGTTTATATTCATGTATAACAAAATCCTTAATACAAATTAATATAACTAGAAAAAGTTTTATTAATTGGTGTGTTTTAAATGGATCTACAATAGAATATGCAGAAAGTATTTTAGATCGTGCATATTCATTTGTAGATATTATTAAAATGACTGCTAAATACACTACTATGAATAAAAATAGAGTTCCTAGTTATGAAATGAGTTTTTCTAACTAAAGTGTAAAACTATAAGTAAATATATATTATATATGTGATAGTAGTCAATACTATCACATATTACTAACGCATAGGAGGTATACAATTTTGGCTATAGTGAACATTGTAGATGATATACAAGATGCAGAAAGGAGAATAACACATTTAGAAGAAGCCTTAGGTAAAGGACTACAACAACCTTTTAATAATACAAATTCTGGATCTAGAAAGATACTGTCTGGTACTCATATAGAGCACACATTACCTTTACTACATTCAGAACCACCATTAGTTTCAACTGGTTATGAGAATAGATTTGGAGAACACTCCTCATCTTTTATACTAGCTGATAGTGATTACACCGTCTTAGCACGAGTTGCTAAGTTTAGTATGTGCCCAGACCATTGTTATTATTTGATAATTATGGATAATATATCAAAGAAACTTGGAGTGATAGAACGTATAGTATATCACCACATAACTGAGACTTATGGGTATTTATATAACAATAATTATATAGATAGTCTTAAACCGGATAGTGTTATTTCAAAGGGAGATGTGGTATCAAAGAGTTTAGCCTATGATGATTATAATAATCGTCAAGATGGAGTTAATTTGATTACTTCATATCTAAGTTGTGATGATACTATGGAGGATAGTATATTACTATCTTCAGCAGCAGTGCCTAAACTAGCATCACCGCTAATAAAGAAAGTACAAATCATAGTAAATGATAATGATATCATGCTAAACTTATATGGAGATGATGAGAATTATAAATCATTTCCAGATATAAATGAAGAAGTGCTCAGAGGGTTTCTATGTGGGATTAGGCGTGAAAAGAAAGAAGAATGTCTATTTACTCAATCTACTAAAAGACTTAGAGACATAATGATGTCTGACGAAAAATATACAGTAGAGGGTCGAGTAGTAGATATAAATGTCTATTGCAATAATCCAGAGAATATTAATAGCTCATTCTATAATAAGCAACTCAAGAAATACTATGATGATAGTATGATGTTTGCAAAGAATATTGTAGAGACCGTAGACACTTATCTTGCTATGGGATTAACAATGAATTATGATCTTCAGAAATTGTATTATACAAATAAGAGAAAACTTAATGGGGATCAGTATATAAAGGACAGACCATTCTCTAATATTATTATGGAAATAGTTCTATTAGAGGAAAATATTATTGATATAGGAGATAAATTATCAGATAGGTATGGAGGTAAGGGTGTTGTTGCTAAGATAGTACCTGAAGATCTAATGCCTATGCTTGATAATGGAGAACATGTTGAAATAATTTTTAATTCTTCAACATGTGTAAATAGGTTGAATGCAGGTCAGTTATTTGAGGTTTCTCTAAATCATATAGCTCAAAGACTACTTGACTGTGTGGATACTAGAGTATTTCATGTTGGTGAGGTATTAGATTTATATATAAAATTATTAAGTCTAGTATCTCCAGAACAAGGAAATTATATAAAAAATATAATAGAAAGTTACTATGGAGAAGATGAATTATCATATCTTGTAGATTCTATACGAGAACATGGTATTATGATGTCTATAAAACCAATATCTGAAAGTATGGATATAGATAGATTAAATAATATATACCAAGAATTTGGAGGGATGGTAAGACCATATACTATTACTGTACCGCAGAAGGATAGTAATGGTAATATTAGGTATATTGAAGCGAGGAGAACAATGCCTTGTGGAAAGAAATATATATATCGATTAAAACAATATGCTGAAGAGAAATTCAGTGTAACCAGTCTGAGTGCTACGAATATCAGAAATGAGAATAGCAGGAGTAAGGCTAATAAATCATATAAAAGTCTATATACTAAGACCCCTATCAAGTTTGGTGAAATGGAGACTGGTGATATGGGGCATTTAGGAATGGAGGCTGTTATTGTAAATCTTATGTTGCATTCTGCATCTCCACATGCAAGAAGACTAACTGAGGAGCTACTAACAGGTGATCCATTTAATATTGATATTAAACTTGATAATGAATCTAAGAATAGAAATGTTGAAATTCTTAATGCTTATCTTAAGACAATGGGATTAAGATTGGTATTTAAGAAAAGATCTAAGAAATTAGATAATGCTATATTGTTCGATCTCATTAAGGAATGTCCTAATGGGAGAGGCCCATTAATTTGGCCAATACATCCAGATGAACATTTTGATCCTGATTATATTTCTAAAGCAATTGAGCAGAAGAAAAAATTAAGGGATATCATAAGGTTCTATGGAATTGAATTTGTATAAGGATGGTAATTATGATTGTTATTGAATTTTTGGATAGTATTCTAGATGAGTTAAAAAAAGGTAATCTATCAGTTATAAATGATGATACCATTAAAATGATGAATCTTGAAACTCAAACTATCTTAACACATGGAAAACACACAACAGATGAAATATTAAAGATGGAGTTTATACTTGCTATCAGTAATATTTTATATAATAATACTGATATGGATAAACTACCATTAGAAGATGGAGTATATGATCTTTTACTAGAACAGTATAGAAAATATAATCCATATTATCAAGTTGGTGCAAAAACTATAAGATTTGAGAATAGTAATGTTCAATTCTCTAATAATCCAATTTCTCTTATCCAATTTATAGATACAGAGAAGTTGGAAGATTTTATATTTATAGATGATTTGTCAAAAGAACCCAAAGTAACCAAATTGGATACTTTGACACCATGTATAATTATAGAACAAGATAATATCTCTAAGAGATCACTAGATACAAAACATATGTATCCAGAATTAGTTGGTACTCTGGATAAATGTAAATTTGTATTAAACAGTCAAGCAGAAGAAAGAGGAGTTCTCGATGATTCTAATGTAAGAATCTTAGAGAGAGATTTCTTCAATAAGCATATTCAATCTGGACTACTAGACCCGAATAGAGTTATATCCGTCATTGCCGAGTTAAAATATGATGGTGTATCTGTAGAAGCAGAAGTATCTAATATGATTCACACTGCAAGGACTAGAGGAGATGCTAATGAAGATATAGGAGCAGATATAACCCCAATCTTGTATGGATATAGTTTTAAACATGCAAAGGAAATTCCTGCTGAAGAAAAGTTTGGAATGAAGTTTGAAGCTATAATGACGTATGTTGACTTATGGAAATATAATCTAAAGAAAGAGAAGACTTATAAAAATTGTAGAACTGCAATTACAAGTATATTTTCTTCTTTAGATGCGGCTGATTATAAAGAATTCATAACTTTAGTTCCACTTGCTACATCATTAGGTATAGATAGGTTAACTGAAGTTGAGTTCATGAATAAGTACTATCATTCTGGAGAATATTTAAGATATAGTATTATTACTGGAACTTATGTACAGGTTCTATTTCAAATCAAGAGATTTGTAGAAGAAGCTGAATACATGAGACCATTCATGCCATTTATGTATGATGGGGTAGTTATATCATATCTAGATGAAGATCTAATCACTAGACTAGGTAGATCTAATGCTGTAAATCAATATTCTGTAGCCGTCAAATTTAATCCTATTGTAAAACAGTCTATATTTAGAGGTTACACCTACACAATAGGACAAGATGGTACTATAACACCAATGATTCATTATGATCCTGTAGAATTTTATGGGACAATTCATGATAAATCTAGTGGTCATTCTTATGAGAGATTCAAGAATCTTGGATTAAGAATTGGAGATGTTATAAATATTGAGTATACAAATGATGTAATGCCATATGTATCTAAACCAGATAATTCTAATAATTCTAGCAATACTAATCCCATTGTGGAGTTTATAGAGGTTTGTCCATCATGTGGTACTAAACTAACATTATCCAAAACTGGTAAAAAAGTTCTATGTAGTAATATAGAATGTCCAGAGAGAAATCTCAGTAGAATGGTTGGAATGTTGGGGAAGTTAAACTTTAAAGATTTTGCTGAAGCATCTTTAACAGCAATAGCAAAATTTAGTTTGGTAGAACTTCTAAATCTAACTAAGGATGATGTTATCTTTTTAGGTGATATAACATCCGATAAGCTAATACAACGAATGAATGACCTCAAGACTACTCCTATATATGATTATAGAATCATTGGTTCAATAGGATTTACAGGAGTTGCAATTGAGAAATGGAAACTTATCCTATCTAAATATACTCTCAGTGAGATTCTAAATATGAATTCAGAAGATCTAAGATCAATGCTTGTTCAGATAAAAGGAATAGGTCCAGCGACTGTAGATACATTGATTCAAGAATTTGAATTTCATAAAGCTGATCTAGAGTATATAAATCAAATGAATAATGTCATGATAAGTAAAGGTATTAAGTCGGGTAAGAGGATAAGGTTTACCGGATTTAGAAATGCTGAACTAATGAAAGAATTAGTGGCTATGGGACATGATGCATCTGAGGGTGGGATCACTAAAACAACAGATATATTATTAGTTCCATATCCCGGATACACAAGTACTAAGACAGCAAGTGTTACAGAGAATACTTTAATTGTTGATGTAGGTGATTTCATACTCAATATGAATAAGTACCTACAGTGATGATGAAAAGTAGCTTTTAACAACGGTATAAACATTTTAATAATTATATATTATTATTATGAATATATAAACACTAAATTTAATTTATGGAGGGAATAACATGAACTTTAACGAAACATCTATCGCTACAAAATTCTCACAGGATATCACAAACTTAGGAGTGGATATCCAACCGCAATACACACATTATCTATTTGATAGTCTGTTTATGGCAGCATCAGACTTCTTGGGTATTGTCAAATCAAGAGAAGTCAAGACAGCTCTAGTAATTGCCGACCTAAAAGGAAACTTTAGGTTTGCAGCTCAAGTCGGATATCATAAGAATGAAAATGAAGAGATCCCCGGAAACTGGTCCTTCGAGTTTACTTTCAATGAAAGTGATATTGGAAAAGATGTTAAGATTTATAATTCTACGGATACTCAATTTTTGAGGGTACTGGCTACATCTGCCAAGGATCTGCATAACTTCAGATATGCATCCCCAGAGTTAGTGCCTGACGTACTTGTATTAATTATCGATACACTTAAATCTTGGTTGGATCTAAACGCTGTAGAAGGTGAAGAAAAGACAATCGAATTACCCGGATTCTTCACTGCTTCGGTAGCTATTGAAAACGGAGAAAAGATCTTCTCCATCACCCCTGATGGAAACCTTAAACGGTTAGTAAAAGGGGATTCCGAGTTGGAATAATCTATATGATGAAAAGAACACGCATTGATTTCAATGCGTGTTTATTTTTAATATGAGGGGTGACACTATGGAAAAATCGAAAATCGGTGATAAGATTTATGATGTAATCACACCGGAAGAATATAATCAGAATAAGGAATCATTAAATTTAACATTCACGGCAATTAAAGATGAAGGCACTCAAATGGTATATCCAATCAGAGGAAAGAATGATGATAGACCTGGAATATATATGAATGGCCTAATAAACATTATAAAAGAACCTGAAGATGGAGATCCAGAATATTCAATAGATAATATAATTAACTTTGATGATGCTAAGTCTTTGAAAGAAGTCATAGAAAAACAAAGTGAATTGAAAAATATGGAGAGGATAATTCTAACCAATCCAGATAATATATTTATCCCTAGAATAGGGGAAAATGATTCACCTGAGATGATTGGTTTAAAGAAAGCTGTAATTGCAAAACATATAGATCTAGACAAATATTCTGCTAGATTTGGGAACAATTATAGTAATGATAAAAGACTATTCAATGACGATACAATAACTATGTCTAAACTTAAAACGATGTTTCAAGCATTAGATATTAAAGCTACCCTCATAATTGAAGATAAAGATTATTCTGTTCCAAATCCAATCGGAGAACAAATATTTGTTGAACTTGCAGGAGGAACATTGAATGAGTAATAGATTAAGTCAGGGACAAATCATACATGATTATGATAATGAATATCGAGAAAAATTTAATGAAGAACTTTTTGTACGATCAGACAATGATATAATAGAAGAATTAAAGAAGGTTATATTGTCATGTCAGAGAGACAAGTTCTTTACCCTTAAAGTCGATTCTTTTACAGTCGTTGAAGATTACAATGAGATTAATAATATCTTATTCAAATACGACGAACAATTTAAGAACAAAAACAAACGGAAAGAGAATCAATATCAGTATATCAATCTTAAAGATTCTGATATTAAACTCTTAATCGTTAGATACTATATAGCTATTAAGGATGACTATGAATATGTAAATGTAATCATTGCTATCCCACGTATAGTTAATAAATACTACTTCAGAATATCTGGTAATATCTATTCTGCAATGTATCAAATTGTGGATGCCAGTACTTATAACAATTCTACTTCTAATAGTAAGAAGCATAGTGTAACTTTGAAAACTATGTTTATGCCTATTAGATTATATAGAAATTTCCAACCATTGAAAACAACAAACGGTGAAACTATCAAGACAACCTTTTATTTGTCAAGAATATTTAACAAGTCCTTAGGGGCTTTAAAATATATCTTGGCGAAATATGGATTGTACGGTGCATTTGATATGCTTGGGATTTATTGTGTTACTTTAACACAAGAAGATCCACATGATGAAAATGTATATACTTTTATGAAGAATGATATCTTTATAAATGTACCAAAAATGATATTTGATGCCGATGCAGTGGTTCAATCTTTAGTAGCGACTTTATATAAGTCTATCATTAAAGACACTGTATATGAAAACATGTTCACTATTGAGTATTGGATTAGATCTATAAGTTTAGAGTTCAATAACAATAGTTTAGAAAAAGGGATATCTATATTAGACTCTCTAGAGAGTATATATGATATATCCACAAGGGAATCAATAAGACTCCCAGAAGAAGAAAAAAGTAATATCTATCTCATATTGAGATGGATGATACGAGAATTTTCCAATCTAAAGACGAAGGATAATCTCGATATTTCTATTAAGAAAATAAGATGTTCAGAGTATATAGCATCACTATATGCAATGAAGATCTCTAAGGGTATCTATAGAGTATCTGATATGGCTAAGAAAGCATCGAAAGATAACATTCGAAGAGCTATATCCACTGTACCTATGTATTTATTAGGTGCAATAACAAAATGCAAGTTGGTAAATTATGTAAATATGGTTAATGATATAGATGCATTAACAGCATTGAAGTTTACTTATAAAGGTATATCTGGTTTGGGTGAATCTAATAATAGTTCAATTCCAGATATATATAGAGCCCTGAATATATCTCATTTAGGAAGAATAGATCCAGACTCATCATCTGCAACAGATCCTGGAGTAACTGGGACTATATGCCCATTAACAACTCTCTATAATGGTTCATTTTCAGATTTTCAAGAACCTAATTTTTGGGAGAAAGAATTCTCTGAAATAATGAATAATTACAAAACAGTGACCGGAAGAAAAGAAGCTATAATTTTTAAGAAAGAAATATTGAATCAAGAAACAATTTCAGAAGATAAAATACTCTTAGAAGAATGTACAGCAACAATGGAAGAATTACTTAAACCTGTAGCTTTATCTGAGAGTATATCAAGTATATTTAATATAATGGAATTATCCTTACATCCGGATTTATTATATGAAGATTTTTATCTGGATGAGGGTGATCAATAGTAAGACTATCATACTAAAATAAAAAGTCACTTAATATTAAAGGAGGTATTTATAATGAGAAAAATTGATTCATTATTAAGCACTAGGACCTGTATAGATGACAAATGGGTTATTGCCAGACCAATGTCTATGAGTGGATTAGGTGGGTTAATTCAAAGGATAAAAGATGCATGGAAAGTTGTTACTGGTGAAGCTGATGCAATTAAATTTTATAAACAATAACCTAATTTAGATAATAGGTTAAAGGAGGATGATCAAGATTGACTAATTATAATAAGTATTTTATGTTTTCTAGAGAGCAATTAAGGATAAAAAAAGAGATAGAAAATAAAATTGGTAGAACTTTCACAACAGGTACTGTTATAGTGAATGGAAATAAAAAACAATACACGGAAATGTGCACTGTTCCTAATACTACTAGATTTCCTGACAGTAAAATAATAATTGCGGGTGATATAAGAAATATAACCTATACAGAGCCAAAAGCAGAATAGGAGGATATTATGAGACAGTTAATTGAATTTCTAGGAATGGGACAATGTTTTGTATGTGGTGGAACAATCACTATTGTAGAAAAAGAAGAAACAGAGATAGAATTAGAACCAAATGGAATACCAGTCGAATTTACAACTACAGAATACGATGAATATGGAGAATGTAGATTTTGTGGAGAGATTTTTGAAGTAGAAAAAGTTGGTCTATCATATAGACCAATAAATAGGTTAAAACAACGAATTTCAACATTGGAGATAGTTGAAAATCTAGAACTGAATCCATTCGGATATAAAAAGAATGAGAGGTAATAATAATGGAACAAGGATTATTTACAAAATTATATTCATCGGTGAATAGACTATTTACTCAACAAGATATTCTATTTGTAAAAATATCATCAGCCATAGAAAAGATTTTATTCATGACACATAATATAACTGTGAATAACGATTATCTTATGATGACATTCATGGTTAAAAACACAAAAGTGATCTGTATAAAAAATCCTAATGGTGAAACTATATATGACACTATTTTGTTTGGCGATGAGGCTATTATTCTAATAATTGTCCCAGATAGAATCGTATTCAATGACTTTTATCCAGATGAAAGAATGAGGATAGTACATTCTATTTATGAATATATATGTTTACATCTGGTTGAAGTTTTTCATCCTAGACAGGGTTCATCATTACTGCATATTCTATCTTTAGCACCTGAAGTTTTAACATTTAATACATTAAATGTTATTGGACACCTATATGATACTACTAATATATATTGTATAGGTGATTCTAATATCGGTGAGACTAAACTTAATGATATATTATCATATCCAATAAGTGATTTACTAGACTATGGTGGTATATTAAGTATATAGAACCATGAAGAATAATAGGCGTAAAGCCTATTATTTTTTGTGTATTTAACATTATAATAAATATAATGAGGAGGTAATAATATGGCTATCAATATACAACAAACAACAACTCCAAATTGTGAAGATAGAAGTGGTGAATATAAACCTGATATAATAACATATCATATAGCAGAGGGAGGTTATGATGGTACGATAATATGGTCAAAGAATCCAGCGAGTGGAGTATCATCTAACTTTGTTGTTAGTCGAACTGGTAGGGTTACGCAACTTGTACCTATACGTAAAAGGGCATGGGCTAATGGAACTACTGAAAGTTCATCTAAAAAATATTATTATGGTAGATCAACTAATAAATATATCTTAGAACGCAGGATAAATGCTAATGATTATACTATTAGTATAGAAAATGAAGGCTTTTATGATAAAACTGGTGGACGTCTTACTGATCTACAACTCAAAGCCAATATTCAATTAACCCAATATATTAGAGAACAAGTTAAAGCTATATATGGAATTACTATTCCTATTGATAGAGATCATCTTATTGGACATTGTGAAATAAGTCCAAAAGAAAAACCATATTGCCCCGGAGGGCAATTCCAATGGGATGAATTAATTCATGGTGTAAAAGTTGCTGCTGGAGAAATAAAAGAAGATCGTATTATAGACGTGATTGATAATAATAAAGATATTGTAAAAGAAATAAATTCTGAATTATATGAGGTAGGAAGAAAAATCATTCTAAACAATGCATTTATCTTTAATAATTCAATTTCCACCGAATATAATAGAATAAGTGGAACGTATTACATTTATGATGGTAAGGAAATAGATGGTAGATATAGAATTACTAATTCCACGGCGAGAGTAGGAAAAACTCCAATCGATAGTAATGTATCAGGCTATATTCAAAAATCATCTATACCGAATATAACTATAGATACAGTTATAGTTCCAGTAATTGTTAAAGTTAAACCTATAAATGTATTTGGTATAGGAAGGGCTGTAACATTGGTTAATACTTCATTATACACTTCATCTACTGCTACTCAGTCAGCAGGAAGATTAAATGGGGTATATTATATATATGATGGTAAGGAAATAGATGGTAGATATAGAATCACTAACAGTAAGAAAAAGGTAGCACAAGGACCATTAGAAATTAATGTATCAGGATTTATTGATAAATCAGCAATTATATAAATTTAAAAGGGTAGAGTAAATAGCTCTACCCTTTTATTCTTAACATATATAGTAATATAATAGAGAGGAGGAATTTAAAATGTTTACAGAATTAGTATCAATTGTGTTAACATCATTTGGAGAATTAATAGCAAATGGTATAATTATTTTTGCTCTATGTTTTGCTGTAGGTCAGAGTATTAAAAAGATAAGTCTCTTCAAAAACATTTCCAATAATAATATTCCATTTATTTGTATGGTAGTGGGTGCAACATGTGCATTGATTGCTCCAACTATATTTTTATATGATCCGGTTATCATTAGGATTTTTAAAGGAATTATATTAGGTTGGTCGGCAACTGGATTATATGAAATGATAAGACGTAAAGAATATGGTGATACTGACGTATATACTACTATTGATAATAGTGTTACTGATAATAAACAATAACCATAGTTATAGGTTAATAAATGCAGAGTAGATTATCTACTCTGCATATTTCTATTATTTTACTTTTTATTCCAATCATAACAATTTAATAAGGAGATGGTACAATGTCATCACTTATAGAATTTACAAGACTGGATGATTGTCCTTGTTGTAATACCCCAAAATCAATTGAATGTTATGATATATATGATAGGCCTATAAATTATACCTATCTATTGGATCAATATGAAAAAGATAAAGATGTTTTAAATAGACTGAATAAGAGAGTTTTAGCATATATGAAATGCAGAAACTGTCATAATAAATTTGTAATATATTGGGATGAAAATAGAGAAATCCCAATACCAATGAATATGCATATATCAGATATATATTTTGATAGCTTTATCAAAATTTATAAATAATTTTTAAAGAAAGAGGAGATTAGTAAATGTTATACTTAAACACGGCATGTAAAATTAGGACCAAGATTGCTCAAGGAGATGGAAATGAATATAGTTATATTCAATTTGGAAACGAAGAGCACTTATTCTTCCTACCATGTAGTATTAAGAAATTCGATACTATCAATGAGGGTTTCCATACTAAATTATCTATTGGCCAGAGTAAAGCAGGTAACCCAAAGATAGTTTACACCCCGGATGATAAAGATTTATATATGTTGATTAAAACCGCCCCTAATCAGGAATTGTATATTCCTGATATTGATCTTTCTAAAATTAAATTGGTAAAATCTACCACATATCTTGATGATAATGGTAACGAAACAATTATTGCTCTAATTAAGATATTAGAAAATGTTGAGTTGACATTGGTTGATGATACTAGT
>Ga0172378_10005108_pt1 | contig 12251 bp, 8 predicted proteins | sample GrowelOW332metaG_FD_119755 | JGI IMG/M metagenome (GOLD analysis project Ga0172378, IMG submission 119755) | Groundwater microbial communities from an aquifer near a municipal landfill in Southern Ontario, Canada - Pumphouse #3_1 metaG | ecosystem: Environmental > Aquatic > Deep subsurface >...
AAAACAGAAAGATAGGTTTCATACTTTGTCTCTAATTCATATTTAATCATCGAAGGAGCTAAAAACTGTACTTTTTTAAAATCCCTGCTATAACCGTTATCTTCACCAAGGTAATTATCAAGTATCCTACAACGACATGTCCCCCACCATCCTCGATAATCATTCGGGTCAATATTTATTGCTTTTGCAAAAGATTCAAAAGCGCTTGAAAACTCTTTCATCTCTAAATAAGCTTCACCCTTAGCGATATATTCAGTAATGTCTTTTGAAACCTGTACTGGGAAAACTTTATCTTCATTCTCTCGAAGGTCCTGAATATAAATCTCCCTATGCCCACAAGAAGGACAAGTTGCACTTTTTCCCCCTGCATCTAAATATAAAGGAGTTCCACATTTATCGCATCTATAATCAGTTTTTGACATTTTATCCTCTTGATTATTTAATTCAAAGGCCCAAAAACCATGTCCGCTATTCTTGCACTCGACATAGCATCTTTTGCATAGTAATTAGCACCAATCTTTTCAGCATATTTTTCAGTTAGCACAGCTCCTCCCACCATAATTGGAGTAGAAATCTTTGTTTTTAAATATCTAATGGTGTTTTCCATATTTGTTACTGTAGTAGTCATCAAAGCAGACAAGCCGATTAATCCAACGTTATTATTTATCGAAGCCTGAAGTATTTCTTCTTTTTTCACATCCTTTCCTAAATCAATTACTGTATATCCATAGTTTTCCAGTATTACCTTAACGATATTTTTACCAATATCATGAATATCCCCTTCAACAGTAGCTAAAACAATTGTCCCTTTTGATTCTGATACAACATTTGCCCTTGTCAATTCCTCTTTAATTGCAAAAAAGGCTTCCTTTGCGCTGTCCGCACTTTGTAATAACTGGGGGAGAAAAATGATCCCCTTCTCAAAATTCTTTCCTATTTTATCCAACGTGGGAATAAGTAAGTTATTAACAATGTCCAAAGGTTCTTTCCCTAATGTTATCAATTTTCTAGTTAATATTCCTGACTCTTTTTTTAATCCTTTTTCTATTGCTTTTTCTAAGGTTAATACACTTTCTAAATCTTTTACTTCTGAAGAGGAAAAGAGACTAATATATTTTTCGAACTTGAAATCATCCCCGCTTAAAGCACAATGAGCATTAAAAACTTCTGCCATTGCCTTATTTGTAGAATCAACAATTCCAGCGGAAAGACCAGAGGCCAAAGCTTGTGCAAAAAAAACTGCATTGATCAAGGCACGATTAGGTAGACCAAAAGAAATATTAGAAACGCCAAGGACTGTATTAAGCCCCAAGTTGTTTTTACACTCTCTTAAAACATCCAAAACTATGGCTGCATTCTCCTGTCCAGTGCTAATTGTCATAACAAGCGGGTCAAAAAGAAACCTCTCTTTCGAAATACCGTATTTTGCAGCTTCTTTAATAATACTCTTTGCTATTTCCAAACGTCCATCAGCGGTCTCAGGTATTCCTTTTTCATCCAACATTAAAGCGACACATATTCCCCCGTACATTTTCATCAAGGGGAAAACCATTTCCATACTTTCTTTTTTACCATTCACAGAGTTTATTAAAGGTATGCCGTTATATACCCGTAGAGCCTTTTCCATCGCCTGTAGATCAGCTGTGTCTATTTGTAAAGGGACATCGGTAATTGCTTGAATATTGATTATTGATTCTCTCAGCATTTCCTTCTCAGAAATATCTGGTAACCCCACATTGACATCAAGGATATCTGCTCCCGATTCAACCTGGCGGATAGCCTCAGCTTTAAGATAATCAAAATTTTTACTTCTAAGAGCTTCCTTGAGAGGAGGTTTTCCCGTTGGATTTAATCTTTCCCCAATCATTATGGGTTTTTCACCTAAAAAAACAGTCTTAGCATAAGAGCAAACCATGGGTTTATATTTTGAGTAAACTCTGTTATTTGTTTTTCTATTTTTTAATTTAGAAATCACCTCAATATATGATGGAGTGGTTCCACAGCACCCGCCAACAAGAGTTACTCCCATATCAATTGCTTTTTCAATGTAATGGGAGAAAGTATCTTCATCCGTGTCATATTTTAGCTTTCCGTTAATTATATAAGGCATTCCTGCATTTGGCTTAATCATTATAGGAATACTAACCTTACCTATTATTTCGGGAATCCATTCAAGCATCTTTTGCGGTCCAAAACCACAGTTAAGCCCCAATACATCAACTCCCATACCTTCTATAAAACAAGCCAAAGTATTTAAGTCTGCCCCTGTTAAAGTCTTTCCAGAAGAGTCTAAAGTTACGCTTGCTATAATGGGCAGATCGGAATTTTCCTTGCAGGCTAATATTGCCGCTTTTAACTCATATAAATCAGTCATTGTTTCAATAACAATCAAGTCGGCCATTTTCCCTGCCAAAACCATTTCCTTGAAAGTCTCATAAGCTTGTTCAAAGGACAGGTCTCCAAAAGGATAAATCAATTTTCCCGTGGGACCAATATCTAACCCTACATATATTTTCTTTTTAGAACTATAAGCAACTTTTTTTGCCAAGGCTACTGCTTTCTCTACTATTTCAGGGGCAAGATCTCCGAATTTCAGTCTATTGGCCCCGAAGGAATTCGATAGAATAATATCCGATCCAGCATCCACATACATTTTATGCATTTGCTCTATTAGTTCGGGATGGCTTAAACACCAGCTTTCCGGCTTTTCTCCCCCTTTCAAGCCATAAAAAGTCTGAAGGAAAGTCCCGCAAGCCCCATCCATTATTAAAATTTCATTTTCTAATCTCTCTTTTAATTTCATATTTTCCCTTTACTAAATGTAATTTATTATTAAAAACAATTATCCACAAATAAACATAAAAAATTGCTAGAAAAGCCTATTAAACTAATCCAACATAGAGGAAATGTTTTCTTTAATCCTAATAGCTACATCTGGTTTATTCATCGTATAGAGATGAATGTTTTTAAATCCATTTGCCAGTAAGTCCACAATCTGAGAGGTCGCATATGCTATCCCAGCTTGTTTCAAAGAAATAGGGTCTTCTGAAAATCTACTAATAATTGCTCGGAAATTTTGTGGAAGGGCTGTCCCGTTGATCCCACAAATTCTTTCACACTGCTTAACATTCGTTATAGGCATAATCCCTGCAACAATCGGAACACTTATTCCTCGGCTTAAAAGCTTATACATATAGTTATACAAAATATTATTATCAAAAAACATCTGTGTTGTTAAAAATTGACATCCACTATCAACTTTTTTCTTTACATTATCGATATCTTCATCTACAGATTTAGACTCTGGATGTCCCTCTGGATAACAAGCCCCGCCCACACAAAAACAACTCATTTCCCTTATTTCTTTAATTAAATCTGAGGCATATCTATACCCACCAGGAAATGGAAAGCTCAACCCTTCTGGAATGTCTCCTCTCAAGGCAAGAACATTTTCGATTCCACATCCTTTTAGTCCATCTAGGACATCCCGGACTTTTTGTTTATCTGACGATACACAAGTAAGATGCGCTAACGCTGTTATACCATTTTCGCACTGAACTTCCTTTGCCATTTCAATTGTGTTATCACTATTATCTCCAGAGGATCCATAAGTTACACTCATGTAGCTCGGATTAAGCTGCGCTAAGTCTTTTATTAATGTTTTTGCTCCGCTTAAAGCAGTCCCTTTCTTTGGAGGAAATATTTCAAGAGAAAATGATACTTTTTTTGATTCTAGAATATTTTTGATAGTCATATGTAATCCTTTGAGTTTCAAAAACGTACCTCGTGCACGCAATATAGGTGAAATTATATCAAATTAACAGCATTTAATCAACGTTAAGGGCATATTTGCTGTTTGGGATACTACTCTTAAGATCATATGATAAACGTTATGGACATGCTTATTTTTGATTGTACTGTTTTTTTAAATAATACAAAAATTATAGAATATATTTGCTTTTTTTAAAACACTCATTTGTTTTACTATATGAAATACTAATCTCCCCTTCTAAACATTCTTTTTCTAAATGTGATTTCCCAAACTTTCCGTTGTGCTATTAGCCTTAATAACTCTAAAATGATACCCTGGGAAACAATCCATCGGAAAAAAGAAAATTCTAAAATACAAAAATGTACTAACTCATTTTTTAACCTCCATTGTGAGCCTTTAATAATAATTGTTAGGATTTATTATTTTTGCTATGATATACGGAAGAAGGAATAGCATATGAAAAACCCCTTGTATTTTTTTGTGGCAATTATTACTTGCCTTACTCTTTCAACAATCTTATCAGGCATAACTCTCTCATTCCTAGAAAAAGAGAGAAAACCTGAGAGAGTAATTACTTCAATGGAAGAAAAATATCTTAATATCCATCCTAATGAATATTCTCCTTTGTCTTTGAATGATATTCACATACCAGAAATTATCCCAATAAGCACATTCGGGCTGAAAATATATAATGGTTCAAGCTGGAAAGACTCCGAAAATGAGGAGGACAATCCTTTTGACTATACGAAGCCTACAGTTATATATACCCATGGGATGGGAACTGGATCTGGGATTGACAATCCTAATTTATGGTTTTCAAAAGGATATAACGTTTGCCATTTTCTTTGGGGCCCATTTTCTGATGACATGCCTACAAATGGACAGGATAAAGTCTGGAGTACAGGAAAATACTTGGGACAAGATAAAAATATTTTGTCCTTTAAAGACACTCTTTGGAGTTCTGGTTCATCTAAAACATACTCTACGGATGTTCCTGACCATTCAATTACAGAAATTTATGCAGCTTACTACTTTGATCTGCTTATGAGAGAAGACTATACTGGAAGCGAGATTAGATTTTATGGACATTCTCTTGGAGCTCAGCTAAATTTAGCGCTAACAAATTATTTAATTTATTGCTTAGAAAATGGGATTATTCCCATATCAGTATTGCCCGACAAAGTAACTTTGCTAGATCCTTATATTGCGGATTTTGACTCCAACCTTATTTGTTCGTGGAACGGAGAAAATATGTTGGGTGGAAGTGCAAAAAAAGCCCTAGATACATCAATCAAGGCAAAACAATTGGGCATAGCCATAGAAGAAATTAGAACATCAGAGTGGGTTGCTTTAGCTGCATATGTTAATGGCGGAGAATTCTATGAAGGTTTTAAAAGCAATATTATGTATTCACACGTTGACACAAACTTCTTATTTAATGAACTCCCAATGACATCTGCAATAGAAAGAATGCATGTAATCGCTGAATTTTGGTATGCAGATATGATGAGCGCCGACATTCTATTTGAATCAAATTCCTCAAGCTACGCTATGAGTCCTTTTTCTTCAAAAGAATATGTTTATGCCCGGATGGGGAATAGTTATGAAATTAATTTTTCTGAAACAGCAAGTGACTTATCTGATGACTCAGTCACTTCAGATATATCGAAAGCCAAAGTTGGGGGGTTTATTTATAAAGACTCCAACAATAATGGGATTTTTGATGAACGATTGAAAAATCAACTACTCGGAGTGAGAATTTCCCTTTTAGATGAAAATAACAATGAATTAGTATCCATGGCTACTAATTTGAACGGCTATTTTTCCTTTGACCTTGAGATCGGGAAAACTTACAAACTTTTGGTCAACGAAGAGTCCGGATACCGTCTTGGGAACTTATCAAGCGAAAATTTCCAGATTTTTGACGCAAAAGAGTTGCTCATAATTAACATACCCATGCTGAAGGATCCTGCGTAAATGCATCAATAATAAGTAATAAAGGTCTAAAGCATTAGGCCTGAGTAAACAAAATATATCTAATGGCAGGGATATATCATAGAGCTTGTTGATTTTTCTAAAATCTTATTATCAGATATAACCTCTAACCAATTTAAAATATCAAATGGTATTTAAATGTCCTAAATCTACAATTTGCTAAAAATTTTGTTATTTAGTTTATCCTTGTAAACCTAATCTTTTATCAACAATTTAATTACTTGAATAATTCAAAAAATTCTTAAATACCTATTTGTTTAGAACGCTCAAAATATATCTCGCATAAATTTCCGTTACTGGAACTCCTGTAATTTTTTCCATTGTCTGAGTAAGAGCGTTGGAGTTGACCTCTGCAAGCACTGGACCATTACTACCAAAAAGCAAATCAACGCCACAATAGTCAAGTTTAAGTAGTTTTGCACATTTCTCAGCAATTCTTATATATTCTTTTTGAGGAGAGTACTCTTCTCCTTTTCCTCCAGTGGCTATCCCACTCCTAAAATCTCCTAAATAATTCTCTCTCTTCATCCAAGCTACGGCCTTCCCGCCTATTACTATTATTCTTAGATCCTTTCCGGAGCTTTCAGAAATAAATCTTTGAGCAAGGTATCTACCCCTGTTTATCTCTAGCCTGGAAATAAAGTCATTATAGCTCTTAATCAAGAAAACGCCCATACCTAAAGAACTGTTGTTTTCCTTAAGAACAAAAGGCCTGCCACACTCCTTTAATATACTTTCATAGTCGTTCATTGTAGCGTATGGATCTCTATACACTATTGGCAGAGAGCAAGTATCTGGTATCGCAATTCCCTTGCTAGCAAGTTGAATATAAGTAAACATTTTATCATCGCAAATTTCTATTGCTTCCGCTCTGTTGAATACTCTAATTCCTGCTTTCTCTAGCATCCGTGCAAGTTCTATATCTTTATCTAAAAAAATACAAAAATCCGCAGAAAAACCCAACCCAACAATATTATTCGTAATTCTTGCAAGAGTTAGATCATTTCTTAAAATCTCTATAAAGTGTCCCAAATTTTCAAAGGAGGCCTTTATAGAGTAGGCCTGGTTATCTAAAGATAAATCTGTTTTATTAAGTACAATTATACCTTTCATTTCTTTCTCCGAAAAAAATACTTTATTATTTCATATCTCTAAAATATTTAATATACGTAGTCAATTTGACAAATATGTTGATAATGATATAATAACATAACGAAAATGTATATAGAAACTATAAAATTTACAATTAAGGCTTAATATGAATATAGTAATTGTTGGAGCTGGCAGCGTAGGGTCAGAACTTGTTGAACAACTTGCACTTGAAAACCATAATATCGTTATAGTTGACACTCAAAGAGAAGTTATTGAGAGTTTAATCAATTCATTTGATGTAAAAGGGATTTGTGGAAATGGGGCAAGCCATGAAATTATGTCAGAAGCTGAAGTTCACGATAGTGATCTCTTAATTGCCTGTACCCAAAACGATGAATTGAATATATTATGCTGCCTTCTTGCAAAAAGCTTCGGAGCTAGTGACACAATAGCAAGGGTAAGGAATCCCGACTATTTCAAATTATTCTCTGAGAGTAATATTGACTTATCAATGATGATCAATGCTGAGCTTGAAGCGGCCCTAGAAATATCTAGGAGTTTAAGGTATCAACAGGCAATAATGATTGAACCTTTCGCCAATGGAAAAGTAGAAATCGTCGAAATCAAGGTTGAAGAAAAATCTCTTCTAGATGGCCTAAAGCTTTTCGACATTCCCAATAAACTTGGGGTAAAATTTCTCGTAACAGCAGTCGAGCGAGGAGAGGAAGTTATTATACCTAGCGGAAATTTTGAGCTAGACTCGGATGATAAGATATATATTCTTGCTTCAAGTAAAGATATATTCCTCCTCTTTAAGAAGCTTGGGATCGCAAGGGGAGCAAAAAGCATTATGATTATTGGAGGGTCTAGAGTTGCTTTCTATTTAGCAGAAGAGCTTTCAAAAGTCGATATCAAAGTTAAAATAATTGAGAAAGATAAATCTCGTTGCGCAGAACTAGATGAGGAACTTCCTAAGGCAGAAATAATATGCGGAGATGGAACAAATCAAGATTTATTAATAGATGAAGGAATGCTAAATTGTGATGCTGTTGTATCTTTATGCCCAATAGATGAACAAAATATAATTATCTCCCTTTTTGCCCTTTCAAAAAATATCGGAAAAATCATAACTAAAATTGACAAACCTACTTACAGTAAAATACTTTCCGCAAGCGGGTTAGACAGCATCGTATCTCTAAGAAAATCAACCTCCAATGAGATTATACGATATGTTAGAAGCAAGCAAAATTCTATGGGAAGTAAAATTAACCGGCTTTACAGTATTTTACAGGGTAAAGCTGAGGCCATTGAGTTTCTAGTGAATAATTCTTTCAAAGGATGCTCAATCCCTCTTAAAAATCTTAAGACCATTCAAGATATTTTAATTGGTGGTATAGTTCGAAATGATAAGCTAATTATACCTGGCGGTACTGATACGATCGAAAATGGTGACAGTGTAATTGTTGTATCTACTGTTAGAGAAGAACAGCTCGACGATTTAAATGATATTTTGGAATAAGCAATGAATTATAGAATGAGTATATATCTGCTTGGTCAGATTAGCATAATAATAGCTTGCACTTTACTAATTCCATTGGCTTTATCTATCGGGTATCAAGAGAATGGAACTCCTATATGGTTTTCTATTTCCATAGCTATTCTACTTTCATATGGAGTCCCTGCTGTGGTAAAAAAACCACAAGATACTAGTATGAAAGCAAAAGGTGGGTTTATCACTGTTGCCATAGCTTGGATATGGCTATCAGCGGTAACCTGCTTGCCTTTAATGCTTAGTGGGATTCTCCCCAATTTTATTGATGCATTTTTTGAAATTGTTTCGGGATTCACAACTACTGGCGCCACAGTTTTAACTAACATAGAGATAGTCCCTAAAAGTCTATTATTTTGGAGAAGCTTCACAAACTGGCTGGGAGGAATGGGAATACTAGTTTTCTTAGTTGCAGTAATGCCAAAAACAGACAACTCTTTCGTGCAGGTCTATAAAGCAGAAGTCCCCGGAATTAGCTTCGGTAAAATGGTTAGTAAACTAAGATTTACTGCGAGAATACTCTATGCTATATATATTTTTCTCTCCATATTGCTTTTCATTTTTTTGGTTTCTGGCGGCATGTCCATTTTCGACTCAATTATTCATACCTTCTCTTCGGCTGGAACTGGAGGGTTCTCCAGCAGAAATCTAAGTATCGCCTCTTATAGTAATTTATATTTTGAAGTTGTAATAACAGTTTTTCTTCTTCTCTTTGCAATGAATTTTGAAATATATTTCTTAATTTTAATTGGACATCTTGGAGCGGCGTTCAAGAAGGAAGAACTAAGAGGGCTTTTTGCGATTTATTTTATTTCAGTTATTTCAATTACTGCATCTCTGTTTTCTCATCATATCTATCCAAGTTTCGGAGAAACCTTAAGATATTCTACCTTTCAAGTCGCTTCTTTGATGAGCACTACTGGTTTTACCACCACTGATTACACTACCTGGCCACTTTTTACCCAACTATTACTTTTAATCCTAATGGTTATCGGAGGATCTTCATCCAGTACAGCGGGTGGGATAAAAATTTCTAGGTTTATTACCCTTGCTAAGACTAGTATAAGGGACATTAGAAAAACAATTTCTCCAAGAACTGTAAAAAATGTAAAGTATGATGGCAAAATAATGACTGATGATTTAACATCATCGGTTACGAGTTTTTTCGTTATTTTTATGGCTGTTTTTATCGTCTCTGTAGCTTTGATTTCTGCAACAAATACCCTTTCAGGGGGCGAAGGTTTTTTAACATATATCAGCGCTGTAATAGCTTGCTTAAGCAATACCGGTCCAGGGCTAGCTTTGGTTGGTCCTGCATATAATTACTCATTCTTTTCAGGTTTTTCAAAAGTAATTTTATCCCTAAATATGCTTCTAGGCAGATTAGAGTTATATCCCATACTGTTTCTTTTTTATCACAAGGCCTGGAAAAGATACTAGTTATCAACAGAATAATCTGTTTCTTTTTTATCACAAGGCCTGGAAAAGATACTAGTTATCAACAGAAAAATCCTTTTTATTCCTTATTGGCTAAAGTTATGTAACCGCTATTTTTGATTAAATCTTAATAAAAATGAAAAAACATCCCATAAGCCTGGTTTTTTAGAAAAAAGGAAAAAATTTTTAACAGTGCTTATATCTAAAGATATAATTCCTTATTCTTGCGGGTAGGGAACAAAAGCCTCCCTTCCATGTTTACAAACAGGACAGATAATATCATCTGGGATCGGCCCAGTATGGATATACCCACATACCGTGCAAATGTATTTCTCTTCAGCGGGAGAAGTCTCTTTTTTAGGGCTTAGTGTCTTTTCATCTTTTTTATATTCATTCAAAGGGACAAAAGCTTCTCTTCCGTGTTTACATATAGGGCAAATTATGTCATCCTGAATAGGGCCTTTATGAATATATCCACATATTGTGCAAATATACGCCTCACCTTCTCCATCGACCTTAGTTTGAGCTGGCTTTGGTTTGATATGTTTCTGATAATAAGAATATGTTAAAGGTTCATCCTCTTCTAAGAAAAACTCTCTATCCGTTGGATGGCAAATAAACTGGGTGTGCGTTCCCATATCAATTTTATTAGAAATCTTTAGGTCAAAATAGCCAATCACCCCATCTATCGGGATCAAACATCCATTTTTAGCTCTTCTAGATTTTATTCCTTCATACTTATTTTCTGTTTTGCCACTTCTCATGCCAAAGCCCTTAATAATATCAAAAGTCGCCCTTTCTGAAATTATTGCACAACTGGCTATCCCAGTGTTTAATATCATATCGTGAGTGCAATTTAATTTATTAACCGTTACTGTCAAGACCTCCGGATTTGAGGTTTGCTGCATAAGAGTATTTATTATGCAACCATTATCTTTTTTATCTTCATGGGCAACTAAAACATATAATCCATAGCTGATCTTAAACAGTAAATTCATACAAAATCTCCTTCGCGTATTTTTCTTCCATATTTTATACCACTTTTCTTTATTTCGCAATACTATACTACCCTAGAGCACCTATCTAGTATTGTTGTTAAATAGCCTGAATTGTGGATAAAATATTCTGAAATAATTATATAGCTAAACCAATAAAAAACTGTAACGCTATATTTTTTTCAATAATATCCTCAAATCTAAAACAGTTTCAGCGATATATTTCGGGTTATGTTCCATCAATTCTTCTTTTGTTCCATACCCAAAAAGAACTCCTATACTGTCAATCCCGACTTCATTAGCGCCTATTAAATCATGTTTTCTGTCACCTATCATTAGATACTTTTTTAAATCTAACTCTCCAGCATTGGAAACCACTTTTTTTATCACATCGCTTTTTCGATGTTGTTTTTCTGACATTTCTGCCCCGAAAACCCCTTCAAAATAACTAAGTATTCCGAAATGCTTTAAAATAATGTCTGCGTAATACACAGGTTTAGAGGTAGCAACAAACATCCTCTTCCCCATTAACTTCATTTCCTCAAGTAAATCCTTTATTCCAGGATAGATACTGTTTTCCAACACTCCCTTTTCGGAGTAATATTCTCTGTACTTATCTCGAGCGATTACCGCATTATCATAAGAAAAGCCACAGATATCCATATATCCATCGATTAAAGGAGGCCCTATAAACCCCCTTAGTTTTTTCATATCTTTTTCTTCTACCCCAAAAAAAGAAAGGGAATATTTAACGGCATTTGATATTCCTTGCTCTGGATCAGTCAAAGTCCCATCTAAATCAAAAAGTAAAATATCGTAAATTTTTCCCATAATAAATCCCCTTTTCTAATACATTATATGAATATTATCATAAATCCCCTTTGCCTATAAAGTCTAAATGAATATTTTCCTATTTTACATATTAATCAATAATTTCAAAAGAAGTTATTATTCCATCCTTTATTTTTCAGGAAAGATTTAATTTAGTTAAATGGTCTTTTCATTTCATTTATTTTACTTATATTTCATCTTGTTGTATGATTTATACATTCTTTTTAGGGGAGATTTTTATGAAACAAGATCTTATCGCAATAATAGATATGGGAAGAGATGATAATTCTGCACTTGCCAGAAAGATTCGCGATTTCGGAGTCTATTCTGAAGTATATCCTCACGACTCATCTTTAGAATCACTAAAGCTTAATGGAAATCTAAAAGGCATTATTCTTAATGGTCCAGAGAAAGACGGGGTTGAACTAAATTCAAAGATGAAATTCTCTTCTATCGCTCCAGTTACTAATGCTGATAAGATTTATTCTTCATGTAATCTCGAAGATTTCCTATTTAAAACAACGGCTTGCAATAAAAATTGGAATATGGAAAATTTCATAGAGGATCAGATTACTCTAAT